>Ga0181612_159260_pt1 | contig 12998 bp, 11 predicted proteins | sample HoacroProtozoa21_FD_119630 | JGI IMG/M metagenome (GOLD analysis project Ga0181612, IMG submission 119630) | Hoatzin crop microbial communities from Cojedes, Venezuel. Combined Assembly of Gp0051906, Gp0051904, Gp0051908
AACTAAGCCACTTTAAATTCACAGTGATTTCATATAAATTAAATTTAAAAACTATGGACAAATCCTCAAAACAGAAGCAGATCCTGTATATCCTTCTTCACATCTCATTTTCCAGAAGTCATATTTTTTCTATCACAGAATAAATGGAATTATTCTGATAGGTGGGTTTTGCCTAGATGCAATTTAAAATTGTAATCACTATTGCTACTCATTTGCCATATCTATTACAGCATGCCCAAAATACTACCACAGTCTGCATTTGCAACTCTTTTCTGATTAAAAGATGAGTCATTGTGCACTGTCAGTGCTCAGTAATCCAGGAAACATCAGCCTACATGACTGAACACTGCTCAAGATAAATGTAAAACTCACCCTGTATTCGAGATCTCCTTTTGATTCAATATCAAAAGCCTCTGTAAGTGGATTTGAATTTACTATAGTAGGAAGTATTGCAACACCTTCAGAAGACAATGGAGAAACCGTTACATTAAAGGTATAAACTGAAACACCAGCTGCTGCATTTTCTTCAACAGTGCTTGTTGCAGGTAAGCCCTTAAGCAACTGGGTTCTTCTTCCTGCAAGATGAAAATGAATGTAAAATTACTTCTGGGAGTCTTAGGCTAGCAGGAGCACATGGCTTGTGCCAAGAGCTGCCATTAATGAGCACACAATGGCCTGGTTCTCTTTTTGCTTGTGAATGGTGTTGTTACACAGTAGTAGATCCAGTGCTAATGGCAAAAGTCAATCTTATCTCTAATTCAGTACTGTACTATACTGTACTGTACTGTACTATACTATACTATACATCTAGAGTGGTTGACGTTAAAGAAGTATTGTTACTGCATTGTTTGCCTTCATATATGCCTTTATATAGAAGCAAAGAAATTGAACATGTTTCTATTATTTAATTTCACCCCTTGTGCTAATTGCTGCCTTCGTGCATTAATCACATCAAAAAGCACCTTGAATCACACAGGGATGGATGTTAAAGAAGCAATCATTTTGTGAAGTACACCATCTGCAGAGCCCATTTCCTCCATTTTCCCTCCTCTTATTGTTTCTAGCATAGCGATGTGCATGCCTGGCTCATCAGTAGCCCGAGTTAGCAAAAGCTTCGGGATGTTTCACTGTTGTGTCTTCTGCTTTGTGCGTGGAAGAGCAACTTCCATTCCTTGGAGGACGTATGGGCCTACAAAAGCACCCTACGGTTCAAAACTGCCTGGAAGCAGCACAGAGTGCTGTGGCATCCGACAGCTTTGTGTGAGCTCCTTGTTTCTCAGTCTGACCTCTGGACTCCCCAAAACAAAATCTGTGCTTGCTCTACTCTTTAGCTTATGGTTTTTGTTATTTTGACAAAGGTCTGTAGTGCTTTATCTCATGAAGAATGTGTAGAAAACATAAATCAGCACATCCCTAAACTGGCAATGCACCTCAACATGAGACTATGCCAGGGCTGAATGTCGCTGGTGGGGGCTTCACTGCCTTGTCCAAAACACTTGCCAAGAGAGCTGGCTGTGTTCAGTTAAACTTCCTACATACTGTGTGCCAAGACAGAGGCAGATACAGCTCACTCAAGGGCCTGGCCAGGCTGCTCACACACTAGCACTTACCATAGAAAAAGCTCCATGAAGTCTTTATTTTTGCCGGGCAGCTCCGAGGTAAAAAGCTGCTATGGGAACCACTCTGAGGCCATTATAGAGCTGCAGCAGGTTTCTGCTTGGATGCTCAGGCTCAGCCCGGAGCTTGGGAACGTAATGCCAAGGGGAAACCTGCTGCTTTGCAACACCTCTGTGGTGTGGGACAGAACCATCTCCCTTTGCCCCTTTTCATGTGGCTGGGGACAGATGGCCCACATCAGCTAGCAAAGAGGCACTCCAATCACCATTCCTCCAATGGCAGCAGGATCTTTAATCTGGAGGGGGAGAGCTCAGCTCCAACACTTTCCAATGACATTAGAAGACACCTTAGTGACTTTTTTCCCAGATTATCAAAAAATCTTGTTTCCCTGCATCCCTAGAAAAATCTGGAGCATTTTAGGTATAGCCCACATAAAGCCTTTGCGTGACAGACATTGCTCCTGTCACTGGCCTCTCGAATAACTGTTCCCCATAGGATCAGAGAAGACTTAGGGTCCCAGTGCCTTTGCTACATGAGAAGGAAAACTAATAGCAGTAGATGAGTTCATGAGACAAAGCATAGAGTCCCACGGTCCCCCTTCTTCCCGCATCCCACCCCAGGAGGCACTTGTCCTTGCAAGGCTTCCTGGAGCACCTCTTAGAGTGGCATGACTCCATCAGATATCCCCTGTTCTTCCTCTTGCAGCCTGCAAGACTCACTGCATTGTGGGGAGGAGAAGGAAGGACCATGGAGGGTCTTCTTCACGTAACCAGCCATACTAGACTGTGGTGGGAGAGTTTGACTCTGGGAAGACCTCTTCTGAGCATGGGGCCTCACCAGTAAGAGGCAGAGCTGAGGCACTTCCCTGGGGCCACTCCACAGCTGCATGGAAGTTCCCATGCTCCCACACTCCAGATACAGCAGGTGCATGGACCAGTGATCTGGCTGGGATTAGTCTGGCATTTATGGGAAAAAAAAGCCCTGGAGATGCTTTGCGGGTGGGTGAGGTACAGGCTGGGATGTGGGAGACCATGAGGTGAGAACCGCCTGTAACAGGTCACACTGACACTCGGCTAGGACTGAGTTCAGCTGAGCCATTACTGATTTATATTGGTGGAAGCAGGACTCAGTGAAGGACTGAGTTTTTAACAATGTTCTTAAAGATTCTGGAAAACACCATCAACAAAAATTGCCCATGCAAATGAGACTCAGTTGAGAGAGGCTACTGGGGATACATTTCCATAAGTGGAGCTGAACTTGGAATACAGTCTCCTGTGGACAGCACCTGATGAATCCAGTTCTCTCAGCAAGCCACAGTTCATTAATGGAAACCATTCATAAAATCAATGAAATAATTTAGAACATTTAGAAATGTAGAAAGAAAAGAGTTGCTATTTTTATACTAGATCTAAAGATTTCATTGGCTGTTTATTCAGGATTTGTCTTTCTAAATCATAAGTTCTTACTTTTTCCTCTTTATTTTTAACTGAAGTTTTCAGTACTGCATCTAAATGGCTTCTTCTTCTTCCAATTGATTTTACAAAAGCCCTCCTTCCACATTCAGAAGTCCTTGCTTACCTCCTTAGTTCGGAGAACAAAACATGCCTGAAGCAATTTAATACATTATTTATCAGAATTACCATCCCCAAACATTGACAAATGCTGAGTCCAAAACAAAGCAATCATGAGACTGGCTTTGAGAAGTATATGTACATTTAAGTCTTATTTATCTGTGATTCCTTAGTCTTTACAGTCTGCTTGAGTCATACTTCAAGCTTTTCTCTCTGCACAACCATGCAGGTTAGAAAAACACTATTTTCAAGGAAAGCTGATATTCACTTGCAGTGTCCTGATCACAGTTTTGGGGATGTCAAGAATATCACCAAATACTGACAGGTTCCTGAGTGTTGGCAGAACTCTTTCAGTCCCTTGAGAGCGAAGTGACCCTGCCCGAGCAGCTAGCTTACTACAAGTAACACCAAGTGCTCCATGAGCCACATGGATTGCAATTTGAAGATCTACTTAAGTTGCTAACATGCACATATTCATATCTGCAAATTTCCCATGTTTTTACGCCAGACAAAGATAGTGATGTTATGCTACTAATATTCGCCATAAGTGTACTCCTGTTTGGTCCTATTTGGTTGCTTGTTTTACTTCATCAAATAGAAATGTTATCAATATTTGAAAGGAGAATACTGGAATGTTAGTACCAGATATTGCTTCTTGGAGAGCTGACCTCCTTTCCCACTCCAACACTGTCACACTGAGCAGTGGCTATTGCACTCTGAAGTGCCTCATCCAGCGAAGTGTCTTAGCAAGGAGTTACATTCTCTTCTTCATTATACTGCTGTAACCACAGAGCTCAATCTATTTCAGTAGGAAAATAATTGTTACTTGATTTTTTCCATGCGTGTCTGATCCCCAAGTATGTATTATAAAGCTCCCAAGAGAAAGTATAACAGCCAACAATGTTCTAATTTTAGCTGTGTAATGAAATCATGTTCTTACCACATACTACTCCCAGCAAAATGAGGAGAAGGAGCATGCTCTTCATCATCTTTACGACCCTGTCCTTCATGTTCCCAGGACACAAACTGAAGGCAGATCATGGTACGCTTTCCCTAGTTTACATCAGCTCCACGTAAATTCTTCCTCTTTGTCACGTTGTGGAGTGAGAAACGAAACAAAGGACCCATGTCTCTAAGGGAGTTTCAAAACACTGTCAGCTTGTTTGCTTGTCAGAGAACTGCTCCTTGCTGACACTCCATCCACAGATCTGGGTCACACTTGAGAAAACAATCATTAACGGTCCTTTCACTGCAATCGTCTTATTTCTTGAAGCATTATCAAAAGAATCTGGGAAGTTCTAAATCTGGAAATACTGTACTGTTTTCATTGCTCGGGCAAATGGGGTGCTCTCTTCACACATCAGGATCAAACACTCATTCTTTCCTACTTAAACCAAGAACCTGAACTTTTCTCATTTCTCTGGGTATCAGAGAATTACTCAGACCACACACACTGCACACCTGGAGATGAGGTTGCAGCATACATATGTGCTGAAGCTAGCTTTGCTGTAGCTATCTCAGGAAGAGCACGGATCACTATGCAAAGTGAATGGCCTCCCCTAGATTAGGCATCTAGCTAGCTAGCCCACAATACACGCATGCAACTTTCCTTTTTTTTAAAATCTAAGGGCAGTCCTAGCATTTTATCGTGGAACATAGCATAGCAGAATAGCGGTGACACTAACACTGGAACTGGATGCAGTATAGGTGCATCGGCATCAACTCATCGAATAATTTAGGTTGGAAGGGACCTGTGGAGGTCATCTAGTAAAACACCCTGCTCAAAGCAGGCCTAATCAGATCAGGTTGCTCAGGGATCTGTCCAGTTGATTCTCAAACACCTCTGCACAAACTTAACAGCTCTGCTAAGGGGTAGGATTTAGAGATACAGGTTTAACACAGCTCTGGAAAACCACACTGATTTGTGAGCTAAGCTAGCATTTCTACATGGTTCTGCATGACACTCTGTGCCTGTCCCAGTGAAAGCCAACAGTAGTTCAGAAAGCTCTCTCCTGTGCTCCTGTGTTTTGCGTACTATGAGCATGTTAATTGAACACGCTGAACATGAACAGCTAGTTTAACGCTGGGGCAGTCATTGCTATGCTTGCTGCATATGCACCTTAAACTACCATACAGATGTGCCCCGGAGGATTCTGCTGATATAATGAAAAGATGCACTAGTAAAACCTACTGACTGGAACTGAGCCATACCTACATATCTGATACTCGTTTAGGGAATCATAAAAAACATTCTTTTGATGGTTGATCTGCATCTATTTTAAAGTGCCTCTAGGGCCTTGCCAAGTCCAGATGCAGCCTAGGTTTAAAGCAAATGTGGCCACACCATATCATCGGAGAGCACACACTGCATCTACCTGTAGTACTGAGGAAGCCAATCTTCCACTGCCCCAGGAAATGTGTGCCTAGACTTTACGTTTGTAAAAGAAAATATGGAAAACCTCATCCTCAAATGACCTAGTTATGCTGATAAGATATTAATGTAAATGTATTTATATTGGCAAAAAGTCTAGCCTGTCCCTTTACCTGCCAGATCATTGCCCATCTCTTCATATGCATTTCCTTGGTCCACAAAGAAGCTTTTGGTCTGACTGTACGTCACACAAAGATGAGGTCTGTGTGCACATGCATGAACCAGGCTTGTACAATAAGCTTGTCATCTTCTACTAATTATCAGAACACCATAAAGTTGCTGTTAGATTTATTCCCTCCTTTTAGTTGCAATGTATAATCTATCCCATTATACTGCTGTTTCTTTTAATCTTGAAAGACCTCTAGAAACATCTGGGCTAAGTTTTAAAGCAGCCAGTCTTTCAGATACATATTTAAATTGGTTTAGTATCTAGCTTGAGTGATAGGACTGTTTCCATTCTACGTTCTAAATAGTCAAGCCTTCTCCAGAACTCAGGGGTCACAATTTTTGTCCTTTATTTTCTTTCTCTTCTTAGGCTGCTTTTTTTTTGGGGGGTGGTTTTGGTGTGGGTTGGATTTTTTTCCTACAAATATATTTTGCAACTTCTTTGTTTTGTCCTTCCTTCATATGAGAACCTACACAGATCTACTTCCAGCAAGACTTCGGTGTCCATATACATAAATTTCCTCTGCACATCTTGTGATAGAGACACCGTAGAGGGATATAGCAGACACGGATGGCAAAGGCATCTGGAACACACATGTGCTTGAAATGCCAGCCTTTCCCCAGCTTCACCTGGAAGTGCAATAGGTAACTGTTTCAGATGCTAAGTGAATACTCACGAAGCAGTTAATTTCTGTTTTCTCTCTCTGTCTCCAAGGCTTTCATGTAGTCCCTGATAAGCCTCATGGTTCAAGCACGTTGTGAGAAGAGACGATAGAGGTGACCAGGGAGACGGGGGAGAGCCAAGTGTAGCACACAGTGAGGGAGGAGAGTGCAGAGGGCAGCTCACATGGGTGGAGCAAGTGTGAGCAGAAAGGGCTCTGGCTCCTTCTTCTTCTTTCTGTCACTGCCAGTATCTCTCAGTACCTCCCTTAGATCCCTCTTTTCTTCTGTTCCTCTGCTGAATGGATTTCTGTGGTTCTCTGATTCATCCTGACAGGTTGTGAGCAATAAGGTGAAAAAGCAGCCAGAGTTAAGACAGAGCCCCGAACAGGTTGAAAATCAAGTAGAAATCAATATATGCATGTCATCAACTATAGAGCTAATTAGGAACAGATGAGTTTAGGAAAAGGTGAGCAAGGCAGAAGTTCCCTGGTGAGGCTGGCAACAGTAGCTCTGCCGCTGCAGGAAGGTCACAAACGAGATTCCTGGGAATATAAAGCAGCTAGATGAAAAGAGGTCAAAGTAGTGCAAGCAAGATGTGTAACCAGGGAGTCTGGTGGCAAAATAGAGTGAAGAAAAAATAATTGGAGGAAATGAAAAGGTCAAGGAAAAAAATGGGTTTTTAATCATTCCTTGTTTTTCAAGATTATTTGAAACCTGGGCATTTTAAAGCGGTGCAGAAAAAATGCATTTCTGAGAACATGGTTTCTAGATTAACAAGGTAGAGAATGTGAGGAAGATGCCATATCTTTCAAGAAATTAAAGGGTCTTGGTTCCAGGGGAAAGACCAACAGATCAGAGTGCAAGAGACTGCACTGGTCTTAGGTTGGGACGCACAGAGAAAAAACACAGCAAGTGAGGGACATCGGGTGGGACAGAGCAGAACTTGATGTGCAAGCTTTCAATTGCCTGTCCTCAGGAAAGTGAGGGATTTTAAGAGGCCAGCTTCAGAGAAGTAGTCTACTTGCATAACAAAATGTGCAGGTTCAGGACATTAATCTTTTTTCTATGTGTTTAATTCTCAATTGACTTCCAGTCTGTCAACAGGAGAGAAATGTTCCCTCACTTTTCAAACGCATCAGAGGTTCAAGACATAATTTTCCCATTAATGGCTATTATTTCAGCCAGAGTAGTGGCTCTCTTTCTGCTTGGTCAGCTCACAGGAAAGGAAACGTTTTGCCCTTACTGTGATAATTACTCACCAAAAATTGAGCAGCCTAAGGAGAAATTTCACACACCTGATCCAACCTCAGTTCAAGAATATTTATTATTGTTATTCACTAATTAAATTACCTAGATTGTCAGGTATTTTATTCATTAATTAAATTACCTAGATTGTCAGGGGTTTTTTTTCATCTCCTTTCTCTTTAAATAGTACAGCTTCTCCATCTGCTGCCTTAGTAACTTTTCCTAAAATATTGAAACAGTACCTTGCATCCTACACCAAAAACTTCTGCACCATTTCATTTGTTTTCTCAGCTAAAAGCTTCCTCTCTACCATTTGTGAGTGACAAGAGCAAATGAAAAGTCATGAGTACTAACTATGCTACCCTAATATCACCTAAAGAAATCCCAGCTTATCAAGATTAGTAACTCACTCAATTATGCAAAAAAAGTCCCAAACAGTTATGTGGGCCATCTATTTTCTATCATTGACTTGTAGACACATAAACCCATTAGTCACCTACTTGATAATTACTTGAGGTGTCTGTGAATAAAAAGTGATTCCATCACACCAAGAGCTTTTTTGGGATCCAGGTTTAAGTAAAGAACAGCCTAAAATCTGGGTGAGTGTACAAAGAAGCCTGAAAACAGCTTTATCGGTGCTGAAAACAAGTTCTCCCATTGCTCCAGCAGCTATACACCCAAAGGATGAAAGCATTTGCCAAAGAAGAAGGAATCTGTCTCTTGTCAGAAACAAAGGAGTCTGTCTTTTGCCATGAAGAATTCGAGCACTTACTTTAGGAGAACCGGGAGCATTCTGACAGTGGAGATTGTTCTGAGCCTTCCCATTCCCTCCACTCCATCTTGCCTGCTCAGTGTCTGTCTTCCCTCCTGCCATTGTAATGACAAATGTGGACTGAGGCAGACAGATGATTACAAGTACATAAGTTCAAGAAAGCTCCAGATGTACTTGAATCCTCCCTACAAAGAGGTCAAGTGACTTCTCCAAGGCCACACAGGAAGTCCAGAAAAGCCAAAGTTCTTGTTCCTACTCCCAAGCTCGATCATGACAACTGAGACACCATGACTGTACAAAGCACATTGCCGTCAAGTTCTTCTCTTTAAGAAGTTCTTGTGCTCCTTAAAAACACAACATTTTTTTCTGTGTTAGCGCAACATGGAAGTCAGTGAAATGCAAGCTTCAATATTCATTCACTTGAGCAAAAGTAGATGTTATCAGCAACTACTTTGTGTTTTGTGGTTCAAGACCAAAAATGTGTGGTGGTGTAGAACATACAATACCTGTGAGAAATGCTGCCTCTTGTCCGCACCAGTCACCCATGTCACTTGAATTTTAATCATGTGATTTGTTTTAGTGCAAGTAAAAATTCAGTGAAAAATGTGTTGGGGCCAACAAAATCTTCTGAGTTTACTGGATATTGGATCAGGGCCTGAACCCATGTGGCAATACCTTGTTCCTCATGATACAGTATACACTATATATTACAAGTTTGTCCGTTATGGTAATTGCTTGGTCACCTGAGCTGATTGGTAAATATGTAAACAAGGATATGAAGTAGCAAATGATGCAAATGCAACAAGAAAGAATGCTCTGGGCAAATACAGGTACAGAAACTCTGAGGTTTCTATGTACACAGTGTGATGCACTTCACTTAGTCAAGTATTTTAATATATCACCAAGAACTACTTAAACAGGATTTTGTGTCATGAAACGTACTATATCTTACTTATTTTGTCAGCAAAAGGGATTTGATTACATTTTGCAAAAGCAACCGTTCATTTTAGCGCAAATAAAGTATTTTTCTGTTGGCTTTTTGGGGGAGAAAAAAAAAGAGTATGGAATTAACACAAGAGCACAGGGCTCAGGCTCAGGCAGTGGAGTTTCACGCGGAGGTGGAGAGTGTTTTTACACCTAAGTTCCTCCATCCTTTGAACAGGAGGAGTGAGAATAATTCACTACTTTCTAACAGTGTAGAAGTTGGTTTGTTTTGGTTTCAAGAACTTTGAGATCTTCAGCTGGCCCCTGTAGCTCTCCAGGGGAGCAGAGGAAGGATCTGTGATGAGAGAAGAGCATGTAGCCCTGGATGCATTCCAGTTTTTCTTGGACTGCCAAGGTTGTGGTGGGGACTGACCCATGCCAGGGCCCTGAGGTGCCACAGTGTATTATAGACATCTTCCTTCACTTCCAGTCCCTCTCAATGGCTGCTACCCCAGATACATGGGTCAGAAGTAGCTCTGTACTCTCCTATGGGCTTCTTTAATTTTTTAATCAGATGTAGCACGAAACAATAGCAAACCTCTACCTCAGTTTCTTGCTTTATACCTGATTCTGCTTTTCTCTGATCCTCAGCTTTCTCTGTCTCATTGCTCCAAGGCTCCAGTGGGCTTTGCCTCAAGCCCTAAAGGGTGCCAAAATGACTCATTTCTCCTAGACAGATTGTAGCCCCATGGCAGCCCATAGCTGTGATAGGATGCTCTCCTCCAGGTATTGGCATGGCAAAGCCAGTGAGGAAAAGATAGGTACTGCATATACCTCCTAGTATAGGCTTCCCCTGGAAAAAATGTGGCTTCTGCCCTCCTCTGCAGCTGTATCTGGCATCTAGAAGATATCTGTAAGGGAGTGAAGGAGGGATTTTTCACTCTCTTCCCCATTTGTTTCACAGTGCAGTATAAGATGCAGTCTGGCTGTTGGACTGAAGTGTCTGAAAGAGGATAATACTCTTTTATGCAGGAGCTTAAATAAATGCAAGGTGACTGCTCAGGGGTCCATGCTTCTCATGTTCCTATCAAATGCCTATCAGCTGACTGACGGTAACCACAGCGTGCACAGAGTCTCAGTCCTACCATCAGGTTTTAAACTAAGAGAGGGTAGATTTAGACTGGATGTAAGGCAGAAATTTTTTACAATGAGCATGGTAAAACACTGGAACAGGTTGCCCAGAGAGGTCATAGATGCCCCATCCCTGGTAACATTCAAGGTCAGGTTGGATGGGGCTCTGAGCAACCCGATCTGGTTAAAGATATCCCTGCTTACTGCAAGGGGGTTAGGCTAGATGACGTCTAAAGGTCCCTTCCAACCCAAAGCGTTCTATGATTCTATGATTCTACAATAGTACACATGTGTTAGATAAGTAAACTAAGCTCAGTTTTGCTGAAACTTCTTGTGCAAACATCATCAGATATTTTGATTCTCTCTTTCCACGGTTCCTACACTACTAATGCTATCTCCTGAAACTTGAGAGCCAAGACACAGATGCTTAGAAAAACGAGTTTATTACACCAGAACACCGTGTCAGTAACTATGTAATAGAGGAAAACTCATCTGCCTGATATCTGGCCTTCAATTCTAGAATTAGTATTAAAGCCATCATATTACAGGCGGATCTAGTCTTGAGAAGGAATGAGACTGAGACATGTGAAATCAGTCAGTTGCTCAGGGGAGCTGCTCCAGAACTGGTCCAATCCACAGTGGAGTAGCAGGTCTCAGCGCACAGCGGGTTTTCCTGAGGCAGGGAAACACCAGGGCAGGGGAGAGACCCGCCAGGATCTGGCAGCTCTCGTGAGAGATGCTGATGAGGCCTGGGCTTTGCCAGAGCAGAGGCCACCACACCTACGCCTATAGAAGGCAGCCTGGGGAGCATGCGCACCCAGAAGCACTGGCAACAGAGTGGATAAACAGAGTGTGGCACGTCAGTTTGCACAGCAGTTCATGGGGGAGGGCATAGTCACCCTACCAGTTCAAGAGGTGAGTTCAATTGGTGGTCATCACCCCTTCAGAAGAAGCTTAGCTATGCTCTTCGCCCGGAGGAAAACCATGTCCTCTGCTCTCACTACAATGCAAGTGGCAGCCCAGACAAAGCTCCTACAAAAAGGTGCAGCCACCCATGTCTCAGGCTGCAGGGAGTGCCAGAGCCTTTCACTGGTAACTTATGGCAGTAGCGAGAACAACTGTGTGAGTTGTGACCAAGTGGATGAACTGCTCATCCTGGTGGTAGAGCTACAGGAGGAAGGAAAAAGTTTAAGGACCATCAGGGAGTCTGAGAAAGAGAGAGACTGGTGGGACCATGATCGGCCTTCCCTGAGACAGAAAGAGGAACAGCCACTAAAAACACCCAAGGTCAGGGGATCCTGTATCCTCCCCCTAGGCTGAAGGTAGTAGCTTGAAGGAAAGGAGTAAATGAATGCAAGTCCATGCTCAGGGCAGGATACAAATCTCCTCCTTGTCCACCTTGCCTTCCCAGATGTCTCTGTACAGCAGGTATGAGGCTTTGGATGTGGAAGGCCAGTTAATGGGTGACATGGATGGTGATCCACCAGAGGTATTTTTAGAGTCAGAAAGGTCAACCCGCGATATCGCAACCACCTCCACAAGAGAGAAAAGAAGAGACATAGTTGTAGGCAACTCCCTTCTGAGGGGAACAGAGGGCCCATTATGCTGGAAAGACCCCCTCATAGGGAAGTCTTCTGCCTGCCTGAGGCCCGGGTTAAGGACATCTGTAGGAAACTTCCTAGTCTGGTATCACCCTTGGACTATTACCTGTTACTGCTCTTACAGTCGGGTGGCGATGAGGTCACAACATGTAGTCTGGGGGTGATCAAAAGAGACTTCAGGGCTTGGGATGGTTGGTAAAGGAATCTGGAGCATGAGTTATTTTTCCTTTTTCCTTCCATTTGCAGGCAGCAACACTGGAAGAAACTATTAATAAATATGTGGCTCCGTGGCTAGTGTCACCACTACAGTTTTGGGTTTTTCAGTAATAGGATGGCCTACATGGCACCAGACTTGCTGGCGTCAAATCGGATTCAGTATTCTTAAAGAGGGAAGAGGCTCTTTGCTCACTAACTGGTGGGGTTCATTGACAGAGATTTAAACCAGACTTGGAGGGGAAGGGGAAACATATCAGGCTTGAGATGTTTCATCCCACAAGCTGAAAGATGACATACCAAGGTTAGAGGCACAGAGTGCTAGCGAGGACGCTCAGCCTGTTGCTCTGAGACATGCTGAATAAACTGTAGCACACCTAAAGTCTTACGGAAATGGGGCAGGGGCTCCCAAGGTCCTTCAAAGGAATTAAGGTGTGTTCCCCTAAGAAGGTGACACAGCTAACAGCCCAGATGAAGTGCCTCTGCACCAACGCAAGCAGCATGGGCAGCAAACAGGAGGAGCTGGAAGCCACGGTGCTGCTGGAAAGCTATGACTTAGTTACCCTCACTGAAATTTAGTGGGACTAATCCCATGACTGGAGTGCAGCTATTGATAACTACAGGCGGTTCAGAATCATAATCGCAGCATCATTAAGGTTGGAAAA
>Ga0181612_169626_pt1 | contig 12998 bp, 8 predicted proteins | sample HoacroProtozoa21_FD_119630 | JGI IMG/M metagenome (GOLD analysis project Ga0181612, IMG submission 119630) | Hoatzin crop microbial communities from Cojedes, Venezuel. Combined Assembly of Gp0051906, Gp0051904, Gp0051908
TGCAGTCAGTGGAGTTTGGTGAGCCAGCTACTACACATCTATCTGCTTTAGATTGAGCTGAATTGTCCTGTAAGCTGTCCTGCAAGCTCAGACCAGTTCCCCACACTTAAGGGTTTAGCACCATCTGAGAAGTCCCTGCAGATCCCACTTGGTTGCCACTTTCTTGAGCTGCCATTCCAGAAAGGTACACAATTCCCACAGTTCCCATGACATATCTGCTAGATCCTTAAAGAAGTCTCAAATATCCAAGGGCATTTGAAAGACCACCAGCTGACTGTATGCAGGGAATTGAACCTCTGTCTGTGATCCAGATAGTGCTGGGAGAATGAATTTGCCCCCAAAAGACAGCCACTGCATGATTCCCTCCAAGATGACATCTGGTGAATACAGTGGAGGTCCAGCCCATCCCCTAGATACAGAAAGATACAATTGCCCATACATAGATGCTTATTTGATGTGCCCAAGCACATTTTGTCTTGTCCTCAGCTTCTAGCCAGAAGGTCACAAGTCTCCCATAGCTCCTGCGTCCTATTGACCATCCCCCTTCCTGCCAGGCTATTCCTGGATGCCTCAAATGACATTTAGATAAGTGAATTGACTTCCTGGCACTTACAGACCATAGCCTGCGATTTCAAAATGAAATCATTGCTCCCATAAGGCTTCTTCTCATTCCTAGCAATCAGGTTACACTAAGAGAAACTACAGCTCTGCATTACACAGTGTCATGTCATCGACATCCTTCAAGATCAGCAGTCTCACACTGTGCCATGATTTCACTGCATTCATGAGTGTCTGTTCAGACATCAGCATTATGACCAGAGACTTACTTTTTTATGGTAACTTTTTGAAAACTTGAACAGTTTTTCAGAGTGCAAATCACATTCAGTCCTTTTCTTCTTTTCTAGTATTCACAAAAATTGGTAGAAAATAATCACTCTTTCTTTCATGGTTGAGCTTCATGGCTGGACAGGAAAGTTACTTGTCTTCTTCCAAACATGTCTCTCTGACAAGGGAGATAAACACAGCTGGTCATTAAAATAGTTTCGGTGCACTACTATTCAAACGGCAGGCTCCTTTTCCCAGTAGGAAAAAAGAAAGTAAATGCTATCATTCGTTTACAAAAGAGCACCTATTCAGCAGTATAATTGGACCATAAGCATAGAGTCAAATTTGGAGGAGGAGAGATCTCTATGATACAAAGTAGTGCTTTAACAAAGGGATGCTGATTTTTCTCATCTGACCTTCGCATCCTTCTTGTGACAGCAATTGATGCAAATGTATATGATTGCATGTAGACAACTCTTTAAAATTTACACTCACTTTTTCTGTTTTGTAATGAATCTACCCTTGAAGACCCAATTTGTAAAATGACTGTAAGGTGTGTGCTCTTTGGAAAAAATTGTGCTAATGATTTTCAATGCCAAAACATGTGTGACATGGTATGTCTTTTTAAAAAGATTTGAATTAGTATTCAGGACAATAAGCTTTCTTTACTGTAATAATAAAACACAGTGAACATTCATTTTCATCCTTATGCAAAACCGTGTAACAGCAGTAACTTTAAATCAAGCTAAGAAGTTCGTAACCGCTTTCTCCTTTCACTTCAACAGAGGCAAGGTTGAATTGCTGCATTTAGTTTAAGTTCATTTTCCATATGGTTGCTCCAGATACAAGCCTTTTTTGGTGACCAGTCTGTAACTAACAAATGTTCAAGACCCAAGTTCTTCCCTCACCTACTGCCCACCTGACCCTCATGCCTCCCTGAGGCTCACTCCAGTAAGCAGGCATGACACACAAGCAAGGACTAAACAGACTGCATAAACCAGAAGCAAAAGATGATCACACATTCTCTAGGAGCATCTGGTTTACACTTACAGTTCATTGGTGATTTCTCACATTTTATCATCTGTTTTCAAGGAACAATGCATTATACAAAGATCAGTACTGAAGAAAGCTACACGGGTATCAGGTTCTTAGTAAATATCTCCTATTCCTGAGCACAGCAGAAGAGAAACCAGCCAAAGACAGCTGACACATGCACCTAACCAAAGCTAGTCCTCTAGTCCCAACTTAATCTGGATTCAAGCCAGCACTGGGAGATGAAATCAGCTCACAGTCACTGATAGAGGAACTTCCTGCATGAAGAAAAGAAGGCTGGCATATATTCTCATGCTCCTGGGCCATTTGGCACAGGAAAGGTCTGAGAAGAAGTGATGGGAACCTAATGCAAGAAGGTATAACAGACATTACTTCTTCTGATGGAGTAATCTAACAGGTGCTCACAAAAGACTGAACCTGCACCTCCCTCGCACAATGTGAAGGGCTTGCTGACTCTGTGATCCTTCTCAGCAGCCATATGCACCCCCTGAGTAAACTGGTTAGACCAAGTGAGCCCAACACCAGCAGTAAACAGGGGAGATACAGCTTCACCCATGAGGAGATACAGATATTTCCGGTCACCAAATCAACCAAAAGCTGTGGCAAGGTCAGATAAGATGAACAAGAATAAGCAAGAGTCAAACCTGAGCATTGTCTCTATGCCAGCAGTGGGCAGAGAAAAGATAGTGATGAGTCTAATGCTGGAGAGTAGCGTTATTTCTGTGATAGGTGCCCATCCAGTGATGAGCTCATCCTGCAGATTACGAGAGCTTGGGTTGTCCTCGTTGATGCTAAGCCCTTCCAACTTGGTGGAGAAAGCAACAGGAGCCCCAGCAGATGCCTCCAGATTTTCCTTACCCACCTTCCTCCAGGCTGGCTCGAAAGTGTGTTAAACTAGGATGGGACTGAAATAAACAAACAAAACAACCCCAGGATTACCATGTGAAGTACGGTCTTCCCAAGCATCATCTTCCTCCATCATGCTCAGGCAAAAGTGGGCCAACATTTTTCAGTCCTGTCTGTTGAGACAGGAAATAAAGAAAGGCAAAAAATCCTTCTTTCCTGACAGATTCAGTCCAATGTTATCATAAATTGTCTGCGTTCCTAGATTCTGTTGCAGGTGGCTGAGAAGCAGAGGAGATGGCAAGTCAGCTGGTAGATTGTGTCACCACATGTCCTGTGGCCTAAAGTAAAAATAACCAATCTTTTTCTCCAAAAGGGAGACTTAATTGAGGTAATAATACATCAAGACCACATGCACATTACACTTCAGCAACACTGGTCAGCAAATCAATTTCTGTTCACTAAGAGTAGCGCTTTTGATTTCTCTGCTGAGGCTTCAATGGTCTGAAAAAAAAGCTTTCCAAAATTCTCAGGATGAAGGCTGTGGCTGGCAATTATATTCAAGGTGGCAATGCAACTATCTCGTAAAGGGGTCCACTTTGTGCAGGAAATACAGTGTCTGTAGGGGCTGAGTCAGCTAATGAAATGAAGTTTCCCAGTAGGTAGGAACCATAGCAACCCTGGCACACGGTTCTTCCAGACTAAGTTGGCTGCTTTGACTCTGTCTTCTCTGCACATACATTATATAAACATGTAAATATATGTTTCTTTTTCTTTAGAATTCCTTCTAGTACAAGACATGTCACTGCATTCATTTCCACTCTCCAAGTGCGGAAAGGAAGAGAGAACAAACACATGACAAATGTTATTCATACTGCATAAAGCACTGTTGGAAGACATTCAGATACTGAGTGATAAGATCTGTAAAAAATCTCGGTAGAATAGACTTCACTGTAGATCTCACTTGTAAGGCAAAACCCAACAAGAAAGGCTGGTCAAGGCTTCCTTCAGATGCACTGTGTGCTTCCCTTGACTCAGGGTGGTGGTCCCATGCCTCAAAGACCGCACAGGAACAACCCTCTTCCAGGAATGCAGCACATGTGTAGGAGGATGCACATGGCATGGGAGCTGTGGGTGGTATTTGGAGACTGTTACCTGGAGAAGATCAAATTCTGGGTTTCTCACATGCACCTGAAGCACACTGACTTTGGGGGAAAAGCATTCCACGAGGTTCCAGAGAATCAGATTTGTCTGGTGTCCCTACAAGACCTTATTCAGAAAGGAGCTTCCTTTCTGTCCCTGTTGAACATGTCTGTCTGCCATATATTAGAAGCAAACAAGGATTCACAGAGAGAGTTAAGTCCTCATTAGCCAGCTGGTAAACGCAGCAAAGCTTTCAGGCATGCAGGCTGCCTTTTCTATTCCAAACAGGAGCCACAAGCTTCAAGCAAAGCACAGGCTGGAACCAACTGCTGTAAGTTTAACATGCTAATGTTAATCAAGCAGATGATTTCAGAGCAAAGGTGGCTGGTATCTACAGAGCTAAGGAGGAGTGTTAGGAAAACACAGCAAGGTTAAGAGAGTGAAAGCCTAGTAATTATCACCTGAGGAGCACTGAGACATTGAAGGGTAAGGGAGAAGGAAAACCATAATATGACATAGATCCCAAATCTTTTTAGTATCCAGCAAGATTTTGAATATTACTATATTGGCTTGTCTTTTGAAGAGATCTTGCCTTTACTATCAAGAGAAATACATTTAATGAATTTACTCTGTTGAGATGAAATAAATGCTTGTAGTGAAATAAATCCTTCAAAAGAATGATGCTGATTTTTTTTAACCTTTTTGCCAGCCCCTGCATAAAACCAATAGGGTCTTTCCTATTAAGTCAACAACAAAAACTTGTAGCAGCTTCAGCCGGGAGAGGATTAGACTCTGAATTAGGACCAAGAACACTGTTCACTCACCTGTCCCAAACACTGCTCCTTCTGAAAAATAAAATCCAGTATCATTTGGAACAGCTGAGTTTTTCTTAAGCAGTCTTTTATAACATTAATGATCAACCCTTCACACGGCTGTTGTGGATAAAAAAACTCTGGTAGATACACAGTAGCAGTTTGGAAGCAATAGATTAATGTTCTTGCTGTGCTATTTGACTTGAGTTTTTTTTTATTAGAATTTACTTTTTAAAGAGGAGATATTTACGACTGAGTCAAGTGAGAATGGAAGTACGCAAAAGCACAGCCATAACTCTCTCCTGCTAGCCAGGTCCCTTGGAACAGTCAATAAAATCACCTTTTTTTATCAATCCCCATATTGCCTCAGAGCCATGCACAAGAGCTGGGAACCATCCCTGAGTGCTGAGTTGGCACTTTTTCTCCTGCCTTGTATCTCATCAAATTATTTTTCTTTCTAAAAATCTAACTTTCTATCCTGAAAGAAACTACGTGAGCTTTGAAAAGTTTCATAGTACAGGTGTGGACTGCTGAGGCTAGCAGCCTGCCAGGAGTGGCAAAAGCCTTGAAGTGATGCTGCCAAATCCTGAAAAAACAGGCTGGGGTTTTGCTGCTGGTTGTGGAAACAGAATTGTAAGGAGGGAGTAGTTAACCACCAGGGGTAATTTTATCCTGAGAATGATGAAATTTAGGGTTGCCCACATGTCAGAGGAGACTACAACCAACCCTGACCTGATTTTGTTGGTTCTCAGCCTGTTGCTGGTTGTGGTTCTAAAATCTTGCAAATTCAAAACTATCCATCCTGAAATCTCCTATTCCAGGCTGAATGGATGGTAGAAGCCAGGGCAGTAGAAGCAGAGAAACTTTTCAGGACAGAGGAAAGAAGGTTAATGTAAGAAGTCCAGTCAAGATTGAGGCTAAAGGTTTTCTATCTAAAATTCTTTAAAAATTACAAGAGAAAAAAGCTGAACTGTCATTTCAGATGAGGTCAGCAGATTTTCTCAGATCCTCTCTTTTCCCAGATGAATTGATTTGTCCTTAAGCAAAAGATTTTCACTGAATATTGGCAATGTTTCTAAGTACATCACTGTCATTGCCAAAACTGAAATTTCTGAGCTTCAGCTTGGATATGTTCTTTATGAGTTTCACATATTCTGCCTCACAATATCTGACATCTATAACTTTCAAGAAATGTAATGACCCAAAAAGGAAAGAGCAGAAGGGAAGAGCAAAAACTGCATTTGATTATTTTATGAATCCTTCAGAACACTCAAAGCAAGACAATATTGCTTATGATAACATACTGGTTGGATATGGTTAGTGTATGCAAAACACCATACTGGATGCCAGGCAATTTTTCTAATACTATGGATGATGGAACTTGTTTGGAACACGACCAAAGCAGTGTGCACCTACTTCAGTATTTTAACTGGGAGCAGGAACATGCTTTGAAGTGAATCTCATGCTGATCTACATCGCACAGCAGCCTCAGGATGTGTGAACTAGATTACTTATTGACCAGATGAAGCCAGTGGCACCTCATGATACACAATTCACTCTCTACAGGATGGCCAGGTTGTAGAAGCAGATTAGAACTGGGTCTTCTCCATCAAAAAATAAACTTTCTAGACCACTGTCTCATCAGGTTCCACCATTTATTGTATATCCTCCACTTATTGTCTCGTATGAATGAGTAAATGCCTGCCAACAGAGAATTTCTGAGCCTGGAAGAGTAAGGGGAAATCTTCTTATGAACAGCAAGAAACGCAGAATTTCTTCCCAGGTATATTTTGATATTTATGCCTGTAGAATTCAGACCCACACAACACCATCATGTTCTTAGTCCTGTTCATGGGACCACTTCATGGAGAACAGAGCTGATTTAGGATCACATTTTGAGTCACAAATGGTTGGAGGTTGGGAGAGCTCTCAGCAGAGGCCATATATGTTGCACCGTCCATGTGGTCTTCTCTAGGCACCTGCTTTTGTCTTCTGTCAGAAATGGGCTACTGACCTAGGTGGACTTTGGGTCTGACTCATCTTGACCACTCATGTTGCAGGAATTCTCAACGAACTCTGGACAACATGTCACCCCGGGCTGGTCGTTCCACTCCTGGTACCACCATTGCTGCCTCTTTCACCACGCAGATGGCATTAAAAATCTCTGATAACCTCAGGCTCTCAATTTTTTACGTCTGCAATAAAATACCTTAAATCTGGGGCTTCATTGCTGCTGTTGAAAGTTCATGATCTGAATGACACTGTTTATTGTCTCTTATTTTGTTTTTAAGGGACCTGTCACCTTCAAGATCCTGAACTTTCTCCTTCCATTAGGAGAAAGAGAGCAAGCAAACAAAATGATTGACCATGTTTCTTTTTTTCACCCTAGGCATGTTTCTGAGTACTTTCACCACATTTGCCATTCCTGCAGATCAGTCTCAGCCTTCAGAAGTGACCATTAACTCTATAAATTAATGCATGAAAATGAGGCACAGCTAATACTGCCTTTCATCAGAAGTGTTTGCCCGCAGACACCTTCCCTTTAGACCTTAAAAAAATATTATCCATAGAGTTCCTTGTCCTCCTTTTCTTAAAAGCACAATTTGTCACCTGAGAAACATTCCTTCTCTACTGTCTTCTAGCAAGATCTATGCTACCTTACAGTGTCTGAGAATCTGGCCAGTCTCCAAAATTTTACCCCTATAGTTCAGTACCAGACACTTCAATGAATCAGAAGAACCATAACTTTCAGAAAGAAAATAGCAGCTCTCTCAGTAAGTTCATTTTAGTGAGTAAGTAAGTGAAGACATGTCTTTTCAAGAAGATATGGGGGTTAGTTTTGCCAAGTCTATGTTACTGTAAGCTTGCCTGTTTCTTAAACGTGTATTTTATTATTTTGCTATTCCTATGGTTGTAAGGCTAATGTTTAATTTCAGAAAAAATACCTATATTAATTGTAATGCAAATCATATATTTGTTGTAGGAACAAGAGATAAGGAGTAACTCCAAATCAAAGAAAGCGTGTTTGTTAAACAAAACGTGTTAACTGTGGTCTTACTCACATATCCGTGAGACTGATTTTCAAGGCAGTTTGTGTGAATTGCTGTGCACCTCCAGAAATGCTCTTTTTTTCAAACATAAGACATATTTCTAAACTCAGTCATAAAAATATTTTAAATACATTATAAATATTTTCTTTCTGAAAACAGTTATTTCACTGGGGACAAGTTTCCCCCAAATCTAATGGAAAGTCTTGATTTAGCAGTCATAATCAGTCCAGAAGCTGCTAAAGGATAAAATGTATTCGCACACATATTCATCCAGGCTTACAAGGAACAGACCTATTAATATTACAATTTATGCAAAGACAACTTGCAAGCAGATGAAAGACAAAAATGCAACAAAAGAATTGTTCTCTGCCATTTATTTCTCTTTCTGCTCATTTTAGTGTGAGAAAACAGGTTGAACTTGTTCAAGAGCACACAAGGCTGACCACTGAAAAAGAAATAAACAAAAAACTAATGGTTTGTGAGGAAATTCTGTCCTGGAGATTTGGAAGAGAAACCTCCTAGACTTCCAGATAGGAAATTCCATTGTTTTGGACACCTGCACTCTGGTTGAGGTATATTACAATTAACACACCCCTTCAAAATCTTGTGGTGCTGTGGCAGGATGGGTTTGTCAGCATACTCCTTTCAGACCCGAATTCATCCCACACCCCTGCTCTCGGCATGCCAGAAGACACCTTCCCACAGCCCACGGGTTCCCTAGAAACATACTGCCAACTGGAACTTTGTTACAGAAAGCAAGCCACCCCAGAGACCCTTGTTCCAGCGCACGTGGCCTCTCCCAGCACACTGTGGAGGGAAGTTCAACATGTTAAACACCTCACCTTGTCTCCAAACAAGCCTGCAATTTCCAAGATCTCACAAGTAATGTTAGGGTCTTTGTGATCTTTGTTTGCAAAATCAGGGAGTTACAGAAAAGGAGATCCTTTCCTTGGACATCCACAGGGTACAGTCTGCCCCCCTGCTCACCGCATCCAAGATTTTCATTTGCTTTAGCGAACTCTCACTGATCAATACCAGGAGGCTCTGACCAGAGGCAGAACAAACACAGGAAGCTGACTTGGGAAGTCAGAGTTTCTGAGACAATCAATGGAATAAACAGCTTTGGGCCATAAAAAGAAGATTAAAATTGCACAATATAGTGAATAAGATGCAAGGGCAAAGTGACTTATGTAGCCTCCCAACCATGGCTTGCTCCATCCACACGTGGAAGTGCAAGTGAAGCCCTTTCTTTCCAAAGCAGTTTGCTGGTTTTTGCCATTTTCCTTGACCTTAATATCCAAACTCCCCATGACTGGCCTCTGTCCCAGTGGTGATACTCAACATAACTCAGTAACTCGGTGGAGTAGCTCTGTATTTACAGCAGCAGAGGACCCCAGCCCCTCAGTGCACTGATGCATGGACCTGGGTTATTAGACCTGTGTAGTGCCTCTGTTTCTGATGGGACTTTCAGGTGCTCAAATCCCAGTGTGCAATTAAACAATTCACTGAACCGTCACCTCTCTGACAGTCAGCTTTGACACTGTAGGGCAGGTATGCACCCAAAATTCATACAACAACAAAGACGTTTTACATCTTCAATATCTATGTGAAGGGAAGTGTTCCTATAGCTATATTTCCTACTGTAATTATGATGAGGGTTATATTTAAATAATTAGTTGGTGGTCCAAGTATGTGCATGTATACAAAACACCTTGATGACATGAAGAAATAAGGACAGGAGAGCAGAAACTAGGGAGGAATGAACTGTCACCATGCACACAGGTGTAGATACTTCTAGGACCACGACAGAAGACGTGGGATGAGAAATGGTATGCAGAACAATTGCATTTATTCCTTGCTCAAAGCTGTTTCTGTCATTAGATTGAAGGCAGATTCATTTCCCATTCTGCATTATTTATTACTTTGCTGTGGCATTTCCTGTTCTGAGGTATTTTTACCCATGTTTTCACCAACACTACTTCAAGGAGAACAGTAAACAGAACTTATCACACTCTACATCATTCAGTGTTTCACTCAAAGACTTTTTATGAGGGGAATATCTTTTCATGCTAAAAATATATGATCAGTTCTGGTAATAAGTTTAATAAAAGGACTGCATGGAATACAGTGCCTGCACGTTTGATCTGAATGTGCCGAAATGGAAGATGCAGCAAAGAAGAGTATTCTATTGTAAGGCTGCCTTTCATCAGTGAGAAAGAAATAAACAGACATTAAAATACTTATCATCTAGCTTTTGGCAGCTAAAAAGGAGATGTCTAAATCTCAGCTAGTCATCCTAGGCTCCCTAGAACTGATGGAGAATAAAAGGCATCTCCACAAGAATGAGCCACCTCTTCCCAAGGTATGCATGGGTAGGGTATATCCCCAGCCAAACTGCTTTTCTTGCATACAAACCTTAACTCATCCTGGGGATTGCCTACCTCTTTCCGTCAGAAATAGGGAGAAATTACAAGGTAGATTCTATTTAAGAGAAATTTTCATGTTTTTGAAATCAGTTATTTTCTGTTGTTGCATTTGCCATGCCAAATTCTTTTCTCTTGTGGACCAACCCGATCTCATACCCCTAAATAATTTAGCAAGTGCAGTTCCTATTTTGGAGTCACCATTTCTGAAGCACAAAGCACCCTTGCACAAAGGTGATAGGTGTGGCAAAGACTCTCTACTTGCTGCCAAAGAACATCTACAGAGAGCATCAACAAGCCAGTAAGGAGGAGGCAGGCAGATGTATCCTTGCACTGCAGTTGTACAGTCTTCTGGGGTACAACCGGATAATGTCCGGCTTCCTGTAGCCAGCACTGACATACCTCAGAAAAGTGTCCCCATTACTTCCAGTAGCTTCGGTCTGTAATGTGGATAGGTGGCCTTACTTGCTTCTCAAATCTGGATGAGTTATTTGGGTATTTAAATATGCAGTTAGGATCCTAACTGCAATCACCTGTCTGAGAAAAATTCCAATATGAATTTTAGAATTTTATTTATTCATAGCTGGCAATGATTTTCCTGGTGGTGTGTGGAGGTTAGAAGTTCAATGCAAGAGTGTGCCTTCAGTACAAAGGCTTTACAAGCTGACTCCCTCATCTGTAACACCAAAGCAGAAAATGTAGAGATAAGCAGCAGACAACAGAGATAAGAGGTACCAAATGTCCTCTGAAATTTCAAGGTTAGTAAAATATAGCAAATGTGAATAATGAAAAGGATGTTCAAATATTAATATACAGCATTATCTCATTTGTAACTACTGTATGTAAAGTGATAAGGGTGATATTTAAACCGCCACAAAGAATGAGTTCATGAGCACCAGCCCATTTGAATATGTTTTGCTAAATTTAGATTACTTCAGTACTAACAACTGTCTTCAAAAAGGATGTAAAATATCATTGATCTGAACGTAGAAATGCTTTCATTTAATTAATTTTAATTGTTTTTTACTACTAAAGGATATACGATTACAGAAGTTGGCAATGCATGGAGAAAAATTCTTAAAACAAAATGCAATTACCAAAAGGATTTAACCTGGAAAATACAACAAGATATTCTCAGTGAAAGGAAAAAATCTCTTTTGGTGTGTAATTCTTTAAAAAATTCAGTCTCCGGAATACATAAAATTAGACATAAACATTTCATACCAATTTTTGTACTTATTACTCTAAAAGGTTTGCTGCAGTTGATCCAGAAATTACATAATTTCTCCACGAAACTGAATGCTTGCATTCTGCTAGAGGGCTTAATGTCTATTAGTTTTATGTATCTTCACATTTACCAGATTACAAGGTGGTGGTCTCACCACAGGAACTGCTAAACAGTCCACAAACTGTTGAATGTGGTTGTGAGTCCTCAGAGTGTCAAATTTTCACCAATACTCAGCAAAAAAAAATCTGACTGTAGATCAGAAAAATATATTCGTTTCTCTAAGATTACCAACAGCTACTTCTAATCACCATCAAAAGGGAGGGTGATCATGGTTGTCCAACCTGTGCTGTTTTCTCTGGTTTTTTTAGTTGTATTGAAAGCTCAGGACGGACTTGCCTTACACTTGGTCCCCCAAAATGTACATCCATATCTGTTTTCATAATGTTTGATATCTCTTGCCAGCAAGGAAAAGACACTGGCTTAACTAAATACTACTTTTCTCTATGAATGCCAGGGTTTTCTTTAAAGGAGGAAAAAACATTGAATTTGTAATCTGAACCACAAAAGTCATATAAGTCTTCCAAGAATGTGCAGAATCACAGAAGTCTGTGGAAGAGACTGATGCTTCCTGCTTATCCCAGTGCCGACGTGGATTCCCCTCCCACTTCAAGCATGATTCAGGCCATCAGCTGTTCAAGTTTTTGGGTGACAGCTTTCATCAGCTGCAATTTTCACAATTCAGGATTCGCATCATATTCATGCCCATGTTGATCTACGGCTGCTCTTCCTACATTAAACCCAGATGATCAGGTAAGTGGTCTTGTTCAACCCCGCAGTTCATGGGTTTAATCACTTACTGTAATTAAATTATGAAGCTCTATGACCGGAATCATTCACATTTCCACTGAACCAGGGCGGAGAGATTCACTAGCTTGACTTGCACTTGGCAAGGTGAAATCTGGGTTACATTCCCTTTGTCAGTAAGTTTTTTCAGTGTTTTTTGTCCTGAGGTGCCTGTGTAAAAGGGACAGGCACACCAAGGATCCATCCTCCCCAGGCAGAGCCAAGGAACCTGTCCCCTTCTCAGTCTTCTCAGGGCTGTGCAAATCCCAGTGGCTCTGAGGTGTCCCACCACACGTCTTCTTGATGCTTGGCACAGGGCGGGTGCACAGGGAGCAGAGAGGGCTCAGGACTCGTCAGGCAAAGAGGGAGACCGCTCGCCCGCAGTGAGTCTTGTAACCCCCTGACCTGTGGACTTAAGTGGAGAAGAAAGGGACATCACTTGATGGACCTGCTGCTTTATGTGGACCTGACATAAGTGGATCTGGTCAGAAGTAGACAAGCAAGTACCTAGAGAAAGTTATATGTGGATTAAAGTAATGCTTTGAATTACACAGCAACTGAATAGTGGCTTTGATAGTGCAAGTTATCAATTAAGGACTTTACAGAATCACAGAATCACAGAATGGTAGGGGTTGGAAGGGACCTCTGTGGGTCATCTAGTCCAACTCCCCTGCAGAAGCAGGGTCACCCAAAGCAGGCTGCACAGGACCCTGTCCAGGCCGGTCTTGAATATCTCCAGACAAGGAGACTCCACAACCTCCCTGGGCAGCCTGTTCCA
>Ga0181612_164378_pt1 | contig 12996 bp, 9 predicted proteins | sample HoacroProtozoa21_FD_119630 | JGI IMG/M metagenome (GOLD analysis project Ga0181612, IMG submission 119630) | Hoatzin crop microbial communities from Cojedes, Venezuel. Combined Assembly of Gp0051906, Gp0051904, Gp0051908
AAAAAAAAAAAAAAAAGAAGTGGCTTTCTCCCAGTCCTTCACTCCTGAAGGACCCTTGAGAGATGAAGCTTATCCCAAGCTAAAGGAAAACATTTTTGTGAATGGCCTTCACATGATGTAAGCACCATACCAGCAGAGCAGTGTACCTCGGGCCAGCTAAGGCGCATGGCGTGCCCGGTCTGGGGGGCATCCGGGAGCGATGCCCCGCTGAGATGCCCTGCACCCCGCAGCAGGACCCCTCCCGGCTGCCCATGGGGCACCGTGGCATGGTGCCGGCACCAGTGGCACCACACGGTCTTCCCAGGGTGGTTTCAAGGTGCTACGACTAGCCAAGGGTAGGAACGGGACGAGGCAATGGGTACTGTCCAAAAAAATGGGCATTTCAGGAATGCCAGCATGCTTTTTTCTGGTGTTTTGTAAATTAAAAGGTTCCATTTCCTGTTCTGAAATGTGATTTGGAGATCGCCTGTAGTTGCGTTTCATTTCCTTTGCAGAACAGAGATGGTTAAAACCATAAGACATCTGATACCGGAAGGTAAGGCCTTTTTCCCAGGTTTCCATTTTGCTAATAAGAAAAAAAGGAATCTTGTATTTTAGGGGAGTTTCTTTCAGTGTCAGGTCAAAAAGCAGTTATTTGCCCAGTTCTCAGTAAGCCATTCCCAGTCCCGAGTACTGTGTCCCAATAGCCTTACCAAGGTGATGACAGGGACAACTGGAAAATGGGTGAGCAGCGAGGCTCTCACCAGGGAAATGCAACAGTACAAAATCCCCATGGTATTTCTGCCTCTGCAAGGAAGGAGACATGTTCCTCCAGGACTCTAATCTCCATCACTAATATTATTATTAAATATTAACGTACCACCCTAAGTTTGCACGACACTTTACAGAGATAAAAGATGCTCTCTCCGCACTGAAGATCTTACAGCCTACGTGAGGCAAACAAAGAAAGCACAGTTAGAAGACAGCCAACATGATGAAGACTAAGGAACTGATCTAATGCTGGTGACCCAAAAGCATTTTTAAATTGTAACAGAGCACGGGGCTAGGGCTGAGGAGAGCTAGCTTTTAGAAGCCAGCCAACCACCTTTCATACTCATGGGTTTTGGTCACAAGGACCAGTTTGCCTGCAGCTTTAACCCAAACAAAGAACACAGTGGAATCCTGTAAGGCCTAGTAAAACACATTTTTCATCTGACTTCTCGAAGGAAAAGAGAAGTTGGGCTATAGCAGTTCAGCAGTGCGTTTTCCCAGGCTGCACAAGCAGGAGAAAATAGAAACAAGAGTTGCTTAGTCTCTCAGGCTGGGCTTCCTCCATTTTGCTTGGTTCCCCCACTTCACTTTCATTTCTGACAACACAACGAGAAATCCCCAGTGAATTCAGCCGTCCCCGTCAGACACACGTGGCTGGGGCCGCAGGAATCAGAGCAGCGAAGGTGGAGAAGCAGAAATACCCAGCGCAGCTCTACCTGCCCGGCGTGCAGGGTGGACTCCTGTCTGGCCAAGTGCAGGGAACACACTGCTGCAGAAATGACGCTAAAAGCCTCGCTCGTGGCGGACAACACCTTTTCTACAAAGTCTGTGAAATCACTTAACGCGTTTTAATGTAGGCAAGCCAAGTGCGGTAGGAGAGGGCCCCTGGCCACCTCTTCCCCAGGCCGCGGAGGGGAGCCAGCAGGCGCAGCAGAAGCCAAGCCCACTCTGCCATGCCGCGGGGCCTGTCCCTGAGACCCCCAGGGCTGGGGGACCCTGGAGACGGAAGCAGCAACGTCAAGGCCACGGGGCCTGGGGACAGCGAGAGGGAGGGGATGTGTGAAGGGTGAGGGGTTTTGGGTGACCCAGCTCAGGGGGCAAAGACCCCTTCCGCATCCCCACCACCATCCTACTATTTTCCTTCACAAACTTGGCGATGAAGAAAAATAATATTTCTGCTTTTAAAATTTTTAAAAGCAATCCTAGCCTAGTCAATGGAGATGAGCGCTTTCCCCAGGTTTCCTAGAAGAAATGGGTTTGCAGCTGGACCTTAGGCACCGTGCAGAGAGAAGCAGCAGCACTCGTTCTACCACGGGAGACAACAATGGGCAGGACATGCAGGGCGTGAAGTGTAGTCTAAGGCATATAGCAGCACATATATCTCTGCAGACACATGTGCACACACGCACATATATACACACACATATACATATACATAGGCACGCTCCTAGCAATTAAGTTAGACGAATTTGCTGTGGCTATTCCATTATTTTACTGTAGTCCTTGCATAGTACTTACAGAATCAGGTTAAGCATTCTGCATTAGACACGCAAACAATGCTTCTTTACCTCCGCATGGGTGTTGTGAGACTTTAATTAATGTTTGTAAAGTGCTTTCAGATCCCCAGAAGAAAGGTGCTATAGAAGTGTGAAGTCTGATTATTTCACAGCGTACAAAAGTAGGGGTGAAAAGAAATATTCTCCTCCTTACACATAAAACTACTGATCTCAACTCCTGCATTTAAAAAAACAAGATGTTAAGAAAGAAAAGAATTCTGACCATGAACCTACTTCAGGCTTCCCCTTTGCCTTTTTCATCTGATTTCTGGTTGAGTGAAATAATAAAGTATTGTATTGCTGTAAACTCTTTGTAAGTAGATTTGACTAAGACAACAGAGTTCAGTGCCAGCAGCTACTCTGATCATTCTTTTAAATGGAAATTTACCGTCTGCTGCATCACATGGAAAAAATATAGAACTATTTTTCACAGCTTGTTCACTGAACAGATTATTGGAGGGAAGAAAAAATAAAAAGGCTTCATTTTCCACAGATCCCAGATCTCAGCGTAGAAAGTCTTGGCAATTTCCTTTTGAGAGGAGACAGATTTCACTTTCACATTGATTTAACAATGAGAAGTGCGTCCAAAATGAGGGCCCAATTCTGAGCATTTAAATGGTTAGCCACGGTTGATTCAATAGCTTATCGATGGGAGCAAAACTACTCACGTCCTTAAGTCTATGGAGGATCTGGTCCTAATATAGAACCAGTTCTTGATGTCATAAAATCTTTTTTAACGGCATCTTGTGTTACATTTAATTTATTTCACATGGCCTCATAAGATAAAAGCTTCTAAGTCTAAAATTCATATAAAGACGATGGGAAAAAAAAAAGTCCTATCATGTATCCGTGTCTATTAAGTATTATCTTAATGCAACTTGTAGAGTTTTAACTCCAGAATTTCCAAATTTTTTCTAATCCGGATAGCAGTCAGCAAGAGCTGCGACTGCATGATATAAACAGATTACAACACGCACGCTTTTTGGAGGAGAAAGTCCTTCCCGCAGCTCCTTCGCAGGCAGACCCTGCCTGCCAGCCCACGCTTATGAAGATGCCTTGCCAGCCCACCTCTTGCCGGGGCAGGGTGCGGGGGCTAGCCACCCCGTCTGGCCCAGGGAGCTCCGGGCCACAGGCGCAAGAGGCACCAGCTTGCGTCAAACCTGGTTCAGTCTGACAGGGGCCTGAGGAGTGCATGAGCAGCTCCCCAGTTCACCTGTTCTGAAGCACAGAGAAAGGCTCCACACAGAGAAAGGCTCCACACAGAGAAGTCTGTAGCAGAGAAACATTCGGAGCTGGAGGTGGCCTCACCCCTCTTTAAACGGAGGGCACGGAGTGCCTGAACGCACGCTGCCTGCTGGGGTCCCAGGCGGGGGCAAGGATGCATCCCGGTACCCCGGGATTGGGGATGCGTCACAGCCGCCAGCAGGACCTGGCCAGGGGGCATGCATGGCAGCCTCTGGGGCACGAGAAGGACAGCAGTATGCCCACAGGCACAGCTTGGCACCCACAAATACCCCATGGAAAAGGGTCTCCGCTTCCCATCGTTGAGGGATGACGTTTTTGGGTGCTGGGAGGTGAGCAGGTCCAGGGACGCAGGCCAAGAGGAATTTTGGCCTGCCTTTAGGGCCCCCAAAGGTCTGGGCGGGTGGGGTGTGCTCTTCCACTGTTGGTGGTGGGGCAACCAGCTGCCAAACGGGGCGACTTCCGATTCACAGTACAGGTCCTCTACTTGGGCAAACGTACAATAAAAATCATTACAAAAGTGCCTGCAGCATCTCAGAGCATGTGAGTGACTTCAGAGGGCTACTGGTATGAGTACTTGTTTACCCACAAGAAAAAAAGATTGTAAAATAGAAAAAACCCCAGTGCACCGGTTCTGGTGCCCAGGAGTGGCACCATAACAAGCTAAGGGAATGTTACATTAAAAAAAAACCCAACAACAACAACTAAAGAAAAACCCAAACCAGTAGCCCTTTCTTTTCAGCGAACATTTCCTCAGTTTATCAATTATAACCATTATGTAAGAAAGCGATGAGGCCTTACCTGCTGCTAGTGAAACGGTTTCAGCACCAGCAGGCCGTCACAGCCCGGCACTGTTTTGGGAACCAGCAGCAGACCGGTCGCTTTTTCTCCGGGAAGCACACGCCAGAGGCAAACCCGGGGGTAATGCGGTAAGCAAACACTGCGCTTCCAACTTCAGCCCTGGAAAAGAAAAGTTACTTTTGATGAAGTAGAAGGATTCCTGAGGACAACTTTCAGTAAAGATAAACTTTAACCACAATCTGACACGACAGTCAGTAAATAGCTTCAAGATAATCGCACGTACCTCTTTGGTAGGCAGTGGTCTAACCCAGGCAGAGATGCTTTTAGAACATGGCTGTTCTCACCAGCCCTTGATATTTTTCTTGCAATCCAGGCAACATCCACACTGAAAAACCTACGCCACAGCTGTCAGGGCTTCTCTCCAGCAGCTAATTAAATTCCAACTCTATTGCCATTGTGACAAGTGAGCTCAAGTTTAGTGATACCATCCCTGCCAACCGAACAACAGCAAGAGCCATCAGCTGCATCGTCGTTAATCTCTTTGCTGAAAGAAGAGGGGCCTGCGGCACTCACCGGCATCCTCCCCGGGTGGGTGTTCAGCCTCAGGAGATCTCTGACAATGACATGAGTACGTCTCAAGGGATGATTGCATCTGGATCAGTGTGCTTACGCAGGAAGGCCTGGCGAAAGTGGAGCAAGTCAACAAGTCTAAAGGACTTTCAAGATCTCTTCCAAACCAGAGAAAGGCAGGGTTTAGCTTGGGCAGGCGCAGGGCAGGGTTTTGCTAAATGCAAAAGATGAAGCCATTCGCATTTTCTGCTATGGATTTCCCTCTCAAGCTTCTCTTTTAGGTAGAGTCTTTTTTTTCCTCTCCACTTGACTACAACATGCACATACCATATTTTTACAGATATGTCTATTTTCCTTAGAACGTAGCTTTTAAACTGAGCTTGTCCATCAAAAATCAGACTGCACATTAGCTAGGACCTACTTAACTCTATAATAACTGCTTTTAACATGGCCGTCTTGCTTCATATGGAAATCTGTTTTTTCTACTCTAGTTATTGAACTGTGCAATTTTATGTACAGCTAGAGGAAAACTGTAATTTTTTCTCACAAGTGGAGAATACTGCTTCACTGCTAGCATCCCGGGGAGACTCCTGCGGTTCATAAAGAGTGACCAGGTCTCACGTTTAAGCATGGCACGAGCCACATCTGTTCCCTTGCTCTGCCTGTTGCTCAAGCATTTAAAGCCAGCCTTCCCCTGCAGTAGCTCTATGAAGACGGCAGTTGCAGAGGCGAACATCTGTCTCTGACGTGCCGTGCCAGCCGAACGATGGCTCAGACCCCACACAGCCTCCAGGCTCTCGCCGGTGCACGGGAAGAGGTATGCGCGGCCTCTGGGGAAGCACTCCGGGAGCCCGCTGCTAAGCCAACGGCCAGAAAATGCAGTGCATTTGAGCAGGAAATTAAACCTGACTCTCCCATCGCCTCAACAAATGGCTCAACCAGCCTGCTGTAAAGTCAGTCTCTCGGAAGTCTCAGCATCCCCTCTGAAAACTGAACACCAGCACGCACTTTCTGAATGAACCCCGGCTGCCCCGGTCGGTGGGACGGCAGCGTCGGCAGCTGGGTGGGGAGGTCCGAGGCTTGACAGCACCTAGATGCTGGGGGTGCAGACTGCGCATCGTGGCTAACTAGGTTGGCCCCTCTCTAGAGCTCGCCCTGGGCTCCCGAAGACTGAGTGTGTTCATCACCCTGTGTGCTTTGCTTGCAGCATTGGCTTCCCTGCTTGTCAACACGCCGATTTCTGAATTCTCAGTGCAAAGGAAGCCTTTCATGGTTTGGCATCCTCTTATATGTTTATGCCTCTCAAGATATATTCTCTAGCCAAGTCTTTAAGTTCTTACATTAGTCCCCAAGCCCAGACATCAATCTGTTGCTGATCAGGTCTTTTCACATCATGCTGCTTTTATCTGGAATGCTGTTTTTGATGCTTCCAGGGAAGCTCTGACTGATGTTTTTAAGAATGCAGTTAATTTTTTTTTCCCTTTTTGTTTAAAATGACACTTGAGCACAGCTATTTCTTTTAACCTTTCGCTTTTACTGCAAGACTTTAGCAAGAAATTTGCCTTATAAATGCTATTATATGGAGGAGGTCCTGATTTGCATCTCTGTCCTTGGATAGCGTAGAGGCAGCACAGGGGTCCGCAGAGAGAGACTGATTTTTTTTCTTTTTTTCCCTTTTATAGTCGACAACAAAAAGTTTCTTTAAAGGGGAAGAAAAGAGAGGCACATGCTTAATATTGAAGAAAAGCTTGCTTGTGCTTGATACATTGGAGAAACGGTTCAAGAACACTTCATCCTCCTGCAACTATTTCCCGCACTTCTGCCAAGGTTAGGGAAACCTTGGCTTAGCTGCTGCCTGAATACCGCAGGCTGGTATCAGTCTGAACAAGTTCAGCTGACTGCTGAGAAGATTTTCGTCTTTATTCTTCCTCCTGTTGTCTCCCCACTTCGGCAAATAGAAAACACCTTCGTCTTTGGGGGAGGCTTCAGACTGAAAGCAAAGAGAATTCCCCGAGAGACGCTAGCTGGGGGGGGTCAAGGTCCTCCCGTTGCGTTCCCCCAGCTCGGTTGTGCTGGTGATCAGCCAGCTCTCACGAGAGCGAGACCCCAGAGCAGTGTGGTCTGGGACCAGGTGGGTCAGAAAACGCAGCAGCACGGTCCGATAAATGACTGAAAATTTAAACCAACAAAAAAACACGCTTGAAATAGTGTGTTTCAGAGCCAAAACCTGAAGCATCAGCTTAAATTTAAACTTTTACTTTTTTTGTTGTTTTTTTAAACTAACAAATATGTCTGGAGCGCTTTGTGCAGAAATTTCTTGGGTCAGACCGCTTCATCGTGGAGTACAAGCTCGAATGGGCTTCGACAGTTGCAACTGTTCTTATCACCATGGAGCCGCCCCAGCGTTTGTGCGCAGACAACAATGCTCTCCTGAACTCATTCTGTGTATCTCATAGTGAGAGCCACCTGGGTAAACCTGACCTGCCGGTTCATGGAAAATAAGACGAAAATACTGCAAATTCCTCCTCTAATGGTTGTCTTCTTTGTGAGAAGGATCACACTAATCGCTGCTTTCTCTCACAGGACCATGGTCTGGGCCTAATTGTAAGAGCTGCCGTCATGTAGAGATGGGGAAGGGAGAACACGGGGATGGGGAAGAGCTCGAGCACTTCAGCAGATAAAGCAGAGCAACTCCTTCTGCTGTCTGCTCCCTCGGGGAAACTGCTGAAGACACATTGCCATGGCTACCCGCCTCGGCAGGCAGTGCACCCTTCAGATATCTCGGGGCAGCAGGAGAGACCTCAGTGAAGGCTTCCTTCTTCTCTCCTCCACGAGGAGATGCCAGCGGTGGTTCCTGCTGGCCAGCCCGTCTCCCCCGTGCTGCCCCTCCAAGACCCCCCGCAGAGCCGGGGCTGCCCCTGCGCAGTGCCGGGGTATCCTGCCTCTGCTCCCCGGGAGCTGCTCTCCACGGCGATGGCCGAGCTGTGGCGATCGGCCACCAAAACCCCAGCGGGAGCTGGCCAGGGTGGTGAGGGGCATGGGGAGCCCCGGGGTGCTCCTCCCGGCCCTGCACGCCACACCACCCCCACCCTCTTCGAGGACTGCACCAATGTTGCGCATTTCTAGGTCAATTATTGACTAGAATCCTGTTAAACTTTAACGTAAATACGCTACTATATCACCTGTACATCCATTACGATAATTGTATGGTTACAAAATTCTTCTAAAATACTAAGGAAACTAGCTACCAGCAGAAAATAAAGGCTCACAGGCTGCTCGGAAGCCCGTGCAAAGAAAGACAAAGATTCCCATGACCTTTGCATCAGTTTCACAAGGAAAAAAGCAATTTAGATTATTAAACACACCTACCAATTAATTACTCTCCAGTTAAAAATCTTTGCTTCCTAAAATGCTTTGTCTAACCTTACCAGAGAGAAAAGAAGGGGAGTGGAGGGTGAGCACAGACAGGAAAGGCATCATATCGTAAGCAGCTTGTAAAGCTACAAACAACGTGAGAATAATCTTTTTTAAAAAAAACAACAAACAAAAACAAAACAAAAAAAACCCCACTGCTAACTTTTTCACATTTTAGCAAACTTTTCAATTAGGATTTCTTCCGGGCTATTTAAATATGCTTAAAGTAATGATTTTCTGTAATTTGTCTTTTTCCTTTGGAAACATACCGTGCTATTGTCAGCTTTAAAAAAGAAGCAATTTTCTGACTTTTGAGATTGAGCAGGTCAGGGAAAAATTACTACTGTGGGAACCTATAATTAAATAGAAAATGCAGCTGCACTTATGAAAAACTAAAATTAAGTTTATTCTATTAATACTTGATTCTAGAACAGTATTTGACTCTTCGGACACAGGTCTCAGCTGAAACCGTAGCTTCCCTGCTGAACAGCACTAGCTGCATATCAACTTGCAGAAGCAGACATGATATAATATGCACCAACATATTGCCAATTATTTGCTGTTCGTCTGAATTAGACTCAGTATAGCACGATAGTAATTCACACACGCAGTCCCTTTCTCTCCTCCTTTCCTAGTACTGGCGCTTCTTCTTTGGGTGTTTGGTTTTTTTTTTTAAGGAACTCAATTAAATCTACATAAAACCAGTAACATTTATTTTACATTTAACTAGAAAAAAGAGGTACAGTAAGGGACTTTTGAAGAAAATTATGTGGTACATCTGAACTGAATAAAGATCTCTTCCCAGCATTTGACTAGTCATGAAATGGAGACACGATTCCACACAATACTACGAGACAAACCCAGGCTTCGTTAGACATATAAAGAAAATTTATCGTAGTTCCCAACTGAATGTTTACAGAGTACCAGACACAGGTTTCGAATTAATTCTAAATTAAAATCTTGAAAAGATATTTTTGTGACCCACAATAGATTTTGAAAAACCTAAAATACAGGTTTAATTATAAAATTAGCAAAAGCCTCACTGAGAAAACAAGGTACTGGTATGCTGACCGACAATTCATGAGGCTTGTTCTGATGGCTGACGATAAAAAATACTCGCACAGAAATCTTACAAGAACTGCATAAAATTAAAAGAAGGCCAAATTAGCCTACAACAACAGTATTAATTTTATTTACTAATAGTAATAAAAATAGCATTATTTTAAATTATTGCATTTAAGATGACCACCTCTCAGTATTTTCTAGGGTGATATTAGGTGAGATTCTACAACCCATGCTTATTGCATGATATTATAGAAATTGCTAAATAAAAATGTTCTTTTATATGCTATGCAACATTTTTGTAAAACTGTATTTTCTCTAAACCTCCACTAATCCACTAAGTTCCGGGGCTGGTTTTTTTCTTTAAATAAATAGGAAGGAAATTTTCCTTTTGTTTTTCGTCAGTCATTTTCACATATCCAGCTTTCTGTGCTATTATAAAGAACATAACTAAACCCATCCAGTTTATATAAATGTCTATACCCTATTTATAACACGTAAGAAGCTGAAACCCTTTCCTCACGTGCAAACTCAACTTCACTATTTTTAAGACGCTTACGTATTATATCTAATACAGCTACCCATTGCCACTGTGCGAATGAAGCCAGCACATCAGAAATGGTAAAAAAACAAAACAAAACAAAAACTGTGAAGAAACCTTATACACAACCCAGGAATTATTTTTTTCCCCCCTTTCAGAAACGACTTGTGAGCGACAGTGTCTCCGCAGAGCAAGCCCACAAAACCTATGTCAGCGCGCACGCCGCTCGACTGGGACGCCCAGAAGTGAGCCTCAGAGCCAGCAGTGGAATTCTTTCGATTTCACATCTACGGCTCGCTTTCTCTCGGCTGCCTTCTTGGTCAGTGGCATGATTTCTTTTTTTTCCCCTTCGTGCCGTGGAGCTGGATTTCTATTTTCCAGCTGCATATATTCCACGGAGGAAAGGAAAACTGATCCATGAAGTTCCTATTTGCATAAAGCACAGAAACATCTGTCACAAGATTCTTGTCAGTGGATGGAAGCATCAGGAGATACTGCCGTTGATCGTCTGCCCTCAACAATATCGAATTCTTTCTCTGTCGATAGGAGCTTAGAGCGAGGGTGTTGTAGCAGGCAGAGAAGAGAGAGAATTTGATCAGTGAAGGCATATTCTTACTATTACTCGAACTGAGTGATCGGTTACGTGATGCCGTCTCATGCAAACCCACAACCGAGCTCTGCCCCAGGAGCAGCAAATGCCCCGTTCCGTCTGATGTCAGTTCTTTGCAAATGCAGACCTTACGAAGGTATGCGATGATTTAATCAGCGTCCGGCAGTCGCCTGCAATGCCCAGCAGCTTTTTTTGTTAAACTTTACACAATGAACGATCCGTGGTAGCAGGGCTGACATCAGAAAGTGCTCAATCTGCAGCATTGTTTTGAGTTTTGATTTCAGTTTAGGGAATCAAATTTAAAAAATCTCGAGGAAGACTTATCTGCGTCTCAGATCAGGAAAATGTTCGTTCTGTTTCTGTGTGTATATAGAATCCATGTCTACAATCATAAATATCAGGTGGGGCAGCCAATTCGTTCATACAGAACACATAAATAGAACAGAAACTCAGTGAAATATAATAGCAACTATTTAAAAAACAGGATGACTATGTTAGGTGAAGTGCTATTTCTAAAATCACTGCAAGCACTTTTGGAAATATACAAGATTCGTATTTCTGCATTACATTTTGCTCTATTTTATTACAAACTATTTTTAAAATTCGCTAGCTCTGTTGATGTAATTGTACAAACGGGTTTTAGGCTGGCCTCCTCTCTTGCCCCACTGAGAGTCAGAAATCAGCCTAACCCACGGCATGCAGCGCAAACACCGTGCTCTTCTCAGCTCGTGTGGTTTGCGGAGTTTAAGCCAAACTGAGAGGAAAATAAAGTTTCTACACATTTACTGTCCACTTGTGTCAGGAGTAGCAGAAAGGTGGTCAATACAGCACCGTTCTGTTTTCGGCCAACAGCTCCGAGATCGCCGGCTTCCTGAGCGCGGTCAGCAGAGATTAATATCACGTTAGTAACATCACATTCGTCATTGTCATCGTAAAACAAAAAGGCTTTAAGCATTTCTTATTCAGAGCTGATCTCTGTAACCTGCACACGTGCTTTTTTTCTTCACCCCTGGCTCCTTCAGGCGTTCACAGATCCCTCGATCCAAGGGTGACCGTCTGGGTGCAGGGAATACCTGCTCGGGCGCACAGGGCCACGAGTCCAGCCAGGGTCACGGCGTGCTGCGAAACAGGCGACTGGAAAAACACATCCGAAAAAACTGCAGCGGGAGTGCTCTTTGCTCCCACACACATATTTGTATAAAAAGTTTCTCTGGCAGCGGTTCACCAGCAGGCAGTAATCAGCTAAGATACTTCTTTGTAATTTTTCTGTTTCATAAATAATACAGGAGTTTACTAACAGGAAGTTTGTGGGAAGCAACAGTAAACAGTCTAGCAATCCATCTGTTATTGCGGGATGCAAGAAAGCTGAATCAGGTTCTCTGCAAGTGGACTATTTTCGTTGTTTGTGCTAGCGAAGGCGTGTGGGAAATGTGCGTTTGGAGTCACTATTAATGTGAACCCTCGCAGACCTCCTTTCTCCCTCGCCTTGCGGGAGGGATGGCTGGGTGCGATTTCAGCGAGAAGCTCGAGTCTTCCAGCGGCTACAGGGCAGCAATAAACCTGAGCGAAAAAGGCAAGGCAGTCGTACCAAATGTGGAAAATTCAGGTGACAGTTACAAGGAGACTTTTACTTCCTCGAAATCGGTCTCAGAAAGAATGAATTCTAAATTAAAAGAGACACTAACTCCCGTTAGCACCTTCCTCAGCGTCAAGACATTTATCAGGAAGAAATCGCAGGGTTGGAGGGACCTGAAGTGGGAGGAAAGGAAATGAGGAAAATTAAGGTAACGACGGAGGTTGTACTGACAGGCTTTCTGTGCCAGCAGCACAAGTAGAGTCGAGCAAGGGTGAAAAAAAAGCGAGTATCTCTCCCGAAGACAGGCTGTTCTGCTGGCATCCCTCCACCCTTGATACGTTGCTGATGAATAGGAGGCTGGGAAGAGAGCGGAGGCGGTCATGTAAATCAGTCACTACTACTACAAAAGCAGGGTTCCATTGCCAGCGGCAATGCGGTGTCTCACCTCAAAGATTAATTCGTAGCGCTGGAAGTGTGCGTCCGAGATAAAAAGTTGTGCTGCCAAATAAACGGGAGTCAGAAGTATAGGAGATATATATATATATATATGTATATATAGGATTATATCCTGTGCTAGCTAGGAATAATGTAACAAATTCTGCTTATTCACAGCATGTCTGAACATTACGCCTAGCACTTGGTTGAGAAGAGACAATGAGCGCACAGGGAACCCCTGTCCAGAGCAAAACCTGGTAAAAAGATGTAGGAAGCTGTCAAGAAACAAAGATGTCGAATTACCGGGCAGGGTACCAGCTAATGGCTGTGCACCGGGCAAACCGGGGGCAGCAGCAAGAATGGCTGGGGGGGGGGGGGGGCGGGTGCGGCGGTCCGCCCCGGAATACCCGGTCACCCCGTCTCACCGACTCCAGCGCAC
>Ga0181612_137993_pt1 | contig 12995 bp, 4 predicted proteins | sample HoacroProtozoa21_FD_119630 | JGI IMG/M metagenome (GOLD analysis project Ga0181612, IMG submission 119630) | Hoatzin crop microbial communities from Cojedes, Venezuel. Combined Assembly of Gp0051906, Gp0051904, Gp0051908
GAGAAGCAGCTCACAGAGCCCTGAGAAGGGACTAAAGGACTCGTCGTGGCTTTGGGCACAGTACTTGCTGTTCGCAGTTTCTGTGGTGCTCTGGGGGGAGGAGGAGGCTTTGGGCATGGCTACCCCAGGCAGCACGGCATGTGCTAGCATGGTGGGCTGCAAAGGTGATGCAGTGGGTCATACAAATAGGTGATCTCCTGTGCAACTTCTCACTGTGCCGTGTGTGAGCTTCCTGGTGGAAACTACCCAGCAGGCAAGCTGTGAAGGCATAGCAATTTCTCAGCACTTAACAACACATCACCTCAGAGCTAAGGAGGATTTCTACCGTTTTTCTCCATGCTCAGACCAGTCCCAAGCCATAAATAAGCACCTTACACTGCTGCAAAGTGCTGCGATAAGTGCTTCAAGGACCAGGACAAATCACCTTTTGCTCAGGACATGACAAAATGCAGAAGCATGTTCCCTCACTAGTAGTTTCCCACTGCTTGTTTTTTTCAGGAGGGCTTGATAACCAAGTCTAACAGGAGCTTCAGAGACCCTCTGAAAATGGGGCTATTTGTTGGCTACTGCATCTGAGTCCCCAGGTTCCTCTTGAACAATCATACCATCTGTCCAGCTCTGCCCAGACGTAAGGACAACCTAGTTCTCTGTGACAAGGAATCAGAAAAAGATTTGATGTGATTATTTTACAGCCCAGAACTAATTGCTGAAAGCTTATATTACTTGATGTAGTTTGAATTCCTGAATATATGACCCAGAAATTTCAGACACTTTCATTATCGCAACTCAACTGGATCTTAAAATATTTTCTTACGTAAATATGAACCTTTAGGACACTACTAGAAATATATCCTTTCCAAATCCAAGAGTTAAATTCCATGCTTTGCTCCTAAAGAGTATGGCTTAGGTGGAATGTAAGAAAACCCCTCTAGACCCCTTTGAAACATGTATCATCTTTTCCTGCTGGGGCTGGTGCAGAGAGGTGGATAAGGGCTAAGGCAGCAACTGAAACACATTCACACCCTGTGGTAGATTTCATGTAAGATACTGCCAATGTGTCTTGCATTTACCTCTGGCCAAAATTTTTGATAGCTCTTGAAGACTTTGCAGTTTACCTTGTTAACATATCCCTGCTATTTTTTAGTATAAGCAGAATGGATCTCAAAGCAATGACACTGCATGCTAATAATATTCAGCAGTGGCCTATTAAAAAACCTATAGCTCTGTTATCTCTTTGTAGAAGAGGAGCAGCTTGGTATGTACAAACCTAAATGTAGAAAAATTCAAAGTTTTCTTGAGGAGGAACTACCTGGTAAGAGACAAGAATATTTTACCGGGCATCTTTAAATGAGATTCAGAGTTTTGTGGAAATTTTTCATTTTTTTAAAATCACTAGATTATTCCTGGTAGGGAGCTTGATTCATACCCAATAACATCAATAAAACCATAGTCATTGGCTTCATTGGAAGCACACTCAAACTAATTATTTGCTACTGGTTTTACATTTGCAATTAATTTTGGACTTAATTTTCAGAGGTACTAAGCACACTCCCATAACCCACTGATCTCATATAAAGTTTTGGGTGCCTGGCAGTTTGAAAAATGAGGCTTCATTATCTACAAATTCAGTCAAATTGATAACCCACATTTGAAATAATGGACTAAGCTAACAGAGTCTGCAAATAAATTGGAAACACTGAATTAGTGCGTCACCTGATGGTTGTGGAGAGATGCCTTGTCTAACCAGCATGATCCATTTTTTCACCTTCTCTGACAACAGGCTGCCAGGCGTAGGCTGCTCTGCACAGCAGCAGCCTTCTGCTAATGCACTTTATGTGAAAATACATTCAATGCCTGAAACTAGCCAATTATTAATAAACATTGGCATCTCAGGGGTGATACTCATTTTAGCACTATTCTCATCTAAATCTTTTTACTCTGTGTGATATGTTCTCAAGATAGTAATATTTTTATACAGCTGGAAAGAGAAGAAAATCCCTGAATTTCCTTCCATGAACTCAAATCCAAAAGTGGCCAGTGCAGAAACTGTATAAAATTGGATAATCTGATTACAGAAAGAGCTGGATGGGTAACGGAGTTGGCAAAGACATTCAGCTTTTACATGATTGGCTCAAATACATTCCAAATCGGTAGGGCCAGTGAAGCTTTACTGCCTGAAAGTTGCTTTGCAAAACCTGTGAAATAAACTGCTCATCTGTCACGTTAGGGATGTTGCCCACCATAGGAAAAATACCAGCGTTGGCTGGTATCAAGAAAAAAATTGTCAGGATTTAAACCAGAGGCAGTCATATAACAAATGGGGTTTCAGGTACTTACAGGAGCCTAGAATATCTGTTGTCACATGATAATTGGCCTCACTACCCTAAATGAACAACCAACATTTGGACATCCGTATAGACAGCAGTAACTACATGTTTTGTTGATTTATACCAAAAGTAAAATTATATTCAGCAAAAACTTGTGCATTTTTAATGAACTCTAGACTGGAATAAATATTCCTTATTTTTAATGTCGTAGACTCAAGTTCTATATCTCCAATGTCTCCAAATATTGCTGAATATTCTCCTAAAATGTTTGGCTAAACAATTTCTATAAGAGCTTTAAATACCATATTTTAAAATATATATGAATCTATTGGTGTAATAAGTGGAGAAACTAGAGGGAAGCTTAATAAGGGAAGCTGAAATGACATGAAATTTAGAGTAAAGCCATATTTATTTTCCTGGTTGTTTTGGTACATTAAACCACAGAACAGAAAAAAGCTAAGCCCGTGCTGTATTAATAAAAGTTAAACAGAGACAAGTTACCAAGTATGGACAGAGAATAAGTGAATAAAAGGGGCAGAAACTGGCAAAATATAGCAACTTGTGTCTTCAAGTTAAGATGAAAGCAAAGCTTTCATATGTGTATAATTTCCCCAAATATTCTACAAGTGTAAAGAATTTGTCATTTTCTGTGCTTAGTGTTAGGACAAAAGTGACTCAAAAATGGATTTGATTTTCAGAAGTAAATGCAGTAGAGATGTACAACTTTTCAATTTCTTATTGTTGTTTTGCTGCAACTGTACAGAGAAAGGAAGAAAAATCCTTCGACTATTGAATATTCGGATATAGGTCTTCCTGCAGGCCATTTGGCAGCCCTGCAGCTTCGAGATGGTCTCACGCCAGACACAGGTAAGCCTGGCTGAAACAGACTGCTCAGCGGGGAAGGGTCAGGCATTGGGACTTCTCCGCTATTTGAGCACTTGTAAGCTACTGGATCATTTTTCCTCTTCCTTGTGCTGTTTCTGTCCCATACACAAGCATGGAGAAAGTTCAGGCTGGATTTCACTTTGTTGCGTGTCTCATAGAGTAAGAAATAACCTTGCTGTAACCGCTGCTCCCCAATGATACAAGCATGGCCAGGGCTTTAGCTTCCACCAAAATCTGTGACAACAGCAATAAAAATCTGAAAGTATTCTATCACCTGTAGCAATTACAGCTTTGGTACTGAAAATTTTACACCAGTGATATCTATTAGGATTATTTTAATAGAAGTTATCAGCAATTGTAGGCATTGCTTTCCTGCTTCTCACCTGCCTCATGCCTTTAACAAAAGCTGTCTGTATTTATAAAAGTCCCTGCTGACAAAGTCCTGCGTAGCTGCAATATGGGTAACAACCTACGGACCTGAGTCTGGAGGGACTCTGTGCTTGGAACAAATGTTTGCCCTGCTGGCAGTTCTCCTCAGAGTAGGTGGCAGATAAGCAGCGGGATTTGGACAGATTTTTCTGGGGGGGTTCTGCAAGAATATCACCTCCTTTTATGCTTTTTCTTCCTTTCAACAGTAGAATACATATTTTTAGGGGAAAAGTCACTGTGATAGCATCCAAATAATTCAGCAGGTTCCAAATTTCTGAAGAAATAATATATTTGTACAATTTTCAGTAGTCCCATAAGAATGTTTGACTGAATTTGCAATGCATAGTAGAGCAATATCAGTCTTTGTCTGGAGAGGATTTTAAATAGCAGAGTTCTACCATAGACAACAGCAAGGTGAGTTTGCAATTGAAACAGTGGGGCAGTGCAGTGAATTTTATCCTTTGCAAGACACTCCATAAGCCAACAGAACACAAACAAGTAGACAGATAGTGATGTCTCTCACCTTTGTATTAAGGTATGTAGTACCCCTTGGAAGGCCCTGCAGCAGAGGATGATTGATGCACGTAACAGTGAATTTCATCCTGCACCCAGAGGACACAAGCAATTGCTGTGCCTTTGCTCTTCATTTTATGCAGCATGCCATACTCTTTGCTTCATGCTTTCCAAGTCCTTGAGCATAATCAAAATAGCGCAGGCTGTCTGTAATCTTGAAGTAAAGGAAACAATTTAGAAACCATTTTCTCATATCCTTCCCCCCACCCCAATTTTTTGTTTGGCCTCAGGTTAGTCTGCTTTCTTCTTTAGGCAGCCAACATGTTGGCAGCTAAAAACAAAGACGATACAGCTAAAGTCAGCCCCTTCAACAGGGGCTTCAGCAGTATGTGAGAGACAACACCACATTCTCAGACTAAGAAGGGTGCTCAACTGGATGGCATCATTTAAAAAAATGTCTCATTTACCTGCAATAAAATATTAATTAAATATTTTGCATTAGCTATTCTTATTTCATTGTGTGCAACATTCTTTCATACAATTCTGGTATATTCTAATAACTCTACAGACCAAAGAGGACAAACATGTCTCTGAAAACTTCTTGCTAATGGAGTATTGAAATTACAAGTCAGTCATCTTAAAACCACAGAGTTACAGCACTTTCCTGTTTACTAAAAACACTTTTTACTTTTTTCAAATGGCTTTATCTTCCTCTTAGATTTTCCGTCTTACCCTGCTTTCCTGCAAAAATAAATAAATAAATAATTACAACGATGTGGTGTGGCCAAAACCTGGGTCTGCATTAGCTGCCTCCGGGAAGCCTGCACAACATTTCGGTAGTACCAGCACTCAGGTACATCGTCATGATTTCAGCGGGGTTGAGATCATCAGTGCTTAAAGGATACCAGTCAGGGTCACAGTGTTATTTATTTATCCTTAGCAATTGTTGTATGGTGAAATAAATAAGGTGAGGCTTAAAAGACAGATAAAAGCAACTTGTGTGTCAGCAGACTTTGCCTTGAGAAACCTAGCAACCTCTACAGTTTAAAAAGAACGTGGCACGTACACAGCGTTTCCATGAAACCACATGCACTCAGGGGGCTATCCCAGATGGCAAAAGCTCATCCAGTCTTGGCAAAATGATTTGTCCTTGCCAGGTGACGTGGGAGCCGTGGCAAGTTAGGTGGGTACATGAAACTGCCAAAGTTTCTGGTAGTGGGAAAGGTTTCTTTCTGTCCTCTCTGCCTCAGTGTCCTGTTGCAGCTTTCAGCTGCAGGAAGTGTTTTGTCTGGGCCTGATAAAATTTTTATCATGCACTAAGTTTTAGAGTGGATATTCTAAATGGTGGATAACATGGCCTTTCTTGCAAGTTTACATCTGGTTTGTTGGCTGCCTTCTTATTTCAAATGGTGTGTTGTTGGGCAGGGGTGGTAATCAAACATGCCTGTGCAGTTCTCTGGGCATCACTAAATGCTGTATTTACTGATTTCTGTGGTTCAAAAAATGTAAGAACCAGTATAAACTGCAGACCAGTATAAACTACAGTATAGTTATTAGAGTGCAAGCCCTGCCTAGGCAGTGTTTCCCCTTTAGCTCCAGATGCGAATACAGTTTAAGAGACTTTTTCTGCTCAGAACTTTCTGACCTACTTCAACATGTTACTATTTGTTATGGATGTCTAATGTACATTTTTTTAGCTTTGAATCGTGTCATCACTGCCACCATTCAAAAGACAGCATGTCCTCTTGGCTTTGTGCATGAATTATGTAGAAATATAGTTTTAGTACTTTATTTCCTATAGTAATCATATATGCAGTCTTGACATTCTTCATGTTCTCTTTAGCTTTTTGGAAATAACTATCCCTATAACCAAGCAGGTATTGCCAGTATTCATAAACTATACTCAAATGTTGATCAGTAGTTCATCACTGAATATTTAAAATGAAGCTCATACCATTAGCCAGTTTTACAGGAGTTTATTTTTTGGAAGCTCCAGGTGTTTATTTAATGATTTCATGTTTTCATGATGGCTCTCCATCTTCAGATGTCTGCTGCACAGAGCGTTAGCTCAGTTACTTGAAATGTAAACCAAAATACTCTATAAATCTAGAAATAAATGTATAGCCCATCATTTTATGCCTGATGTGTCTGTCATAGGTTTCCATAAGTCAAAAAAGACAACAGCAGTTATAGTGTTTTTGTCACAGGTGCTTCTGTTTTGCTGGGAACTGCTTAATCATAAGGTAAGAGCAATCACACTGGATGAGAGCAAAGACCCTCCTCACTCATATATCGTCTCTAATGGTTAACAGTGGCAGATCACTATAAAGAAAGTAAGTATATGCAAAAATGCAACCAATTTCTGCCTGTTTAGGGACTTCTATGCCAAACATTGCATCCACAGCACTGTATTCAACTGCCCTCCTTTGACATTGGTTTTAAAAAAATAATTGATTTTGAAAACATTTGTATTTCAGGCCGAGACAGACATTGTCTCACTGGGTGCTTCCTTTTCTTTATTTTAAACTTGAAGTTGGATGATTTAAACTGGTGAACTATAGATCTTGAATTATGAGGGAGAGTAAATAATGATTTCTTATTTTCCATCTGCATATTGTCCATGATATTAATACTTTGATTATATCCTTCCAGCTATCTCTTTTCCAAACTGGGGACTTCTGGTCGTCTCAGTTTCTCTTTGCAAGGAAATTGTTCTATCCCCTGTCAGAATTTCTTCTACCAGAAAGATCCCTGTGGGATCCCTGTAGGGTCATTATTACAACTCAGGCTCTAAAAGACTTCAAAATGTGTGAAGAACTATCTACAGCTTTACTTAATACCTCTAAAATCAAACCATTAAAAATAAAATAGTTAAAAGTGATTTTAGCTTCCTGCCAGAGGTCAGCTATGGTTAAAAACCCATGGCTAAAAGACATGGCTCCTTTTACAGGAGGAAATCTGGCAGCCTAAGTATGGATTCAGTCAGGTAGTTCTGGAACTTTTCTTAATGCCTGTTGTAGAGATAAGGAGAAAGTTAGCCTCCTTTTTTGCATTGCTCTTCATAACCTTGTTTTATATTGAGTGTTTAGCTGTCCTTTCATCCCTGGAAACAGGCACATAAACAGCAAACACGTAAACCAAACATGTACACTTTCCTTCCACTCTGGCATCTTGCCTACACTGCAGAACAGCTCCTGGCCCGTTGCTGCTGCAACACCATGGCTGGCAATGCTTCAGCAGCATCTAACAAGTCTACATGCCAACGGTTGCCAGTGAAGACAAGGATACAGCATTTGTCCCCATCCTCTGACTTTCCCCAGGAAGACTGACAACTAGGAGCTTTCAACATCCTACAAAAAAATTTGGTTGATTGTCCAGTGTATTCCTCTTATTAATCTTCTGCTCTCAGTTACACACGAACTTCTGATGAAGCCAGCAGCAGAATGCCTGAATTAGCTGGGAAGAGAATGGAGGATATTTGGGTTACTTTCCTGTTAATGCTGATGTGTCATTGTTCATTTCCATTTTATTGAAATGTTATGGCTTTTGGCATTTTAATGTAATTTCAGTGGGCATAGTCCAGTACAGAGTCCAAACATAAAACTTCTTTTTCATGTGAGCTTTTATTTTCTAATATATTCTTCAATATATTTCATAAGAAACTAGATGATTCCAAGATCACGTAGCACCAGAAACCTAGTCTTCTTCAGCAAGGCATAGAAAACATGCGAGTAAATTATACTGTAAAATGAGTGAAACTGAATTGCTAGGAAGGTCAGAAAATGGCCTCGCCCCACTTCAGTGCCAAAATGGGCAGAGTTGTCAATCGATTCTCCTTTGGCTCAAACAAAACCAAGGGAATTCTTGTGGTGGGGGAAGGCAAGAAGCTGCAGCTCTGTGAGGGATTCAATAAGACCATTTGTTGTTGAAATGAAATATTTAGTTAGGGGCTTTTCCCAGTAGAAGCAGGGAAAAATGCAGATTTGGGATTAGGTTCACAGGAGAGAACTGGGAGTCTGTGGCAAACCCCCATGTCAGAGATATGGATGATCATGGCGCTAGAGCTGGAGATGCTCCCCTGACCCCCCAGTCTGGACTCTACCTGCGTCCACTCAGCTGACATGTAGGACCCTTCGTTTACAAACCCAGATCTGGGAGCTTGCCTCGGACTTGACCTTGCGTTTTCCAGCAGTTCACAGAGCTGCCCTGGAAGGTGCCGGTGCTCCAGGATACCTCGTAGCTCAGGGAAAGGCCATCATGGGAAAAGCTGCTGCACTGGAGATTAATCAGCTGGATCCCGCCTGTCCTGTCCTGGGTGTGGACACTTAGGCAGTTGATTTTCATAGGAATTTAATTATATTTGAGACCTCCCTCTTGCTTTAAAACGTTGAAATTGGCTGAGTGCTTTGCTACTATTACAAAACCCTGTGATACTCTTTGATAAACATAAATGTTTTGTGTTTATTTTCATAATTTTTCTAAATAACTCTATTTTCCCATGCTGCTTGTAGTTTCAAGGAGGATTGTATGCTCCAAGACAGGAGAGAATGTTGCCAGGATGAGGCCGTACCTTGCAGTATACCTTTATTTTCAAATGCAGAAAGTTCTGAAGGACGTTTTTTCTGCAGAGCTCCCTGCTTGGAGGGGTGAATTAAATCCAGGGAAATATAAATAAAGTCTAAATAATTTTACAGAAGAAGGAAATAAAAACAAGTGCATGCTATAGTCACGGAAAATGTAAAATCCATTGACGTGGATGCCAGGCTGTGCTGCAAGGGCGATGAATTTGGCTCAGAAGTCTAACTGAGTTTGCAGCCTCCCCGGGGCTTTGGTTCTGTTGCAGTGGCTCTGTGTTGCTACGAACAGCACTTTCTGGGAACTGCATCTTCCCTAAGTAATTCTGCAGCAGCGCAATCCTATATTTAATCAATTCAGGTATCTTGAAATACTTCGTTGCCCAGCATGAATATCACTGCACAGATCCAGAGATCAAGTGAAGGTACTTGGTCCCCATATTAGTTATTCTCCTGTAGAAGAACAGAAGGTGGGGCACAGCTGAAAGCAAAAAAGAAAATATTGTGTCAGACTTTTCTTCCCTTTTGTAAGGTGATATAACTTTGGAGAAGTTTGTTATTTTTTTAACACTCCCCATCTCTACTTGATTCTTGGAAAACAAAAGGGATTATTTAGCCATGTTGTATTTAGGCTGAACAGTTTTAGATGTAGTGGTAACTTACAGCAACCTCATGTTTGTCTCAGGAAGACAAAAGAGCAATAAAATCACTGAATGAAGAAGTTTTATGGATATTGCATCTACAAAAATTCCTCTCATTTCTCATCGTCCTATTGCGAATGAGAACTTTCTTGTAAATGGGATACTTAGAGGAGCACAATACACCCTCACAAGAACCCTATCACATACCAAATATTTAAAAAGAAAAAGCTTCATCTTAGAATGGAATATCTCCAGCTGATAACATTTTGCTTACTGCTTTCCACTTGTGAATAGCTGCATATCAGTATCTTGCTGTTTGCAACTGTTACAGAAGCCATATATAACAGCTATAAAATAATCAACTTTACATGAAAACAATATTGAAAAGGGATTCCTTTTGAAAAATCCCACTGAACGGGGAAGATAGCACTTTCAGCATCTCTAAGACCCTTATTCTGCCCGCACGAAATATTATTGTTTCCTTCAATAGAAGCACATGAAAAATTAGTTCTTGTCTGCAAATGGAAATGCAGTATTTTAATGTAAGCTGTTAATTCACAAGAATTTAGTGCAGACTTGGCATATATTTTCTTAAGGCCATCTTAAATTGATTGATAATGGGTTTGAACTAACCCCAGACAATGACTTCTTCAGTGCACTTCTTTGGTGAAAGAAGTTGTTGCAAGTACATCTTTACAAGGCCTTGGGCTGGAACCTGCTTCTTAGGCTCACAGACAGGGGGTCTTGGTCCTATGCTAAATCTGATGGACATCACTGGGATTTTCCTATCAGACGAAGTAATTTTCCCTGTACAGGTCACTGTGTAAGACTGGGACCTTCATTCCCGCTGTTCAGCAGGGCTCGGGGAGCGTCCTGAGGAACAGCAGGAGACCTTGACTCGGCCGGTGTCAGTGAGAGCAGAAATCCCCCAGGACCTCTGTGGGTGCTGTGAAGCAGTATCTCCACAGCATGACCTCTTCATGCAGCACATGGCAGTGTATCAATGGGTGCTTGCAGGGCAGCATCTTCCTTTCAGTCCCTCACAGCTTCCTTCTTCCCTTTCCAGAAAGAAATGATACAGATTTGGTCTCAGCTGGGCTGAATAGCTTCCTTTGAAAATGCTGAGGTAGATAATTTCAGTTGTTTTTGAACGAAACCATCTGAAGCATTCCTAAATGCAAAGGCATCTCTTTTTTTCCAGTTTATTATAGTGATACTGTTAATGTTATGATTGTATCCATTACAGAAGTTTCCTTTAAAGTTACCCCAGTTCAAAGTAATCACCATCTTGTTAGCTTACAAAAGCACATTCTACTGTAGGAACTTACAGCCCAAGAGCCATTATAAGTAACAATAATAAACAAGTCCTTAGGATTACTTTAAGTGAAAAATTCAAAGCTGGAAAAATGTAGTTAATATTATGATCAGGAACTAAGCTACCATTATTGTAGGTATTGTATTTTACATAACAGCATGTAGGACATAAAGGTACTTCCTTTTATTTCTGGCATGTAAAGTCAAATGCCATTCAAAAAGTATTCCTTTCACAAGTATCTTCAGTGGAGGGGCAATAATTCGCGCTAATGCTTGGGAAACCCCATCTGAATTTGTTAATTTTGCAATTTAGCAAGAAATGGGCAGATTTAGGAAGAAAGAGCAAAACTCCATTGAAATAGCCTGGCTTCAGGGCACCAGCATGAAATTGCATTGAACACCTTTTGCTGCTAGGACTTAGTGCTGTTGAGAAGAACAAAACCTCCACAAATTAATGCACCATAACAACAAACAGTCTTACTAAAACCACACTGTGTACATCTGTTTTTCGGGACTGTGCTCAGTTCATCATTTAAGGCAACGCTTGGCATCGCTGGAGCTGTTGTACGGGCTGCTGAACCAAAGAACACCGGGTCTTGCAGGCAACGCCGTTACAGACCTTCTCCATGGTCTTGGGCAAATTATTTCACCTTTCTGTGCTTCTGTTTGCCCTGCCGTCTCTTCCTGTCTTATCTGCTTAGTCTGGACTGTAATCTCCAAGACAGGCTTTCTCTCTCTCTGTGTATGGCCAGTGGAAAGCCCAACCGAGTCTTAATTCAGCTGGAGCCCCTGTGCATTGCTATAGTATGAATAGAAATACTACCTCTTCTCATAGGCATAAATGCAGTGTATCACACTTCGCAAAACCAAAGTCTTGGTAACAGGACCTGCCTCTAAAGCATCTACTCTAAAATCTCAGAGAGACGGATAAACTGCAAACTAGTTATTTACTTATATTACCAAGCATGAAGTTTGGAAGAATATACATTAATGTTGTTTTGTTGCAGCCCCAGCTCATGTTTAAGTCGGATTATTCAGCTTCATAGCTGCTGTGTTTTTTTTTCCCCAGCACACTATGCAGACAAAGCTACATGCTTCATGATAGAAAAGTCAAGCTCAGGCTGTCCACTTTGCAGACAGAAGTGTCAGCTGGTTGGGAACAGGAGGTGCAGAAAAGCAGAAACCAAAACTGTGTTACTAGCTTATTCCGTTTTAAAGACCACCTGCAAAATAAAACCACCACCTTCTGTCAAAATAAACCGAGACAAGCTTGTGCCTTTGTAACGAGGGTTTTTAAATGCTGCCTGTCTTGATCTTTCTTGCTGTTATCTCTAAAATTTCTCAGGTAAGCAAAATTTACAAAGATGGCAGCTGTTGCAAGAGGTGTTGCAAGCTTGGGGAGCTCTTATGAGTGTGGTTGTACGCCACCCAGAATAAAGAGTCGTTTTTGTACGGGGGGAAGGCAAAAAAAAAGAGGTGAATTTAGTATACTTCATTCATACACATTTTTTCTGTCTTGAGAGCCCCTGTGGGTTTTTTCAAACACATATGCAGTTGTAGGAAGTTTCTATCATTCCTTATCCTCATTTTCTAGAGGGATTACACAGTGAACAGCATCTAAGCTGAACTTCTTATTTCAGGGCTCTCCGTGCATTCAGATTCTCGATTAAGATATTTTTCACAGCTCGACTAGAGCATAAAAGCCCGGTGTGTCCAAACAGGTCCCCCAGCGCGAGGGTCCCACGGCAGCAGAGAGCCGCCTCCCCGGTGAGGGCTGTGTGCTGATGGAGACCGCTCAACCCGGCGAAGATTTGACTGCCCTTAGAAAGGAGGGCGGAAGGCTCCAGGTGCCGGGGCACACGCTGGTACCCTGCTAGCAAACCTCTCTGCCTGGCCGGGGCAGGAGACCCCTTTCCCGGGGCTCTGCGTGGGGGAGTCCACATTAAGCACGCGTGGAGACTGGTTTCAAGACCGGAGGAGCGACATGAGCAAGGCGCTCCGCTTAGCTCGATGCAGCTATTAGGGCGCCTAATAAATATTTATAGCCCCTCACCGGGGAGGTGATTGGCAGCACGGGGGGAAACCCTAACCCGCCGCTGCAGGGAAACATCTTCGGGGGGGGGGGGGGTGGGGGGGGGGGGGGCCCCCCCCGCCGCGGTAAGAGCGGGAAGGCCCCTCGGGGGGGGGGGAGCTGAGCGTGCGCGCAGCGGGGCCGCGCAGCGTCCGCGGAGGGGCTTGGGACGGCCCTCGGCACCCCAGAGGTCCTGCCTTCCCCCCCCCTCCCCGCGCCGGGCACCTCCAGGGTAGGGGCC
>Ga0181612_176820_pt1 | contig 12995 bp, 10 predicted proteins | sample HoacroProtozoa21_FD_119630 | JGI IMG/M metagenome (GOLD analysis project Ga0181612, IMG submission 119630) | Hoatzin crop microbial communities from Cojedes, Venezuel. Combined Assembly of Gp0051906, Gp0051904, Gp0051908
CTTAAAGGAGGAACCTCGTGCCTACAGTTCAAAAGGTAAAAGTGGTAAATGATGGATGAAGTACCTGATTTTGCTTCCCACCCCTCCACAAAGCACAGACAAGCTACCCAACCTTCTGAATCTTGCTCTGTGTACTTGCCATCCAAACACACCTTCCCTTTTTCCCTCCTAACCAAACCAAAACCACAGAGCAACCAGTTCCCCCAACCCCAGTGCTGCAGACACTGCCCGTGGAACGTTACTCTCTCTCAGTCCCTTTTGATGCACACTGGAAAGTTTCCCACTGCCCTTCAAGTCCAAAACTAATATGTCTTTCTGCCCTGGAATAAGTGTTAACTGCCACGGGGACAACATATGGTTTCATCTTTTCATCACAAACATTTGATCTACTTTTCAAGGTACATATTTTTAGTATAAGTTTTTAAAATAAATAAATACTACAAGTACTGACAAGACTTTCTTCGTGTCTCATAGACAACGATTCTGAAACAATCTTGAGACCAACAAATGTAAAGAAGTTTTTAGTCTTTAAAGAGCTAGTGTCCTCCTTTTATTCACATACAAGTACGTTTGTCACAACAGCTTCTTTTTTTTTTTTATTAAAAGCATAAATATAATGTTTTAAAACGAATCTAAAATTTAAGCCAAATGACAGACAGTGTTGCATGAGAAAACTGAAATCATTCAAACACTGCTAATAGGACAGAGTACAACTACCAGATGGCAGCACATTCAGTTCTTAAGCAAATGTAAGAAGTACTTCACGCGTTTAGCTTTCTTATTACATGCTCAGGATGTGCTTTGGACAGAATAATTTATAAAACAAACTTTTTCCATTCATTACCCTATTGAGATGAAATATAATGAAAGACCAAGGACATCATATACTTAACGAAATTGCTTTCTACCACCTTACTCCTTAAAGAGTACCACCAAACCCATACATTCTTTAGAAATTCAGAATGACTCAGAGTTTCTACAAGCTTTCTAGCTGGGTACACACTTCCACCATGAGACCAATCTGGCCACTTATTCTCAGTTTATTTTCTAGGCAGTACTAGCCCATTTTGGCAGCAACAGCCATCTTCTGCTGCTCCGTCTCCCGGGAAGCTCTCCTCCAACATGGCTAGAATGCACACCTACCATATGGCAGGAGAAGGTGCCCTGCAAAATACTGGCAACTGCTGCTATCAGAATATCCCATGTGCAGCTCGTTTGGTGAAATCTTAAAAAAAAGGGGGAGGGAGCTTCAGAATGATTGTCCTTGTTGGCAAAAAGACAGAAATACAGATGTACTGATGGTGTGCTTCTGCCTCTCTGGCATGAAAAACACTGATTCTACATATAGGTTGCTTAGGAAGCTAACAGCGTTCCAAGCTCAAATTCATTCTGTGGGTTAAGTATATTACTATACACTACTTATGTATCTAAAAACTTTAATACAATGCATTATTGAATTTGAATTTTTTCTGAAAGTTGAAAACTAAAGCATTTTAATCTCTCTAAATCATTCACACATGTATTTAGACAGTCTAAAGCCATGTACCAAACAATTATTTATTCAGCTCAGCATCCCAGGCTTTTGTAGAGGTATTCTAAAACACTGCCATACATATTAAAATGTGATTTTTACCATTCTGAATTGCAGGTGCCAAGTCAGGTTATTGCATTTATATTGCGCACCTGGATACACAATCCCATATTCCTCTGCACCATTCTAAAATATGTTGGCTAAATATGAGGAGAGTTCCAGAACTACTGGCTTTATGCAAGAACTCAACCCAAAAAACTGAACTTCCCATCTCAGAGCCCTTAATTTCCATGAAGGTCTGCAAGCCAAGTATTTTAACTGGTATCTTAGCACTGAAGGTTATTTCCAACAAATATAAATACGTTATTTTTACGAGAGAACTGGATGCTCAACTGTATGCACAGAGTTCTTTTCAAGCAAAAGTTTCTGACTGATTCCCCAGTCTCCAGACAAGAGTGCAGATTAAAGAAAAAAAAAAAGTGTAACAGTGACACATACTTTTCCTGTCTCATAAAGTTAAAAGACTGTCTCTGTACTCTGAAATGAATGACTGAATTATTTTAGTATTTCTGTTAACTAAACAGGCTCAGTAAATTTTTCCACTAATTTTCAAATTAGAATTAGGATTCTTTCAAGACGTATTTCTTCACCCAGTGAGCACCGGATAACTACCATTCTCCTGACAAAGGGCTTTCACAGACCTTTTACTCAGAAAGTAAAACACAGAAGCCCATCATGAGAAAACCAACAACAATCAGTACAATCAGTTTGTCATATTTATCACTTCAAACGCAGAGGCAAGTAATTTTACCAACACTGTAAAATTTAGCAAAAGCAAGTAAATCTGATTCTGACACCTAATGTCTTGACAGAAAAAGTGAACTGGAAATGGTCTTCCTGTCCACTATGTTTTCTCATACCAGAAAGTGAAATTAATTGTCAAAGATAAAGTTTCTGTTTGCATATTGCAAACCACATTTGATGTAGACATCAGTTGTTGCTGATGGATGTTTTCAAACACAGCGTGATGCAACACTTTCCACTACTGTCACCCTATATCTTGCAAAGCAACTTGAATTTGGTTCATTAAAAAATGGAAAGAATGGCATATGTAGTTTTGCAATATTAAAACCTGCCATAACATAAAGCTTAGTAATTCATGTTATAAGAACTGAATATCTGCCAAAGAGAGATTTAAACTGGCAACTGAACTGGACTACATTCAATATTACAACTAGGTTTTTAGAAATTAGTTTTCTAGGTTATCTGGCTGTTACAAAAACTAAAACCTATGAAGCTGAACTACAAGGATGTATCAAAAGTATCGCAACATTTATACACAGATCATATAGTAAATTTACACATACTAAGAACCATAGTCAGCTGAAAAATTATAACACAGGACCAAAACTGCACATTGTTGGTATTGAGATTGGATCTTTCACTGGAAAGAAAGCACTCTGACTTCAAACACTACCGAAAACACAGTGACGAAGTACCTATTTTCAAGCAAAAGCATCATCCACCACCAACTACACTCAATCATTAGGATAATACAAGAAACTTGGGAGATTCACGAAAAAAGTAGGTCTGTGGCACATCCTGCCCACAGAATACCATCGATCTTGAGCGAACAAATACTCTGCAGACCCTGCTTGAGATAAAAGGGCTCCTGCTTGCTTATGCGCACAGTATTAAATCAAAGAAAAGCTGCCTACCCATAACCAGAACCTTCAAAAGATGCAATTGGTATGTGAATTCACATTGCAGGTATACGCTGCGCTGTCATTTGAGATTGAAGAAAGTATTTTCCTTCGTAGCATCCTCCATTGGCCAAGCAGACAAGAAACAAGAAGATATGAAGACTATGTAACTAAGAGGAGTCCATTAACTTGTAACCTACTCACTAACCTCCTTAGTTTCCCATTTGCTATTTACATCTAAAAATCACGTTATGGGTGAATTCAAGGAGTTATTTCTCCCCCTCCCAAATTACATGGCAGAAGGTCTCAAAGCCCTTCATGCAAACTGACACTTAAACTGCTCTACCAAATGCTACACCAACTGTTAAGACCTCAAATACTGCACATTGCCTGCGACAGCATGGACAGAACCCCAAGAAGCAACACTGCAGTCATCAGAATATAGCTGTTTCCCCCATGATGACAATATAATTGCTTAAGCTCTTAGAATGTAAACTAATCAGTTCTGGTAAGCTGGAACTGATAAACTGAGAGCTGCCACAGTATATTCAAGAGGTTAGAGCTTCAGTAACAGGATGACCTTCTTAGTTGATGCTGTGACCAGCTGTTGGATATATTACAGATACATAAAAAAAACATCTGGAAGGTTATTCTGAAGACTAGAGTCTCAGAGAGAGAAGAAAGTTTGGGCAGGAAATCTGAAAGAGCTAACTGCTTATCAAAGATCTTGAATTCTTATCAAGTAATTCAGGAGTCAACATCACAGTAACAAAAAGGAATAAACACACCTCTTCAGTTCATGAAGATATTAACCTCCTAGTCCTTCAATCTAATAGTCTTAACCTTAGCTGATGCAGCAGTTAATGCCACAAAAGGAGCTCGGTAAGTGCAGAAGTAGTCCACAGACTAATATTTCCTATCTATTCTCATGGCCCGAGCCAGAAACTTCCACAGCAGCCTTGAATATTTCTAACAGCCTCACTAACAGCTTAGAAATAATTGAGTGTCAGCTTATGTGACAATTCTGCCATCATACAGATAGCAATGCAGGAACTTGCTTCAGGAGATCGCAGGAAGTTCATTCATCTTCCCGAAGAACAGGCCTGATGTTGAAACAATCTGTCACGGTATTGCTTCAGGAAAGAAATCTAGGACTGGAAACTTCTAAAACAGAACGTATCTGTCCCTTAAGCTCATCATCGTTGAGGCTCCCAGGCACCAGCATGAAGAACTTGCAGCAATAGATGGTATAGGTTAGTTCCATGAAGTATATAAAAAAACCTCTAAGCTGTTCAGACAAAAAGCTTGTTTCCTTCCACATCCAATATATGACAACAAGCACTGATTATGAAACTGCTCGTGTCAAGAGGGATGATAAGAAATGAAGAAGAGCACAGTTGAACCAGCAAGGATATGCTTTGATCAGCTGCTTGTGGCAGTGATGTAAGGGTTCGAGGGCATAAGAATCAGAGTTAAGTCAATGAGATATCCACTATGCAGGTATGGAAGATGATATTGCTAGTGCTGTCAGTGGTGGAGCAGCTGAAATACTTCCAGTGTTGAGAGAGATCTAAAGGCAGGTAATGGGACACGCAACCAGAGATGACTGTGTCGGCAATAAGGTGTGAACTGAGTTCATCTAGCAAGACTCCACAGTATTTTTAAAGTAACATGCAACCAAACATTTTAAACCAACGTTCAACAGGAAATGGTGACTTGCCCAGGCAACTGGTTTTCCAAAAAAAGACTGGACACCTTTCCAGAAAGTATGCTTCAAATCAAACAATTATTAGTCACAGTGCAAAACTGTTCCACAGCTCTTGCAGGCTCAGCCATTTTATACGTTTAGGCTGGCAAGTTAGCATTTAGGCAGTCTAGTTTGGAGGTGAGCTGCAGAACCCAGTCTTTTCTAAATCGGGAGGAAATAAACCCCCACTGCAAGGATAGTTCTAAATCAGTACTTGGAGAGCTCACAGTGCTAAAAGCCAGAAGGTCAGGATGTAGAAACCACTTCAAGTCTCTGATCCCACTTTCCCATCCCACTGTTCTTTTAAGCAGTTACTGATAGTTAATTGGTTGAGTATGTTTCCACCTCTCGAGCATACTAGTGCCTTCAGGTGAGCTGGCATCCAGCTTATAAGTGTCTTAGTGTTTGCCTTGTAAGGAAGGCCTCCTATATCTCCACCGTCTTTGTCTGGGGTTCAGAACCACCATTTGCTACGTTGTATTATGAAATGCATTGAACTCCAATGCCCAAGACTCACATTAAGATTCAAGCAGGATCCTTTTTTCCCTTAGTATGTACCCCTTTATATAATTACGATTCTAATATTTGTCTAATTTCTAGCACTAGACAATTAAAAACCTTCTCACTTACTAAAAATCTTGTTACAAAAATGTTTTCATGTTCATTAAATTGAACCAGCCCAAAATCAGCCACTGTGACTACCCCTTGGTTTAAGAATAACACTTGAGTCCTAGATTGATGAAAGAAATAAAAACTAAAGCTCTTTATCACCCATAAAAAACAGGAAAGCAAGATGTTTCCCTACAAGCCGCTGCCTGATCATTTTCCTATGGTACTCATAAGCAAGTGATATTTTACACTTTTATGAATTCTTACACCATTACTCTTTCGTGGCAAGAAGTCAAAATTAATAGTACCAAAACAGTTACTCTATTAAATAAAAGGGATTTTGTTTTGTTTTTTAAACTTGCAATACATTGTGTTCTATTTCAAGCCCAGTTTTCCATCTATGATTTAGCCCTAGTTGTAGCAGAATAAAATTCCAGCTTTTACGACAGAAAGCTTTTTTGATCAATAGAAGACAGCAGCAAAAGCATTTGTGGATTTTCTCTGGAAAGCATTTATAGCCACAGACTCAAAGGAGTAAAAAAGGGAGGGGGATTAACTCTTCAATGAAGGTCAAAAACATAATTTAAAAGTGAACCAAGAAGAGCAGCTGTGTCTGTCAGCGCAATCAAGATTACCAGCTGAAGAATTTACCAGCAGTATGAAAACAATGTACACTAGATGTCAAATGTTGCAACTGTGAGTAGGAAAACATCTCTGGGCATGGCACTGTCATGCTAGTACTCAGTACCAGACAGATTTCATATTTAGCATTTATTTATTAATTAGACAGACACTACCAGGAAGAAACAATAATATTTTGAGCTTGTACTGCAAGCCAGAGGCAGGGGTACACACTGTAATAATTTAACATTGCGCATTCTAATAATTCTCCTTATTTCACTGTGAACACGATATAATGACTTTTAAACTAACTAGCGAATACTACAACATCTGCAGCTGAGCTTTCTTTAGCTTCACTAAATTCAGTCTGAGCTTTTACCTTTAGTTTGCATTCTTTTCTAATAAATCTAAAATAAATACTAAGAAAACAAGTAAAACTACACCCTATTCCATGGGTAATCAGCTGGAAAGAACTCCATAAGCCATGAAAGCGGGTACTTCAATAACACCTCTACCAGCACTTCCTTCACTAGCTGCTTTTTATCTTCCTCCTTCTCCTCCTCCTCCTGGGGCATTCTTGTCTTTCCTTCCTATACATTTTACTCCTTCAGGATGAACTCATTCATCCCCAGTGCTTCAAACAGCATGTTACACGACTCTTGCTGGTTAAAATAATCTGACGTCAATTTCCTTCTTTTGTATGTTCTTTTATTATCTCACTCATGTCCTCCTTTGTATTTATCTCTCAAATGAAATACAGGGGGAAATAAAGAAAAAAAAAAGAAAAAACCACCAAAGATAAAGGTTTGGATTTTGTACTCCGCTCCCCCTTCATTGTTAATGACTAAACTTTCTTCCTCAGCAGATCCACAAGCAGTCGTTTCTATAGCGAGCCAACAAATCCAGGCCCTCAAATTCTTTCATTTTCCAGGCTTTAAAATTCATTCTTCTTTGAATTCTACCATCAAAATGTTGAATGTCTTTCTTGCTATTATCTGCTGGTATAAAGTTCCTGGCTATCATCTCCTCCTCTAATACATGCAAATGTTCCAGTAAACACCCCTGCCAGTAGTTTAACCAGATGGGGGAGCCGCCTTCTTATTCTACTTCTTTTCTCCACTTCTGTCACTTCCTTTAATCAGTTCTCATTGCTCACTCTTAGTCTTGAATACTGACAGCTGTACATTTATAAATGCCTACAGAAATTATGATTTTGCCTCTGCTTGCACCTTCTTCCATGTTTGTTCTCATTGACCAAACACTTCTCCTAAATGCTCTAGTTGCTACATAGGAAAACCTGCCTGTTTCCTCCTCTCAATGCTATATTCCTATGAGTAGGTGGCTCTCATCATCTTGGTTAATTCCTATTATTTAATGTTAAGGATTTTTCCCGGTTTCCACTGCTAAACTCAGTTTTAACATACTTCTCTCATTCCAGAAAAAAAATATAATTAGACCCCAAGAAACGAAAATAATCGTGGAGGTTAATATCTAAACTGTTTACCACAGAGACTGTTCTAGGAACGACCTCGAAGTTTGTTTTATAACCTCTCCCTTCTTTCTCAGTGCAAATGCTTTATATGAAGGAAGAAATGCCTGTGGAAAAACACCATTAACACCCTAAATAGCGAGTGTAACTGAATCAAGCTGGATGAAGTTATTCAAACACAATTACTGCCAGCAGAGGGAACGGGAATGTGTTTATGGCACCTTTTCCTGACATAATACACCTGTTACCGTAGGTTTGTTAACTGCTGCAATTAAAAAAAAAGGTATTAGAAATGCCCAATCAATAGATACATTTAACTGCTTATGCACCCATTACTTTTTCCATTCTCTTAAAGACAGAAATTTCTTATATATTTCATTATCATTATTTCATATTCTCCTTAGCTTCTGCACTCACTCTACTGTATTACAACCTATTCCTCATGGCTTACCTTAGCTTTGCCATCCTGTGCAGACATATATCCTACACACATGCTCTCTGTTGTATGGCTCCACAGAAATTCCACTATAAAGGAAAATGCAAGAAGTCACAAAAAATGCATTGGTTTAAAAGATAAGATGTAATTTAGTAAGACTGGAATATTGAGAAACAAATATAGCTTAAAATATAGTTTGGGAAAGGACAAAAAAAACCAACTTAAAGAAAAAACTACTTACCAGAATAATTCAATCTCAAAGGAAATAGCTATCAAACAAACAAGATTTTCCTTCACTATTTGCAGTCACACACTGCAGAACTAATACCCAGAATGAAAACAATACTTCAATGCTATGGAGCCTCCAAGATGAGAAATACATGAACTGCAACTACTGTTAAAAGACAGGACTGAATCTAAAGCAGAAGCCTGTTCCACCAATAAAGTAGAAGCAGATATAACTTGCATTTGTTCGCCTTGAACCCAGGCGTAAGCACACTACAATAGCATAAACCTAGATGGCGTACAAGAAATCTGTAGAATTGCAACACTACCAACAGAATAACCAGTAATGAGCATTTTTTTCACAGAATTTAGCATAAATATATACATAATATTTAACTACCAATAGGTAAATGGAGATTTGTGGTTTAGCTGCACAAGTAGGATACAGGAAAACATGCAGAAGTAGTAAAGTCTTCAAGATGAGAACTAAAGATGTAGAGCAGGCAGGAAAGACATCTGGTGAAAGCAAAATAATACTGCAGAAAAGGCAGGATGTCCAATGGAAGTAGAATAACACTGCACAATAAGCAAGAAAGATGCCTGGCAAAATTAGAGCAAGACCTGGTCCCAAAAGTAAGCTGAATTACATCAAGAGCATATGTAATCACCCCCTTTCTTTGTGGAGGGAGTAAGGAGCACCAGAGGTAAGAGAGGAAAGAAACATGGAGAAGAAATGAGCCCATTTTCATTTTGGCTTCCCCATCAAAGTACTTTCAGGTCTGATCACCTTGACTTCCAGCACTAGCTATACAACATCAGCTCTCTGGTATGGTATACTCACAGCAAATTTGGGATACAAACGTTAAAGACCAACAGTTTTGTGTTTGTAGTGATAATGATTAAGAAAACTAACCACTGCTAAAGTGTAATGCTAATGCATGTTAATCCAGTAAGGTGTTGTTTTGAAGTTTGAAAGTGGCATGATTTATCAGTCATTTAAACAGCCCATTACAGTGATCTTTAATTCCCTGATACATACATAGATACCGTTATACAGACACACAACCCCCTACTCAGTTGCAACACAAAATTCAGACATTATTCACATGTTTAGCTCCCATCCAGTGGAGCCTTTTATACTGCCACACTGTATTCTTCCTGCTCTACATCACAGCCATTTTTCTTTCTGTTCATTAACCATGTAATTTGGAAGGGGGAAAAAGAAAGAAAGAGTTGCTGATCAGAAGTCAGGGTTTTTCACAGAATACTGTAAAGGTTTAAAAAATTTCACGGAAGTACAAATTCTTCCTTTGGATTACAGGAGTCATTTTATGTGAATTACACAAAACGCCATGAAAAGCTATTTCCACATATTTCTTTAGAGAGAGACTTTCACATACTCCAAAAAGCATCACTAGATGTTTTAAAAATCTTATTCTTTCCTATTCCTCTTCCTCACGGTCCCTTAATATGGTTGATGAAAGTCACAGCATGCTGAGCATGCTTATTCTTTGAATCATTTATCCTTGCATAGCAATTAACCCAGAGTAGAACATCAAAGTTCAGACAGTCCTGGCAAGACCTGAAGATTCTCACAGGTATGTAGATATCATCATAAAAGAAAACTGAACTTCATTTCAGTGTGCGCTTTGCTCCCCCGTAATAGATTCATGACTGATATCGTCAAAGGTTAGTCAAAAGCTTTCGTAGAGTGAAACATATTTAGTGCAATGCAACTGCATTCTATGAGGCCAACCTCTCCCTAACAACCTAAAGGTTCAACTGTCAGTGAAAGCATTTCTTTTGTGGAGACAAATTTAACCTTATCTTTCAATTTTGAGAAGTTGGGCAACAGTTCAGGCCAAATACCCTCAAAATATTATTTTGTTGCCTTCGATAACTCCAGGCATACTCTTTAAAGTTTTTAATAATTTTTTTCCTTCTACATTGTCCACCAAAGGTAGTATGCACCAGCATGAAACATGGTTATTACCAGCTATTACAAATAGTGGAATTACAATGAAAATCCTAATCAAAATATTTATCTGAAGACATTTTTCACCCATTCAATAAATCAATTGCTTGCAATTTAACAGTTAAAAAAAAAATCATCCCTGCAATAAAGACATGAGATTTCATTATTCTATGCACTGAGTTTTTCAGTATTGAACAACTTATCTTCAAACCAAACACCACAAATACTACATACATTAACTCAGTATACACTACAAGGTAGGAAATATCTGTGGTACAGAAAAAATATCTTTAGAACAAGCTGTGCTACATTAATCTTATTTCAGTGGAAATAAAACTGAAAATCAATGGACAATTCATCTTTACTTATCATGTATGATATATGAGGATTTTCCTTATTAATTTTTGAAGAAAAAAATACCAAATCTTCCTTAATAGGAACATGTTTTCTTACGTGACTGACAAACATATGAGTAGAAGTATTTCTCTCACTTCCAAACATAAGAAGTTCAAGGTTAAGTTGATCTTGTTTGTTCTTATTTAATCAAAGCTGTATTTTCATCTTCTTAACTCCTTTTTAGGGATAGTATTTGACGCAGGATGCTCTTCCACTAGATGAATAATGTCACAATTATTCCATTCTTAAATGTGAAAATTATAAATCAAACTTGCAACATTCTCTGTATGGCCAGCAACCTATGTCCTGTTTCTAGAGTCAGGATTAGACAGCCTTGGCTTTCAGATAGACAAGAATCAGATGATGGTCAAAGTTTATTTCATAGTCTACTTCTTCAAAAAGACAAGCCATTCAAGTAACAACTTCAAAAAAATACAATATAAAAAACCTATTTCTAAAACCTTTTCCCAACCAAGCCTTCCAAAATTCCTTTGTTGTCCATCAGGATAATCCCAGAACCATCATCAGAATAATAAGGATTCACATCTCAAATCTCTGGCTGTTTGTAATAAAAAAATAAACGTACTGAAACTCTTACGGATGAGATGAGATGTTGACAAAAAGCATAAAACACACATAAACTTCAACTGCTGGGTAGAGAAACATGATTGTTATTAACTGTATTGAGCAAAATTACTTGTTGGAGTGAATGACTGGAGGGGGTATATGATCAGACTCCAGCTGACCAACACAAAGTAGTATGATACTTAAAGATTCTTGTAATGTAAACCAGCAAGGTGTAATACAGCAACAAAACTGAAAGATAACACACATCTCATTCTGTGCAACCGTAATAACTTGACCCTATCATCCTGGAAGTCCTTGAACAGACAGCAATAAATACTGGAGTTTGTGTGCGTTGACCCATCATTAACAATATATCTGCCAGCTCACCTTAAGCACACACTCTGCCTGCTACTCCAGGCTGGCTGCAAGCCGGCAAACTCTGGTGACACAATGTTAGGGTTTAGTGGGACAGAAGCAGTAATGAATTAAAACAAATGAGAGGTTTATTTCTAGACAATAGCCTATAGATTAAAAAGGAATTACGCAACTCAGTAATTACTAGGTGAGATGCTAACACACAAAGTTAAATTAGGTGATCAAATTTGTCATGTCAGATCTTCAAAGATATGAAAGCTACTTCAAATCTGTAATACTACTGACATCGATTCATGAAACAGGGAAACAATAATACGGCAGAGGACTATACAAAGGAAAAACAACTTTAACTCTGGCAGCATAACACAAATACATATTAGACAGGTCCATGTGACCCAATACATATGCACACAGCACATATACCCACATCTGAGAACCACACCACAGCAAAGGAGATGGTACGAGTGTCATGCTGAAGTAATTAATATGCCCCCCATCCCAAATCCATGCCTTCGAAGAGGAACAAGGGCTTTACTGTCTCTGGGTTGTATTTCCACCCACCTCTGCTAGTAACCTACAGCCTTTCAGTTTCCTAGCTGTTTCTGTACAACAAACCACATGAAGGTTTACTATAATATACTTGTTCTGCTGTAAAAGCAGCAAGACAGATGAGGATCGTGTTTCTAGGACATAAACAGGGCTGAAGGGCTGTAAAGCTCAGAGGCTTTTTAACCAATCAGCTACTGATGGAGGTGAAATACAGTTTTCTGCTGATCTCAATAAAAACAAGTACTCCTGTTGTTCACACATGCAAATAGCAACTTCTCGGAACAGATTTTCCTGAACAAAAAACTTCTAACCATAACACAACTTCCCTTCCAAAGTTTAAGTGATCCTTCAAATTTTCACATTTTGTCCTGCAAAAAGGAGGAACAAAGAACTTTACAGATAGCATTTTTATCATGTAAACCACTGAGAAGCAGTAAACAGTCATATGCATTACCCCCAGCCAAAAACCTGATTGTTTCTATGAGAAACATACCCTGCCTCTCCACAAGGAACCGTTATTTCTATGCCATGGTTTTAGAAGGATGTTTTCGTTTCGGCTGCCACCGGCAACAAAAGCGCCACGCGGCCGCCCCTCCCCCCGCCGTGGTGCGGAGTAGAATGAAAAGAAAGAGGCAGAAACTGGGTGGTCGGGATAAGGGCAGTTTAACTGAACAGCAAACAGAGGGAACAGTAACAACAACGATACAGGTAAGGAGAAAACACGACAAAACAGACCGCAGAACAGTCCCGCTCTCCCGGACAGGACCGACGC
>Ga0181612_160955_pt1 | contig 12994 bp, 6 predicted proteins | sample HoacroProtozoa21_FD_119630 | JGI IMG/M metagenome (GOLD analysis project Ga0181612, IMG submission 119630) | Hoatzin crop microbial communities from Cojedes, Venezuel. Combined Assembly of Gp0051906, Gp0051904, Gp0051908
TAGGAGAGATGCTCCAGTCCCCTCACCATCCTCGTAGCCCTCCGCTGGACTCTCTCCAGTAGCTCCTCATCTTTCTTGCACTGGGGAGCCCAGAACTGGACACAGTACTCCAGATGGGGCCTCACTTTCATTTCTGTCCTTTGGTGCAAGTATATGTTCTTGTAAACTAAGCATGTGAGTGGTGCTCCGAGAAGTCAACAAGGTGGCTTGCGTGCATGACAGCACTTTGTACCGCAGATGTTAGCCGAGGTGGGACATGCGAAATATGAGATAGGGACACCACTCCTGTCACCCTCTGAAGAAGAAATGAATATACACAGCAGTGGCTGAAAAAGACTAAAAGGGAGTGGGGAGAGATGGGCATATTGGAGAAAGAGTCCCAGATGCCAAGATTATTTTGTTACGGTTGCTGCAGGGTTTGCTGGAGTGGGACAGATAACATATACATTATACCATCTGCCTATTCCTTGTCTAGGATCCATAAAGTACTCTGATCCATAACCGAGGAGGCAGTAGAAATGGTGCGCTAAGAGCAAAGGTAAGCGATAGCAAGCAGATCTGGTACTTGCTGCTGGCAGCAGGTAACCAAGCAGACATTTGCTCTCTTCTGGTGACTGCAGTGCTCGTAAAGCGCTGGGCTCGCAGGTGTGCCTGGCTGCAGAACTGGGACAGATGCAGCAGTAATGCAAAAATCTTCCTGCTTGCTCACCAACGCGCCACGGAGATGAGAAAGTCAGCGCTCTCGTTACTTGTTCTGTCCTTGATCTCTTTTGAGCAGAGAGACTGCAGAACTGCATTTCATGATGAAAGCACCTCAGCCAGACCCTTCAGCCCAGGCCTGAAACCAAAAGATCATACTTCGAAGGCCTGCAATTCATCGCTGGAAAGAGAACAGCAGACTGACCAAGAAATTTCAACTGATGACCAAAAGTAACAGGGATTTCAAGTTCATCTCCATTCAGGGTTTTGAGGCCTTGCTATGTTTAAATGCCCACTGAAGAAACCCTGAGGAAGTTATAAAATTTATTACATCTTTAAGAAAAAAAAAAAAGGATTTTTCTTCAAATGTGGGAAGGAACGAACACAATTTTAAAAGGAAGCAGTAATGGTTTGATTTGCAAAAGAAGGTGAATAAATAAAACAGCTTTTAACATACTGCCACTTATTTTCTCTCTTAGAATCACTGTATGCTGCCCAAGCACAAACACCAGATTTAACGTTCAAAAGGTTTTCAACATCTTCTAGAGGAATGATATCCTTCTGCTTAAAACAGCAGAGACACAAGGTTTGAGATTTGGGTTCAAACCCCATATTTCGCACAAATTCTCTCTATACCTTTAAGACACACATTCACCTTTCTGGAAAGCCCACTTCACATTTCCCCTCCGCAAAGGCAGCGGATAACGACATCAAACCGTAAGAACAGCCCAGCGGAACAGAATTGCAGCATTCCTCCTCCAGCCTCAGAAAAACAAAAGGACCAGACTGATCCTTTGTTTTACTAGCTTGATAAATCAATAAAAATTGATTATTTACCATCGCTATATAGTCTGTATCCTTAAATGGACACCTCCTTCTTTCAAATATAAACAAGTTTGGCTTAGTTTTCCACAAAGGCAGGAAAACTGCACACTATTAAAAGGTGTCTAATCCACCCATCTGCTGTTTCCTTAGAAAAATATTTACTTTTTAACATCTGTACTGCATTTCCACAGTTCAAACACACACATAGGTCCTGGAATGTACACAGTATTTAGCAAATTTTTAACTAAGTTTTCTTAGTAATTGTATAGTTTTCCCTTGACAAGGAGAGGATCAGACGTTTTCAGGAGGATTATCTCTGCTCAACTCATTTCAAGCAGCTTGAATAAAATAGTTCATTAGTTCATGAAAAGGAAAAACTCTAGGGAACTGCTGGGGAAGGAAGAGAAAAGGACAGAATGCCACAGTAATTAGGTTTTCAGATTGTTCCTTATCCTCCAGAATGCAGGTACACACACACATATGTCCCTCTCCCCCTTAGGTAAAGCATTTAGGGGAGCTCATTGTATGTTTTTCCCAGGGAATCAGTGTTCCAGAGATTAAAGTTGTAACCAGGCCATCATTTCCCAGAAAGATATTAACAGTTACCACTTCCTTATCATACATCACTATTGCTACCCAGCAGTGAAAGGGCAGCTCTCTCTCCTCTGCAAGCATTTAAAGAGCTGTTTCAGACTTCCTCAAAAGTCAGTTTCCCGACCTTCTTCGGCTCCCATGACTGATGCTGAAAAACCAAAGGACCTCTACACACCAGGAATCACTTGTACCTGCCCAGGCGTATGAGCAGATCTGCAGGCAGCAGAGCCACTGACTGTACCTACCTGGGATCAGGGAAGGGGTTGGCCAGGAATGAGGATGGGAAGTGAGGAAAACTGGAGGAGGTTGCACTTGTTCACTGGAAGTTGCTGACCAGAGGACAACCCTTTTTGATCTAGACCTAGCACAGTAGAGTACAGAGCATCCCAGGGCCATACCAGTTCACGGGAGGCCAGATCATCACCAGGGCTGACAGTACCATGCATCTTCTTTGTACCTTTACACTACGTGGCTCACGAGCAGCGTGGTTCACAGCAGCACAGCCTTCACACCATCCTCCCATTGTTTCTTCTGTCTGCTCTGCACTTACACTAAAAGCATCCAGGTAGTCCGTAGGTCTCCAGCTGGACTGGCTAAACTGCCAACCAAGATGCCAATGAACACAGTTCTGGTGATACTTCTCTGTGGTTTGTCACCCTCTCATTTCAAATCGACTTGAGACCACCAAGAAACCGCTAAATATCATTAGAAACATCCTCAGGTCACTACCTGCCTTGCATGGAATTATGGAATTATGCATGCATAGCAGACAGTATGACTGAAAAAATCGGGAGATGCCAGAAGAATGTGTTCCACCCTCTATGTACTCTCCCATTCTCCTTGTTAAATGGTGCATATTTTGAAAACTGGATTTTCCCACAGACCTGTTGTGATTTTCCAAAAATAATGTTTTGTAATATCCTTAAATTGTTACATTCCCATTGTTGTTATTACTGTGGATTACAAATGAAATTCTAGCCTTTCATCTGCTGAGGGGGCTTAGTTTCAACCCACAGTTTTAGAAAGGAGTCTCAGTTTTGAGCCATGAAAGACTCCTCCATCTAGATATCATAATTTAAAACAGACTGGTAGGTTAAGAACTGAGCTATAACATGATAGGAAAACAAGTCTTAATGAACAATGATTTGCATACAAGATTATTAAATGAAAATCGATCAAACTATCATTTATTGAAGTAAACAAACAGTCTAGCTGCCCTGTTTCTGGAAACATTTTGCCTAAGGGAAAAATTTAAACCTGGGCAGATAATCAGGATAAGGTATTTGAACACTCAAATCCTGCTGGAGTCTTCAAAGTAGGTGTTAAGTGGTGCATTAAATTTGTGCTGTTTTGTCTAAGCAGGGTGAATTTGCTCTTCTGTAAATAGTGGGAAAAGCATTTTACAATAATTTGAATCCATGAATAACTGCAATATATTAAAATATCTAAAGTATGACCACTAAATGTTTTTGTACATAAGCCAAATGAGTGGTATATCCAGGACTGAAATGACTTGACTGACCAAAGAAAGATAATATATAATTAAAATGACATCTGCAGCACTAACCAATGGGCTGAGAGAAAGTGACATCACAGATCTCCTATAAGCTGGAAGCGTATTATTAGATCTAAACCTGGCTGTAAAATTACTATCTGCCCGTGGGATTATCTTTAGGCATTCAGAACCATTGTTTCATTTACTGATAGAACAGCAATGATAACAGGCTGACTTCGCTTGTCACATTGTTTTTTGGCCTTTCTTTATTCTTTGCTCACATTAGCTGCAGATGAGAGGAAGACACGCTTCAGCTGAATCATTTTCACAGAGCTTTTCATTATTTTACAGTTGTTTTACAGGCTGTTTATTTTTTTGCTCCCCCTCAAAGAAAAAAAAACAAACAAAACAAAGCATTTTTAATTGTAATAAAAATCAATGAGGAGTAAAAGATGCACAGAATGTAACATCCAGGAATGTGGCAACTAAGGAATACCCACTGGCCTAATGCAGCACAGGGAGACCATAAGACTTTGCTTGTAGCTCCCATTATTAGCACAAAGAACCAGTAGCTACCGGTTATATCCCAGCCTCATTAAAATTCAGTGCCAAAATTCCGACTGACTGCAGTGGGTACATTTCATCATTTGAGACCTAGGACACAGGACATAATTCTCCTTCAGTGCAGGGCTATCTGGGACACCTAATCTCTACAGATTACATTTCTGCATTAAATTGGACACAGCTGCATTTTGATCTGTTTCACACGCCATTTTTATGTTCCTGGCAAATTATTAAGTTGCCTATACTTGTAACAAGACTCATGTGCCACCAACCTAAAATAGCCCAAATTCTAAGAGCACGTAAGGAGACAGGCAGCGAAAAGGGAAAATACAGGAAGCTCCAAACTTTGCCGTTGCTTCTGAAAGCTGTGCTAATGATCCTTAACTGCAAAGTGGACTTCATGCGCTCTCAGAGGTCTGGTCATAAGTGTCTAACTCCCAGTGTTTGAAATAGTTCCCATACACCAATTTTGCAAACTGGGCAAAACTCCAGGAGCAGGCAGGACCACAGCTAGTCATGGACTCATGCATGCACTGCTAAGGCAAACATGGACCTTGTGCTTTCCTCCACGCTGCCCTGACACGGGGCAGCTACTGCCATGTGTTATCTCTTACAGCATCTCCTAACATCCCTTCCAGTATAACCTTAAACCTCTGCTCCATCAACCACTGAAACCGGCAAACAGGCTGCATATGCAGAGAATTCTGCCTCCTGCTCTTGTCACTACCATCTTGCTTTTCTTTGTGTTTTTTTTCCCTAACCACACCCATCTGCTGTCCTTTACCTTAGTCTGCAGTTGGAGGGAGTGACCATCTCTAGTACAGTGAAGGATTTAGCCCATGATTGATGCCCTCAGTGCTACCGTCACAGAAATACGTTGCAATTTTATTAATAGTAGTTAATACATTAACTACTTTTAATCCACATTAGACTGTTTCATTGTCCCTTTTAAAACTGATACACAGAATAGACTTTTCATGCAGATCCCTTCGGCATAAGTCTTTGATTCAAAACTCTCTATATATACAGCCACTCCACTATGCCATTAAAAGCTCATGCTGCATCTGTGAAGTGTCTGCAAGCAGCTTAGATACACCATCCCTGTTAGAAAACATTCCTCCAGCACTCAGCCAGGGCCAGGAACCATGTTTATGAACCATGAATTGTTTGTGGCCGGTCAGTGGTGCTTACCACCTTTTTGATGTAAAGCAGGACGGAGATAAAGACCAAAAAGCTAGTGGGGGCAAAGACTCATAAAGGTGGGCTGGAGGAAAGACAAGAAGCATATGGTGGTACAGCACAACAGATACAGAAGTGAGACATCACTGCAGAAAAAGTCAAAGAGTAGAACACGCAACACAGCAAAGAGCAGCGATGTCTTTGAAAATTAATTTGATTTTTAAATGTGTCCTGGATGTAACATAGGGTAAACTGAAATACATTTTGTCCTGAAAAGTGACAGCTGTGGGTCTAAGCTGTGAGAAAAATCTGGGAGGATCCATTCTCAGCTGTGCTGTTACCCCATCAGAATTGCTCTTCATCTCACAGTGGTAAGAAACATCTCTTACATTTCAATATTAACAGCTTCTTAATGTGTATGTTGCAGTGTGTTTCATGTCAATTGATATGCAAACTTGTCTCAGTTACCTCTAAAATGGAATTCTCATTGATATTCTTTGTTTCTCACTACACATCCATAATTAAGTGGTTAGCTTATTTTTAGGGATATTATGTGCAGTCTGCAGTAAAGAATGGTCCAAAAGGATAAGCAGATCTGAAGAACTTTCGTATCACAGACCTGAAGCACACGGCTATGTTCCAAATGCTCCCTATATCAAGAAAAGAGAGACTTTCATAAAAATGCATGTGCCTTCAGGTACTTCATAGAACAAAAGTGATTAAAACAAAACAAAAAAACACAGAAATGCCTTATGTCCAGATGACAGAGAAGTACATGGGTAACAAACGATTTGCTAATAAGGCATACCCATTACTTTGCATACTTCAGGTAGAATTTACTACCTTTCTCATCAGCTATCTCAATATCAAGTGTCTGCTGTTAACCCCAGGCGTTCAGGTTCTCTCCATTTTCAACAGCAGTAGGACCTGTCACAGGACTATATCAAATCTACCTCAGTTCCTAGGTAATGACTGGGTTCAAACACTCAGTGGGGGCTCCCCTTTCCTGGTTGTTAAGGAAAAGTAGCACAGAAAAAACACCTGACTAAGATGAGAAAAAATTCTACAGTGTGAATACTTCCTTCTCGGCCTAGAAACTGGGTTGGAAAGTCATCCCAGATGTAACATTTTCTGCATCCTTATTTGAACAGAAAAACTAAGAGAAGCATTCTTTCTTGCAACGTGCTAACAATTCTGCACCAACACCAAGCCTGGTTGATGGTACATAAAACTAAAACCAAATAAAATCTTCACTAAATTGCTCTGAATGTTCAAGCAGACTGAGTCTGCTTTTTCAAGTGAGGCTTATGCCACTTCCAGTTTTTGCTCAAAACATTTGCTTATACATATATTTATCACAGAAATGGCCTTACCTCAGCTGCATCTTGCTGGTCTCTGAAGACAATTGCATTTTTTATGGTTTGGATAAAAAATCCATTCAGTTCCTTTTGTTTCTTGTTTGGCAAAATCCGGAGCAATGGGATCATTATGCATGGGAAAGAAACTGTAAGAGATTTTAAAAAAGAAAACACAGAATCAGACTGTAAAAGCATATAATAGCCCCCTCCTTTCATTAATATTACAAAACTCATGAAGTGGGATGTGTTACTTTCGTGAAACCTGTTTATTCCTCTTTCTCTTTCCCCCTCCCTCTTTTTCTTCCACCCCCCATGTCCTTTATAGTCAGGAACTAGAAACCTGAGTGGTCTTGCATCTTAATGAACTCCTGATTAATTTATGGACATCTTAACACTAGCAAATCGGTCATCTGAAAACCCCTGTGCTGTCAACAGGGCAACAGTGTGGAAATTCAGACCACTTAATGTACCAGCAGAAACAGATCAACCAAGGAACCCAATGCCAAACCCTACAGAAACTTTCTTTAATGAAGGATGTGGTCTTATACATACCGGGGCACATTTCTGTCCCTTCAGAAATTAGTCACAAATCCCACTCTGCAATCAGGTTAAACATTAACCCCAGGACATATTGGATACACAACTCCAGAAGGCAACAGCTCGTGTGCTGCTAGTACAGGTGCAATCTGTAATGCCAGCAGGATCAGATGGGCACAGGAAACTTTGCCACTCTGCCACCTGACACTACTGTGAGCAGATCTAGATAGCAAGATGGTAAAACCTTAATCACCTTGATAATGCTGTGGCTTCCTCAGCTACGATTCTTACTGCCCTTGCATTACCAATGACAGCAACACCGTGAAGCCTTAGCTTTCATGCCCTAGAACTAACTGACTTTATACTCCATTACTGCATTCCCTATCCATTCACCTGAAAATAAATGCATTCTCGTAATGACAGCCTGTGCTGGCACTCATGAGCTTTATGCTTTATAGCCATCAACCAGGCTGCTGCTGCTATTCAGATAAGAAATTGTAGGACTTATACTATCTGCTTATGCTTCTCCAACTCTTTTCTTTAGTGGGTTATCAGCTCACTGTTGTTTACGGTTTGGATTTCAATTTCTACCAAGCAAACCTAATGCACAAGTTCTGAAGGACATTTACTCTATTTTAATGCAGAAGTGTATTAAAAGAGATACCGTAGAAACTACAGGTTCCAGAAACCTTCCACACAAATCAACCAGGAGCATTGCCTTCCCAGACTTTCAGTTTCTGAAGGAAGCTGCATTAACGGTGACAAGAGCTGTAGAGCATATGATGGAAATCTTGAGGGTATACTTGGCCTGTAGGTTGCATTCTGAACAGCTCTGAAATCATAATGTCTGCTATACATTATCCTGCTCCTGCTTTGGCATGTTTTGTAATTTGAGCACAACTTTTAGAAAACTACCATAACATAGTACAAAAAGATAGACTATACTCACGGATTAGAATGAGAAGAGGCTTAAACAAAGACATTTCAAAGAATGTTCTGCAATTCTTAACAAAGGGGTCGCTGGGATTCTTCCAAGAATCCACCTCAGTACCAAAAGCTACGCTACCAACGACATCCAAGGTAAAGCAGTTGTAACACCTGCATTGAGTTGAAGAATAATAAATTATTAGCTACAAATTAAATATCCATTACTACCTTGCTTCTACAAACATCACATAAGATTAATTTTTGCCTCTGATTTTCTTTCTGCTTTTAGATTTGAGCTTTGCCAACAAGAGATGTTTCCATCGTTCTGATAAACGCTGGTGCTTAGTAACAATCACCTTCTCTTTGTCTACAAAGCGAACATATTTTCATAGAGCTCAATAATTCCACTAAAAATTTACAAAAAATACACAATTTCATTTGTTATTACCTAGAAATCAAATGCAACAGGTCACAGATTCATAAGCACTTTGTTAGTATGCATCCTAATATGAGAGATCATTCCTTTCTCATTCTGAACTGCAGAAACCACACCTACTCACAGTCCAGTCTAAACTCTCAGGGACAAGAGGTGCTTAAGAAAAATTTCCTGTTAACGATTTCCCTCGTCTTCTTGATAGTTCCTTTGTAATATAAAATCAGGGTCAAAAACAAGAGGAACTGACACCATGTGAAATCTGTATCTCTGCAGAGGAGCAGCAAATGCTTTGAGAACAAATGATCTACGGACAATGATCTAGAAACTTCAGAACTTGCTGAATCTCTCCCTGCATATCTGACCATCTATCCAGTTGTCTCACCATCTTTATTCCTATGGGGCATTAGCAGCTATAGTTAGTTTTGAGATAAATGGACTGAGAATGTAAAATATCCTCAAAATTTGATTCTTGGGATCAAGTGGTCAAGTTTGCAATGACTGTTTTTCTATGTTCCCTTACAAAAGGCTGATATCAAATTCTCGGGTGCTTTAGCCTGAGTGAGCACACATTAAGAGGAGGACAGGACTCGGGCCCAGTATATCCTGTACATATATTGTGAAGCAGCATTTCTAAACTATGATCTTCGGGCACCATCATTCTGATGACACCAGAGCAGATTTGAAAGATGACAATGGTACTGCAAAGCTAAGTAACTTCTTTGGTTTTCAACTCTTACACACACACAAAAAAAGCATTATTAAAAGTTGAAACGTTAGAAGAGGGTCCACTGCAATAAAACAACAATTTCAGAAGCACTCGATCATCTACCTCTCCAAGGTACTGAAAAAGCTTAAACACAAAATTTTGAGTTGCTGGCAAAACCCAAAATGGCTAAAGACATCTAACGTACAAGATGACAGGAGACTGCAGTAGGGTATTTACATTCAAAAAAATAGCTCCCAAGGCAATTCTGGGAAACTGCAGTGCAATGAGGATCAGATTTATACATGTCAAACCTGCTGAAATGGTAGTATGATAAAACAACTGGAAGATCATATTCCGAGATGGTCACCATCATTCATTTATACTTTCAGAAGGTCTTTTCCAAAGCGCCTCTTGAGAGGTGAAACCCTAGCATGGATCAATAGCTAAAAGACCAGGCAAAGAAAAAGGACAAATGGAAAAAGGGAAAAACCTGGAAGGATTCAAAAGGTCAATTTTCATCAAAGCACTAGGCTAAGCATAACATATCTCAAGGTGTCATAGCATCTCTTCAGATGTTTAATAAAGAGATCTCTGTGCACACATGTACACTTGTGTAGCTACTTGAAAAGAGATGGATGACTTGTGGCTAAATATCTATTTCTTTAGATGAAACAAAATTATTTGCACTGCTCTAGATTGGGGGAAATCACAAAGAACTTCAGAGGGCACTGGCCAACCTAGCAAATTAAGTGTATGCAAAATAGTGCCTATTACTAAGAATGCATTTGAACTACTGATATGCCATACAGGGTCCTAGAAGAAAGGCATCTGCTCAGAGAAAAAGAGCTAGACAGTGTCGAGAACAGTTCAGTGAAGACCTGATGAAAGGGCAACAAAAAAGATAATAGCATATTTAATACATAACAAATTGGAGAAAGCACAGTATGGAAAATATTAGTGTCATTTTATAAATCAATGGTGCATTCTCATCTGGAGTGCTGGTCCCGTTGTTTCACAAAAGGCTAGCGTGCCATTAGAGGGGGTTAGGAGGAATGTGGTAAGAATGATTAAGTGCTCAAAAAACCTCATATAAAAAAAGCAAGAGGGTGATGGACTAGAGGGATTTGATACTAGACCAATTCCTGTATTTGTACATTATTGGCAGCCTGTAGAGAGCAGACTGGACAGGGACTGATGCAGCTTTCCTTTCTGCTTCCAGCTGTTAAAACTTCATTAAACAACAGCTAGAAGTACATTAGACGCTTTTCCAAAATTACTTTTCAAGCATGCAGTGGCTACCCCCAGGAAGAAAAGGCATCTATCAGACACATCCTCTTTTAAACTATGATCTCCACTTATAAAAGCGAGGGAAGAGAAAAAAAAAAAAAAATCTTCTTTTATACAGTAAGCGCATATTTAGAATAGCTGCTGCTATTGACATTTTTTTTCCGTGAATCTGCTACTAATTTCTGGCATGTTGAACATACCTCTGGATATCAAAAGCTTTACCAGAATCTGCATAGACTTTCAAGTTACACAGCAGGACGTCACAGGCCTGGTTTATTAGCGGTGTCATCTAGAAAGGAACACATTGTATTGTGAAAAACATTAAAATGTTCTTAAAAAAATCAATTATTCTAAATATAGTTTTATCCAGTAGATGGGACAGAGCTCTCGGGATCCTCTGCAGGTATGGTCAGGCACTTCTGCACAGATGAGATGAAATGTTGGGACTGTCTGCTAAAAATAAACCTACCCGTTACAGGGATGCCCTTCTCCAGCTCTGGGCCAAAACACAAGAGGCCCTGTCGCTTACTTGACCTTGATTCTTGCCCACCCATCGCTATATACACAGGGAGCTATCAAGCAAAGACATCCCCCTCTCTTTTTAATCATTCCCTATTCCAACTGATGATTTATCATGACCCATATTTATAGTACATTACATTTAGGCTATGTATGCTCCAGAGGAGAAGGAATAATGTTTTCCATAGTCCAAATGTCCTGTAAATCCTTAATTTAAGGGATTACATTAGAAAAGCACCACGTATACTATGACAAGTTGCTGAGGGCAAACTGCCATTGCTACCTGAGGAAAAGGTTTTCTGGAGTGGTGATGCCGTTAAATGGACATTCAGGTGAATTTATTCAGCTAATGGTTCTTTTCAGCCACTGACACATGATGGTCAGGTGGACTTACCCACAGCCTGGTTGTAGCTAACAGTGCAATAGTCTCCTCTCTAGCTCTTCACGGACACCATGACATCGGCAACCATCAAGACCTCATTAAACTCTCTCTCTCCTTAACTTTTTACATATGAAAGGCATCAGACACTTGGCCTTGACTACACCTACTAGGGGGGTAGAGGAAGAGTGTAGCAACAATCCAGTCATGACCCTAAAGGCATGATCTGCTATGGACCTTTCTCCATACAGACTGCCGGGAGATCCTTGTAGCCTGCAATCTAATACCACAGTCTTGCCTCAATAACTATGCCAAGCATCAGCAGACATACGCGCAGAAACCTGCCTTTCCTTCCTGAGCAACCTCCTTCAGCATACGGATGACAACAAAGATGAGAACAGACTTGTCCTATGCCTCTAACTTTCCTGTTACCAAAAAAGAGACTTACTGCAGCCTCTCAGCACACTCCAAGAGCTGTGCAGCCTGCCCAGCCAAGTCCATTTTGCTTGGCACTTCTACCTCTGTGAAACTGGCATAACACTTTGCGCACAGGCACACTGCCATCCTAACACATGGGCAAGACTATACGCAGTCAAAAGGCCAACGCGGGAGCATCCAACATGTTTTCCAAAGGCAAAAGTCTGAGTCAAGAATGTGTCTAGCTGCTTTCGAGGTCCCATACCTATATGGGACGGAGCAGGTTGTCGCTATTTCAGTTCAAAGCCGGATTGATTTGAGCTTTGCCACAATCTCACAAGACAATTCTAAAGCCAGATTAGTACTTGGTAAAAGTAGCTGGTACATGTTTGGGAGGTGCACATCACTTTACGTGGCAGTTGTTTTCCCCTTCTGGCTTTCTAAAGAAGGTCCCCTGCAATGAGTTTCTTCTCAAATGGTTCAACAAAATTACCACAGTTCTGTTCAACAGATTGAAACAGGGTGAAACGCTTTACAATCTCCGGGTCCAGCCCCTCCAATGAACTGAACCAGTCAAGGAGAACAAAATGAAAATCCACATTTTAACAGGTATGATGTTTCCTAAACAGATGGTGATCATTTCAGATTCTCCTTTTATTGCCTTATTTTCTCTTTTATTCTTCATCACATCACCAGACCTGCAACCACCCAGCTGGTTGCTGTTGCTTTCCAACAGCTGGCAGAGATGGCAGGGGCATGTACGCCTGGCCAGGTCATCTCACAGCACCTCCGCACTTTCCACATTCCACCAGCCTTTCAAAATACCATTGCAATTCATTTCTAGCCATAAGTTATTTTTATTAGCAAACCTAACCAGGAAAATGGGGAGGGGGCACATGGATTTGATTTATTGTTAGCATGATAGGACAGAGTCATATCAATGAGACAATTATTTGCATATGAAAGCTATGGGGGATATCTACTCAGGAATCCTGGGTTGGGTTTGCGTTTTTATTCCCCTGAGGTACATAAATTAGTCCAAGATTGTTAACTACAAAGACCACAGACTGAA
>Ga0181612_115707_pt1 | contig 12993 bp, 6 predicted proteins | sample HoacroProtozoa21_FD_119630 | JGI IMG/M metagenome (GOLD analysis project Ga0181612, IMG submission 119630) | Hoatzin crop microbial communities from Cojedes, Venezuel. Combined Assembly of Gp0051906, Gp0051904, Gp0051908
AGTTAAAAAAAAAAAAAATTTCCTTAGCTCTAGTTGTGCTGTATGCTCCAGGGTAAAGAAGATTCCAAATATTTCTCAGAACCTTCTGAAGAAGACCTATATAAGAATACAAATAACTAACACTAGTCATTTTTTCCTCCTCTTCATTCAAACTGCTGTAATTCAGAGCTGAGGAACTTCAGCTCTACGTTGGAGTCCACAATATGCTCTGCTCTTTGTGTCAAATTCCTGAATAAGTCTTTTTCCCATGATCAAAGCTTACATTGTACAAATTTATATTGTTGCATCACGGTGTACTCTCTGCTTCTCTCTCTCCTTATCTTCCTGGAAGTTTTACCTTCCTGAGGACTTTTAGCAGATTCTTTGTATAGGATCCTCCCTGTTTCCCAGATGCCTGATGGTAGGTTGCCATTGGCTTCACACTTAATATCTTCTAAATATTTCCACTTTTCTTTCCAGACAGTGTTAAAGGATTGTTGAAATTTCAAATAAATCTGAGCATTTGTTGTAGATTCTTTCCATTTATTCCTTAGTATTTCCTGAGATGTTCACTTTCAAACCATTTATACACGTTTATCCCTTTGATATTTCCAACTTTCACATCCTATGTTGAAGTGGAAATAGTGTCCTGACTGAAGATTTTCAGTAGTTCTGTCTTACGGTGGTATATTCTTCTATGAGCCAGTCTTACTGAAATTAGTAGAAACACCAGTGCCTTACGAGCTTGTGATAGTATTTCCTGCTGAATTACCCTATTGTCTTATGTACAACTGTCACAGTGAATGTGTGAATGGACTCACCCTCTGTTGGTCTTTTCCCTCTGACAGAATGCTTGAGTGGAGTGTTTCTGAGAAACCTGAAAAAACACAAAAATTTTAGATGGAAGTATAGACTGGCTGAAGGGAATGATAAGAACTTCAACCCTGTTGGTCTCTGTAAGTGCCCACCAATGGAAGAAACAGTTTGTGTTTAATACAAGGGAAACATCTGTCTCTGGACCACAGGCCTTGAAATTGAAATTGTAATTGAAAGTGCTGATACATTACTTGCAGTTCATGGAAGAGCCATTAAAGGCTGAGTTCTGAGATACATCAGGCAATCTTTCTTTTAAGAGTCATGAGTTTTGGTGCTAGCCCTGCTATAATCAATTTACAGAAAATACTGGAGCTTTAAACGCCATCAGATTGATTTTTCCGCAAAAAACATTGCTGGAAACAACTTACTGCCAGTGCAGTTATGGTACTCCACACTGTGTTTTCTATTTTCTTCTGGTTGTGTACAGTACGTTGTAAAACAGATAATAACATGGCCTCTGATGAAAGTTTAGTTCATCCTTTTACTCTGCTTGTCCTTAAACACGGATACAATGGTCATCATTGGTTCTACTAATACACAATAAAATACAACAGTTAACAAAGCACCAAGACTGAGGCCAATAGCGTACACACGTTTTCTCTGAAGTTTGCAAGGGAGCCATAAAACATATACTGCATTTAAGAAGAAGAGTTTTAATGAGGAAAGTATTTCATTTTGGTAAAATGTGTTTTATCTAAAATGTGTAGTAGTGGATGTTTGATAATTTCAGCACATCCCCACTTCTCATCAGCATTATTGTGTATTCTTTGCGTAACCCAGAAACCCAAGCTTGAGGCTTGGAGGCTGCAGTGAATGTACAAGAGGGGTGCAAAAGCATTTGAATGCTGAAACTTATTTTCTAGGAGTAGTTAAATATAAGGACTCAATCATCCTTGACACTATTCTGATATGTCACCAGAAACCCTAATCCAAAATAAAGTCTTGCTTGCTAAGGAATAAAAAGAGATTGTGATGTGCAAATGGAAAGGTACAATAAAGCTTCTGTGGTGGTCTGAACCCTGTCTCTGGGCCCTATGAAAAGAGCTATTAGCAGACAGTACAATATCTTGTTCCAGCTGTTACATGAAACGTAAATCGCAGTAAGCTAGTAACCATACACTCAGCACATATCTCAGAAAGCAGAAGCAAGACCCTTCCCTTCTCTGACCAAAAGGACTTTCAATCTCAGTTCTAACTGCAGCTGTAGGAAGCCAGCCTAACACCTCCTAGTAACCTTTAAAGCAAAAATAAATAGATCAGTAACAGTTTTCTTGAAGGGCGAAAATGAGCTAGCAAGGAAAAGAATAATTAGTCAGAAGATGTTCCACTGATATATTGCCCTTTTGTATCCCACTGCAGCAAAATATTTCTTCACTCTCCTCTATTTCCTCACCTTTGCAAAGTTTGCTACAACTTTACAGCTATTCAGATGTATTCAGTGCTTGAGATTACATGAAATCTATCAAGCAGTACAGTGGCAATTACAGTCACTCTTGCTATAGCCCAGCAATTCAGGCACCCTAGCCTTCTTGCTCTGTGGTAGCTGCTAACAGATGATGATTTTTCAATGGCAAGTGCTGTAGAAAGGATCCGTTATCCCTGTATTTCCAAATCGCATGCAGAGCAATTGTTGCTTCAGCAGTGGAAGACAGCTACCACCAAGAATACTGAGAATTTCTGAAATGTTATCATACCAGTGCTGTTTCATAAGGATAAGTAAATACATCTCACCAACTCGAGCTGTGCAGAAGTAGAAGGATACTTGTCCACTCAGTACATGTATAGTTACTGTGATGCCAGAAGCAGCATAGCTGTGAGCACACCTTGCAGGGTAGATAAATTTGCTGAGAAACCCATGCAATGCCAAGTTCTGAAGTACCTACACAACTTGTAGTGCCCCAGGTAACAAGTTCAGAGCTAACTCAAGTATCTTGGCACCGTTCTGCATATACACACATTCAGCTATCCAGAAAAAGGATAACTACAAATCAGCAGTGTTAAACTTCTACTCATTGTTTTAATCCTTTAATTCTAGAGAAGTATAATAAGGTACCTACTTGACTTTTCAGGTGTTCTGGAATGGGATTTATCAGCATATTCTGCCATCAGTGCAAAGGTATAATTATTGTGCTAATTTTTTTTTCTGGTTCACCATGAAATAGATCAGCAGATGTACATACACTTCAGGTGAGAATCTTCACTACTTGTAAAATTAGCTACGCTTTTTTGTGGTTTTTTTATTGCTGTGCTTCTAAACTATTCAGCATATTGCTATATTTTTTTAATCTGGTTTGCCAAAACCAGCTTTTAATGTATGAGTGCAGACACAGGAATAGTTATTTAATAAATAATGAAATGGCTTGCAAATGTTATAGTTGTGCTACGTATAGTTAGATAAATATGCACAGTTTCTTCTTCTTCTTAGGACAATTGCTTTTGTTGGTAGGATGGGAGACACACAAGAAAAAAACCACCCCAGGGACTTAGTCACACACTTGAAAACAAAAGAACACTGACTGCTCAGGCAGATTCATAACTTCAGAATTATGCAAAGAGAACCTCACCGTTGTTCTGGACAAACTAATCAGAAACAGAAACAATGATATAAATTGGTCAGTGCTTGTGAAGTTATTTTCCTTGATATGACACCCAGAAGAATAATCACAGTTAAGGAATCTTGCTAAATCTTTACACAAATTGTGCAAAATTGGTTTAGTCCAGATTTCCATGGAAATCAATGCAACTTACAAATCTAAATTTGACTTCCACTGAATCACTCACTTTCCATGTGCCAACAAAAACTTGAGGCCATGAGATGCTGACAATTCTGGTCTACCAGCAAGAGGACTGTCTCGAAAGTCACCTTCCCAAACAAAGCCTGCAGAAGTCTAAGTGACTGATACAATCCCAGTCTCTGGAAAATACTTTCTGATTCTAAATTCAGAAAGAGAGAAACACAATTGTTTTATTTTTTTAAAACAAAATTTGAGGACTTGAATTAATTTCTTTCTGAGAATCACACTGCGATTCTGCTGTCTTTGGGAAAACACTGTGCTCTGTTCTTCCAAGATGCATCTGCTTTTTCTGTTCAGACATCAGTTTCATTACATTTTGTAAAATGACATGATTAATCTCATCTCAAAGTTGGTCTGGCTGTATTAAGGTTTGCCAAGTCTGAGGACAATCAGATTGAATCTCTTTCACTGAATCTGGAATGTTAGTGTCTTCACTGATTTTTGTTATCACTCAGACTTTATAGAGATCATCTATGCAAGCTTGCTTCACTGGCTTCGGAGATCATAAAGTTTAGCAGTTTGAATTACCTTTGGTTCTCCTGGTATTTAATTGACACAGGGAACATGCATTTACTTTACTGGCTCTTTTCCTACCCTGGTGCTTCCGTGTTCTTCGTTCTGCTTCCATACACTGCCTCTCTAACCTGCTCTTGCTCTTATTTGTAATGTGGACAGAGAAGTCTCTATTAAGTGGGTGTGTAGCACACATATCTGTTTACAGTTTAGTGAAGGATGATGGTAGTTCAGATGTGATATGGCCTCTAATCAAGCCATGAGTAATATACCTTGGAGAACATAAAGCAATGTGAATTATTGAAGCAGCGAAGATGTTTGCAGATGAGACTTTCGGGGCATTAGCTCAAATATTGCAGCTTATTTCAAAACTATAGAGTCATTTGTGGCTTTATAAGTCTGTAAAGAGGCAATAGAATCGGTTCTTCATAATATGTGACTTTTGGGCAAGGACATCTTTCTGCTTAGCTGCTCTTTAAGCAGGAGTCACAAGCAGGTATTCAGTTTGTGGGAGTTGGCGGAAATTTTCTATTTGGGTAGTACTATTAAATAACATCAGAATTCATTAATCATGTATCAAATACCACCATAGTGATTTAGCTTTGCTCTTATCACATTGGATCACAAGACTGAGATATTTTGCTCTGCACCTTTACTTTTAGTTATTAGTTGAACTGGTGGATGTTCAGGCTCTCTGACTTCAGCATGAAACTGCATAAGAGATCCTGAGCAAAATAATGAACAAGAATTCTCTGTCACCACACATACTGAGTTCCTGGGGGGATTTTGCAAGAGGTACAGCACTTCAAATTCTCAGGAGGATCAGAGGTTATTCATTTTAAGAGAGAGCAGCCTCAGAGGGTAAATCGTAAACTGTGAAGATTAACAAGGAGTTTTTCAATGGCATAAAGGGAAGTCAAATGCCTGACTCGCATTAAAAGTCAATAGGAGTTGAGAATTTAATCCCATTAGTGTCTTGAAAAAGCTGCTTCTGAAAAGAAACTTTCACACTCTCATTGAATTCTGAAGGCCTATTCTGAAAATTCCTGAATGGACTTGAATCTCAAGTTCCCTGCATAAATGAACAGCAGTCAAAGTGCATTTTATAAAGCTGTATGGCAGCTGGGATAAAATGCCAGATATCTATGAGGTGTTTTCACCCCCCAGCTGTCCTCCCCTCATATACTAAACACCCCAATATGTGACAGCTGACCTCTCTTTTGTAAAGAAAATTGATCACCAGTGACATTGCTCTCTTCCCCTTACCAGCTGTTTTCCTTCCTTGAGCACTGCCTTTTGATGAGAACATTTTTTTTTTCAGATCTCTGGTCTTCTTTCACTAGTTTGCCTTCAGCATAGTGATTGCAAATCACCTTTCCCTATCACTTAGGTGTACTCTTATTTTCTTTATCTATGTTCACCCACAGCCCTCCATAAGAAAGGTACCATACACTCCCTAAAGGGCTGCTGTTTGCTTTGTAGAGCTGGCTAGGCAAGTTCTTCCCATTATTTACAAAGCTTTCCCAGAGTTGCTGTATATTTACTCACTACAGTTTAATCCACACAAGCTCATATACCTCTCATTGTAATACTGTAATTGTTACTTAGAGGTCTGAACATGAAAAATATTTATTTATCTGACTGCTGCCTCATGTCACTTAGTGTAAAGAATACATGTACCATTTTCTCTGACATCCTCTGTTTGGAAGCCAAAGCCACAAATAGATAGCATGGAGATTAATCGTCTAAGTTTGTCATTTCAAGGAGAAGGAAAGAGGACATACGTTCATGACCCACATTTTTATGCTGCAGCAATCGATTTTCTCTAGTAATAAAGAGACGTTGAGAAATAGCTTTGGTTGAATCCTGCACTTTGGCAGAGCAAAGCACAGAGAGCCAAGTATAGCACTTAGTTGAAGCGTGCCACTGGGAAAGCCCAGGAGCAGTCCCTAGGCAACAGAGCATTCCCATTAAGGCCAGTTAGTCTATCAGGTATCATACACCCGCCATCAGAGAAATTTGTCAACTGAGAGCAACAGGGAGAAAATTATACATCCAGAAGCTGGAGACAGCCCCATAGACTCAGCAAACAGAACAATTCAAGACTAAGCTGTACAGCTGCAAAAGCTTATCACCATGTTTCCACTCCACTTACTCTCTGCTGCGTATTTCATTGATGATACATTCACGGCTGTTGCACTACTTGTAGTCAGATAAACCACATTTGGCTAGCACTCCCTGTGCAAGCAGGCACACCTCCTCTTCATTTGTTGGTAACTCTGTCAATGAAGGATTACAGGCACAGTAAATGCTAGTCACACTAGCATTTTAGGAAAAGAGGAGGGTGGGGTGTAGAAAAGAGCCCAAGAAAGGGACACCTCAGCCATGCAGATACACATTACATAAATACCCCCAGATCTTAAATAGAGTTTTCCATATGGCTTCAGTAGGACCGACTGAAAATTCGTATTTTTCACACTCTCCTCAAAATACCATCAGTAAGCACAAACACCATTTTAAAACTCTCCTATTTCAATATGAAAAATTGGAAGCACTTTTTTTTAAAAAAAAAAAGAAAAAGAAACATTAAACTGTTCTAATCTTTTCCTCCTTACTTTCCTCATGTCTTAGTGAGGAAAGAGGAAAGAAGAGAAAAGATATGTTTTCCAAATTCTCTCCCTTTTTTCCTATTTTTCTATCTTTCCCGAGTAAGAAAACATGACAGAAAGACTGTTTTCTCCATCACTCACCACTTAATGCTTTTCTCTCTTTCTCTTCCTTTATTTCAGTGGAAAATACCTGAGTATAAAACCAGAGCACATGAATTTTCATATAATTTCAGAAGAGTTCTTCTAAAAAGCTGCTTAATAAAAATAGTCTTATGTGAATTACATTTTAAATTTTGCATTCTATATTACCCTTCTGTAACTACTGTGTTTCAGTAAGGCTTATCTGGATGGAAATCAGCATCTTGAATAAAAACACTACTGTAAGCTAAAATTTTTGCAGAAAAAAATGCAAACCAGGGATAACAACAACAGTTCCTAACTAGTGAAGTACTCTTGATAAAATTCTGCATATATTGATGTTTTCATTTTTTGCTGAATGTCTAGAAAAGCAAACAAACATAGGTTAAGGAAATGTAAAGGTTGAGACATAGTACTATATATGAAGTATAAATATGATATATATTTAATATATGTAGTACAGCATAGAATTGTATAGTAAAAACTTTGCGTATTTTAGCTTGGGAAGTGCAGCAAAAACTGATTGTGGCAAAGAAATAAACACAGAACAGATCTGGAAATCATAGAAATAACACTAGAAAAATCCCACAAGTAGATACATTAAAATAAATGCATGCTCTTGTATGGCTGTTGAGAAGAACTTCATCTTATGCATGAAATAATTTAAGTGAGAGATATGGGAAGAGTCAATGTTGCAACAGAAGGTTGAGTGATAGCACATTACTTGTAAGACATACTTGCAAGGTGATGCAACTACAAAAAATACTTGAGCGGTTTTAGAGTGCCTAAATGAAGGCATCATATTGCAATACAATAGCAGGGATGCATGAGATTAGGCATGGGAGCAAATCTGTAGCCAGGGTAATATGTGTTGTCTCCATTGCCTTTTTAGCCACTGGCAGGTGGCACGGCTGTAGGTTGGGTGCTGGTGCTCTTGCAGCTCGGGGTGCTTCCTCACCTCCAGGGAATCTGGGGGAAGCCCCGACAGCAGAAACAGCAATGTTCAGGCCACAGTGGGACTGAATTATAAGGAAATTAAAAGAGCTTTGTATACGTAGCTTGGCTAAGCATACTATTAAAGGGCAAGGGGAGGGGGTCTTGCTAAGGGTTGTGAGGCATCCTTTAGTACGATACATGAAATTACAGATATCAGCAACAGTATGAATATAAGCAGGGGAAATTTAGACTAAATGTCATACAAATATCCTTCCTGATATTAAATTCTATAAGACTAAAAGTTTCCAAAGAAAATCAGAGAAACTTGAAGACTTTTCGAGTCAGGCTGGACAAAACACTTAGAAAATTGAAAGAAGCTGGTTTACCAGGAACGCAGACTGGATTTTTTTAGAAGATCTTTTTTCCTTTTTCAGTAAGACTTCTATGGAAACAAAATTGTAGTGTTGAGAACAACAGCTATTAATCTAAAAATATTGATCAGTTAAAAATAAATACTGTGTTGTGAACTAGATTAATCTAAACAATGTGACGGAATTTTAAAAGAACTGAATGCGAAAGTATATGTAGAATTTAAGCCACAAGTCAAAAATGGTTGTGGAAAAAGTTCAGTCTGGCTGCACTCTCCCTTCAATGCAATCTATCGTTCTGGCCAACGCAACTTCTTGGGCCTGCCTAATGTTTGTAATGTTTGTAAAGTTCAGAAGAAGGGCAGTACTATTGATCCAAGGACAAAAAAGTATGAGAAGAGACCATAAAATCCAAATTTATAGTCCATAAAAACACAGTCTGAGGAGATTTAATTTTGGTATATAAAATCTTAAACAGTGTAGTTAATGCCAAATGTACTTACTATTTTTTAGCTGGGAAACAGATAAGAGGACAAGGGGCATAATTGCAAAGTAAAGAAAAACAAATTTGAAACAGATGTCATGTGTCCCATTTTTCTTTGCACAGAGCCACAAGTGTATGCAGAATAGCTTATGAGTCAGAGACTGAATCTTAAACACTGGAGGATCATTCAAGAAACAATTACGGCAAATGGCATCCTGAGGGGATTAGAGTATTAAAAGAAAATGAACCTTAATAGACTGAATAGACTCCACTTAGTCCCTGAAATTTACTATGTTCATAAACCCCCAAACAAATACAGTAGCAGAAAGATAAAAGCTAAAGGTAGCCCACTTACTTAGTAATACTTTCTTCTTTCTCTGTATTTGAGTACAATTCTGGTCTTCACTTTTGCTGTTAAATAGTAACACAAATATTAAATGCACATAAATACACTAGAGACATAGAGGCTCAGTAATGCAGGTTTGCACTCTGGAGGGAATTCTGGACACAACCTGCATGTGGCCTCAGGTCTGATGGGTTTGTTCTGCATGGGACCCCTGTAACATGGCACACAGCACTCCAGCCCTGGTCTCCCTGAGGATGGCCACACAAATTCTGACAGATGGGAGGTTCATGTATTTGGCTGGAAGACCATCCACATGTTCAGACATGTGTGAAGATGAAACCCGCAAGTCAAACTTTGTGCAGAAGCACAGTCCCTTCCTTCCTGCTGCCTGCCCTTCCCACCCGGGAAACCACTGTGCCTTTCCTCTTCTATTAAAACAGTTTCCCACCTTCCCCAAGTGTTCTGTGTATCAGTTGCTTTCATATGCATAGCTGCTCTTCCCTGCATGATTCCCAATGCACAAGCATTGAGAAAAGTCACGCAGCTTTAAAGTCTCCCTGCTTAGGTGGTCACCTTGCACTACAGACTCTTACAATTTTCATTAAAGAATTCAAGACTGATGTGCAACAATCAAAAGTTGCAAACAAAATAAGGAACACTACTACAGTGAAAAGCAATATTCTACCTGCTACAGACATCTCCCGGACTCTAGGAGAGAATGGAAAACATGTACTGCACCTCCAGCTGCTTCAGAGGCAGAAAGAAGGGGAACAAAGGAGCTCACGTTGCCCTGGGGCTGTCAAATCTGATACCCTGCTCTAACCATGGTAGCACCACCGGCTTTAGAACAAAATGCAAGACAAACATATTACGACATACCCTTGATAGGAACTGTCTTTCTCACCCCAGGCTAGTTGTGATTGCTTGTTTCTTGCTATTCTCAGAGAATTTTACAATACTCTGCTCTGCAAAAATAGCTCATGACTCAACTCAGAGCATGTCTATTATTCCTCAGGAGCACCCATGCCAAGGAACTTAGCACAGAGGTCTCCAAACCTGCATCAAAAAAAAGCATTAGGAATTGTGTAGAACAGAGGATCAGGCTGCATAAATGTGTCAGCCTGGATCTGAAAACAATATAGTCATGCTCTCCAGGCCCTGTCAGTGCTGGGACAGCACAGACCCAGCCAGACTGTAAGCTGAGGTGGCTGAGACAATACCAAGGACTGAAGACCTAAACCACAGGAAATAAAACCTAAATGTAAATATTGAACAATTTCTTTTGTATCTATCCTGAGGCTGACTTACAGCCTACCAGGAAGAGCTGGCCTGCTCTTTACTTTGGGCAGCTGTGGTCTGGTGCCAACAATTTTCCTTCCCATGGACAACTGAAGGACAACTAGGATTGATTATGTCATGCAATAGGTTGACTGCATTATATATGCTCCTAGGGCTTGGCCGTGTGATAGCGGAGAAGACAAGGCCAAAAAAAAAATGTTTCTTTTGGAACATAAGTGAACTTTTTAAGACTGCATCAGCAAACCAAATGAAGTGTTGTGTAGTGTTCCTCTGGATGAGTGCTGGACTTCAGAGGGTTTCTGAGATTTCCCTTTCCTGACAAATGCAACTAAAACTAAACAAGCCAAATATGTTAACAGACTGACTCTCTCAACAGTTTGGTGAGAGGACTGTGATTCACTCTAGCAAACTTCACTGCTAGCAGTGAGAGATGAGAAGTGGATAAGAAGATGGTCCCACATCAGTTACCTTCCTGCTCTCATCTTTCTCTCTCCAACAGCTGTTTTGCTCTGGGATCACCATATGTCTGCTCTTCCCCAGATGTACCCCCAAGGTCTCTTCTATATGGATTTTTTAAAAAATAATTACTGGCTGCTTCTGGGTTGGAGGGAGAGGGGAAGTCTAAGTCCTTCCTTCTTCATTTTCCCCAAAAAACACAAAATCAGCTACAGGCATGGCAGCAGGAGGTGACAGCCACCACAACAGACACAGTCAACAGAATGGGCAGCGATGGAGTGCCTGAGATGAGAAGGCTGTGACTAAGTACCAAGGAAAGAATGACAAAGGGCTTCAGTAGGAGAATGTCTGGGGGGAATGGCAGCACTGTGGAGAACCAGGAAGGATCAGGAGGAGACGAGGTGCTCTGAAATAGATTATTGAGGAAAAGATGGTAGTTCTGGAGTGAAAAGAGTAGTGAGAGTTTGAGAGGAGCTTGTGTAAGAGGCGAGACAGTAGTGGAAGTTAGACTTATCTGTAAGACAGCAAGGATAACATCTTCGGGGTCTGTCTGAGTTAGGAAGTGCTGAAGATTTTGTAATGAAAGAGTGGGAAATAACATAAAACATCTTCCTTCTTAGGTCCTTCTTCCCAGGAATCTGTTTTGTAGTAGGAAAATATGCTTTCAGTAGCCCTTCTGGTATTGCATAGGACTTGTCCACAGGACCCCTGCCCAGGCCTTTCTTAGTCCTCGTCTCAATGTCTTCCTACTTTTACTACTTAAAATATATTACTACTCAGAGCAAGTTCTGGTGTTAATTATACAGCTGAACATACTATTCTCTTCATTTCATGAATATAAGCATCCTGTCTTTACACAGAGCATGGTGATTGTTAGACAAGGACTGCATATTTATTGTGACTGTGACATTCATTGCAAATCGCTTCAATTTATAAAGAAGTCAATAGGCAAGAGATACTAAGGCCAATAAAAGCAAAGTTTCTTTCTATAGCAACCATGGAGGGTGGCAAGAGTGAAGCATCTAAAATTAAACTATTCATTGCCAGATGCGCATTGGTTAGTACCTAGCTCTGTGCGGTCAACAGGCTAGACTCCAGCCAACAGCTCTGCAGCCAGGTCTGCTCCCAAGGTCTAGCAGTGAATGTCATGTACACACAGGGCAGGGGACAGAGGGAATTTCATCAGATACTAACTGCTTTCATTTGGTTCTGTCCCTTCTTTCAACACCCACCCCCTCATCACGTGCATCTTCCCTGCCCCATGATTCTGGACAGCTCACGCTGAGCAGCCGGGCACCTTCCTCCCTAAATTTGTTCCCTTAGTATTTCTTCATTGATTCTTACAATGCTGTGTTGACTTATATCACTAAGGATCTGGTTTCTCCTCTTTTCTCACTCCACAATTCATTTGCAGTTTTCATCCTTGTGTCCTTTGTATTAGGTTTGCATGGCAATGTTTGGGTAGCAGAGGCGGCTACAGGAGTGGCTTCTCCAAGAAGCTGCCAGAAGCTTCCCCTGTGTCTGACAGAGGCAGTGCCAGCTGGCTCCAAGACAGATCTGCTGCTGGCCAAGGCCAAGACAGTCTGCAACGGTGGTAATGCCTCTGTGATAACACATTTAAGAAGGGGGGAAAAACCTGCACAGCTGAAGTGGGAGAGAGGAGTAAGAATACATGAAAGAAACAACTCTGCACACACCAAGGTCAGTGACGAAGGAGGGGGAGGAGGAGGTGCTCCAGGCATCGGAGCAGAGATTCCCCTGCAGCCCATGGAAAAGACCATGGCAAGGCAGGCTTTTGCCCTGCAGCTCATGGAGATCTGCAGTGGAACAGATATCCACCTGCAGCCCAGGAGAATCCCACACCAGAGCAGGTGGATGCCCGAAGGAGACTGTGATGCTGTGGGAAGCCCATGCTGAAGAAGGCTACTGGCAGGACCTGTGGACCCAAGGAGAGAGGAGCCCACGCTGGAGCTGGTTTGTTGGCAGGGCTTGTGACCCCGCAGGAGACCCACACTGCAGCAGTCTGTTTCTGAAGGGCTGTATCCTGTGGTAGGGAGCCACGCTGGAGCAGGGGCAGAGTGTGAGGAGTCCTCCCCTGAGGAGGAAGAAGCAACAGAGACAACGTGTGATGAACTGAGTGCAACCCCCATTCCCTGTCCCGCTGCACCTTTTGCAGGGAGGAGTTAGAGAATTC
>Ga0181612_176471_pt1 | contig 12993 bp, 6 predicted proteins | sample HoacroProtozoa21_FD_119630 | JGI IMG/M metagenome (GOLD analysis project Ga0181612, IMG submission 119630) | Hoatzin crop microbial communities from Cojedes, Venezuel. Combined Assembly of Gp0051906, Gp0051904, Gp0051908
ATCTCTTTAGCTCTAACCTGCAGTTGGGGGTGGTGGTGACAATGGAGTGTGTCCACAAATACACAGAAATTCGTTTGCATGTTAGGCTAAGAGTGCTGGAGATGGCCTTGCTTTTGATATGTCCTCCTTGGGTTAGCAGCTGACATTATCTTCTGCTTTTCTTGTTGCGTATTAGGTGTGTGGATTTTGCTCAGGTTGTGTCGTTAGCACACATTTTTTTCCCCTGTTAAACCTGTCCTGCTTTTGACTATGTAGGTTGCTTGCATTACCTTTTGAGTCTTCCACTTTGAGTGTGTGCATAGAGAGGGGAAAGGCTTGTATGCCCAGGCAGTGTTTCTTCTATAAACATCCTAAAGATTTGGGAAACATGTGCATTATGGAGTAATTTTTGTGATCCAAGTGACCTATGGAAAGTTCCCTCAGTAGGCTACCTTGTAGTCAGACGAGTGGATTTCCAGGCAGCAGAGCTGATGTGGGGGTTTTTTTGTGTCTGATTTGGTGTGTGACCTTGTCACGAGCTCATGCTGGTCTTACATTGCTGAGTCTTAGCGTGTTGAGTCAATCATTTGTTTATTCCCACTTGTGTCTCACTAATCACTGCATCATACCGTCATTTAATTAGAGTTGCGAGCCTCTGAGATCCGTATGGAAGCCTGCAGTGGGAGGCTCCTAGTGCTGGGCAGAGTCTTGCCCGTGAATAAGCAGTTGGCTCTGCCTGCACTGATCTGTGACAGGGCCGGGTGCGTGGGTGTACATGTGTATATCCTGCAGTCATGTTGTGATAAAGGCGCTGTCTGCTTTTCTGTTCAGGACTGGCTACAGAGACCTTGTGCAGAGAAGGGTGTCTTTTGTTGTAAAATGTGACTGCCAAAAAGTTCTGGTACTGAAAATAGTTCTCTGGACCTTCTTCTCTTCTGTCATCTCAACATCTTCTGTCATCTCACCTCTGCAAGCCGTGTGAATCCTCTTAGTCTCTCCTCTGTTGGCATAGGAGGTTGTAAGAGATCTGCCAAGGACTTCACACACTCTTCCTTCAGCCAGTGGCAGCTGCCTATCAACACACTTCTTCTAGCCCTACCCGGATAAAAAACTACAACCTTCTTGGCAGCTCTGTCCTGCCTTGCCTCAGGAAGCAAACTATGCTAATCAAGTGTTGTAAGACAAGTGCGCTTTTAACTGGAAGAGTTATGAAGCTGCACCTTCTTGCTCTACTGGTGTGATCCCAGCTTGCCATATCCCTCTGCCTTCCTGCTCTTATTCCAAAATCTTGTCTTCCTTTTTTCCTTGCTTCTGTTTTCCTTCCACCTCAGCTTTCCCACGTGATGAGGATTGTGTGTGTTTGCTGCTGCTGAACTGCTGCTCCGTAATGGGATTGTCCCGGAGGACAGCTTCTGGGTGAGCTGCTTGGAGCATGCAGCAGATGCGTAAGTGGGACCTCCTTAGTATCTCTGGTTGCTGCTGGGAACGCGTGGCCCAGCGGGGTTATCTCAGGACTCAAATATTGCTGTATGTTGCAGAAATCTGTTCCATGTGCTGAAGTTCACTTAGGCTGCTGTATAAATAGATTGTTCCATGTAAAGCATCCCTCCCTACCCTGCTCTGAAATGAACCTGCTCTCCCGCAGGCCCCTGGGCATTTGTGTTCTGATTGTGGGTTTTTGGGGTTTTTTTGCCAGCTGACATTAACAAATCTGTGTGATGACGTATCTCTGAAATACCTGTTCTTTCTCTGTAGACTTTCAATGCATTGTTAATCAAGTTTTTCTCTATTGGGATCGGTGTTCTATTTACAATGTCAGGAGCTTGAGCTGGCAAAGGTTAGGGAGTAATTGTGATTTCCTGAAATTTGTTTAAATAACTTGATCCATGAGTGATTGCCAAGGTAAGTGTCCGGTCCTCTCTGGCTGATGGATGGTAAGATGTGATACGCCAGTGCTTGCAGTGCATCACTCTCCTCCGTTGGGTACCGCATGCCGCTGCACAGCATCCGGAGGTGCGTGGGGGTGGATGCTCCCTAGACTGGTGGCTCGAAGAGAGGAACCACTGCTGGGCAGCTGGACCTTTGGTCATGCCCAGCGTGGCTGTTGCAAAAATGGGGGCACTTGAAAATTTTTGCTTGTGAATATGCAGTGCAATGTGTGCCACAGATAAGTCTGCTCCATGCCCCTTCCATAGGGCTAAAGTTGTATTGCAGAGCAAGACCTAAGAAATAGCTTTGTTTCAGTCATTGCCAACATGCAAAGCGTTTTCCTGGGTGACATGACATCCGGCATGCTCATCCTTTGAATCCGTTTGCAGGTGAGATTTTGCCCGGAGCTAGAAAGGATTTTGAAGTAGTCCTTGGATGCATATGCAGGATACAGATGCTACCCTGTCTGCGTAGCTGCCAGGTCCTTTCCTCCTAACGTGTTAATGGAAGAATTGTGTGACGGTGAGGAAATCTTCGTTACAGATGCTATGTGCTGGTGCAATTTCACCTTAAGATGGAGAGCAATGTTTTACTGCTGGGCTGCTCTTGTGTATTGTATGTTTTTTATTGTATTTACATTCATGATTGGTTGATTTGCTATGAAGATTTGTAAAAAATCTAAATATATTCTTGTGTAACCATTTGGAAGGTGTTTATCATTGTAGCATCAAAGTGCTTCATAGGAGTTTGGTAAATCCGATGTAGGACAGATAGTGTGTTGCCACAATTGATAGATTGTGTACGTGGTAGGAAGGTGATTTTGAATTAAGATGTGAAATCCCTTGGTCAAGCTTGTATATGAAAGTTAGTAGGACTCATGCCACTAATTTGCTTTGATGCTTTTGAAGTCATCCTTTAAGTAAACTGGTGACTAACAGAACTGCAGATGCACTATCAGAAATTCTCTCTGTACTCTTGGAAGTGGACGGTGCTGGTGATACGATTGAAGTTACTTAAAGGAGACACAGAGGCAGCAGAGAGGGGAATGTCTGTATGGGTTCAGTTCACACGAATAAAGGCATCTCAGTGATCCCACCATAACTTTCACTTCCAGAGCAAGACCATTTTCTGTCATGGTTTTGCCATAATGGTTTGCACAAGACCTGTCATTGTGAAGAAGACTGCAGCCCTTCTGAGCCCAATCCCAGCGATGTCAAGGGGAACACCAGATATGTTTTACAAGCATATGAGCCAGATTATAGCTCTGAATCTCCATCTGGACTGTTTTCATAAGTGGGAGCACACCAAAATGTTGTTGCAGTTTGCACTTGATGAGTCGTTTTTGTTCGCTTCAGCATCAGAACTGTTCGTTCATGCTTTTGTGCTATCTTGGCGGCGATTGCTTTCTCCATTCCTTGGTCCACTGGTGATGTTGGATTGCTGGAGTAGGGAGGTAAAAGGTTGCATCCAGAGACTGAAGAAAAGGTCAGACTGCATGCTCTCTGGGGTTAAGGAAGGCAGAAGCATGGTTTCCTTCTTTTAGAAGAGCAGTGGCCAAACTGCTTTTCTGCAGAAACCATTTTGGGTTTTTTGGCAAAGCTATGGTTGTGGTAGCGAGAGCAAGCTGGAATTCCCTGCAGTTGTGGATTTTGGTCTGTTTTCTTCCCAGCTGAATCTGCATTGCACCTTTTAATGTAAATTGTAAGAGTCTGGTTACTCTGACTTGGGGTACATTCAAAAAGAGTACCTTGAATTTTGCCATGTTCTGCTTGGGTTATGAGACTCACACAAGGAAGAAGTTAAATTCAGATGTTTCAAGTTTGAAGATGCAAGATCAAAGCTATGGCAAACAGTCAGCAACTTTCATTTGTGAATTTCTGTTTCCATTTGACTGTAACTGGGCTGTTAACATTCTTGACTAGAAATGAAACATGATTACAGTGGAAAGTGGGGTTGGCATGCCTGAGTGGACTATTGTGTCATTATCCGTCAATCACAGGCAACAAGGAAACAGGTATTTAACACAGAAGGACACACAGTTATTATCCGCCCCATTCCCCTGCAAGCCAGAGGGCGCTTTCAAGACTTTTATTAAAGCTTTAATACCTGCAGAGATCACAGGAAACACTGTATGCTACAGGAGCAGAGATCAGGAGCATTGCTGTCATTCTACACCTGTGCAGGAGAAGAAGACACGTTAGGTGTAAGAGCATTGAGGATACTAGCAGACAACAGCCCTCTGCACTTCCGAGGAAAGGCACAGACTTCCCCCGACCCTCTCTCCTTCAAGAGGGGGAGGATTTCTGCTTGCATTGTATCTTGCAACCTGTTTGACCCAACATGTGCGAAGGGGACAGCAACTGAGAGACCCTCAGTACCGCTGTGTGGATCAGCTTGCTGGATCTTTGGCTGCAACTGCTCCCAGGAGAGGGCAATGGGGGAAGATCCTGAAGCCATTTTGTACAAGGAGACACAGGAGGGAGGTGAAATGTTCTTCCTGGCTTCTGCAGCAACAGAAGCTGTACAATGTGTGGTTGTCTTGTTGCGGTGAAGTGTCTGATGTGAAGTAGCAGTCTGCCTTAAGGTTTGTTTTGTTGTACCGTGGCACTGTGTGTGTGCATTGACAACTATCAGATACAGCATCCATGTGTCCTCCCGCATTTCCATCGCTTCAGGCCACCTAGAAGTTCAGTTAGTTATGTCTTCAAACAGCTTCCAGAAGTAGATTCCCCAAAGGGCAGTGGTCTGAAATCAAGTGTGTCATGTAATGAATTACATTTTTAATGAGGGTCAAAGCTATAAAGCTGTAAACATGAGATTTAAGTATTCAGATCTCTGAAAGTATCTTCTTTAGAACAAGAGGATGAAAGTAATTCTTTCCTGTTTTCATAGACAGCAGGGGAAATCTTAGTTTTTGTGATGTACAGTCCATGTCTTAGCAGGAAATTAGCAATATTCAGATGGGCTTCATGTACCATATTTGAGCCAGGATAGCAGTAAAAGCCCAAGCAAACGTTCGATGTACTTTGCCATCAAGGACCTCAGGAGCAGACTAAACATAGAAAGTACTTTGAAGTCCTCAGAATCTCAGGATGTATTTTCATACACGTAAAATCAGGTTGAGTCTCACTGAGAAGCTGTCTCATGGTGGGAAGCTGTACATTAATGATACGATGACTAAGTTATTTTACTGTTTAAAGTCCTGGGCTTTTGAAAGCTTGATTGATTCTTCCTGACTTGTGATACTGCTGGAGAAGAAAGCTGAGGTGGTTTGTTTTTTTTTTCTTCCCCTGACAAGACAAGGCACTCTTCTGTGCCTGGCTCATTGGAGGTCAGTGCTTCCCCTCTACCACTGCCTACTCCTCTGCCCATTGCACTGACTTAGCTTGTCTGGTTTTCTTCCTTCTGGTGTATACTGGGCCAGTTATTAAATGTAAATAGTGAGCTCCAAAATGTTGAACAGACACCTCTTAGTGACAGGCAGATGACTGGTCGATCTGAGTCTGAGAGGAGCACCTGAATGCATCACCTCTCCGGTGCCTGCGGTTGAGAGATGAGCAGCCGCACACGCAGCGCTGCGGGCAGTACCTCTGTGTCTGCCCTTGGTCTGCAGCGATGCGCTGCGGGCCGGTCTCTGTGCCAGGCTGCGTGTCGCTTCCTGGCTGGATACATCCCCAGGCGTTAGAATCCCAGAGGAGTGGCAGTCAAGTGGAAATCCCTGAGCCACCCGCTATCATCCTGCTTATGTGACAGTTGTAGGAGATGCCTCTGCATGCTGTTTATCCTTCCCAGTCCCTTAGGGATTCAGCCAAGCTGGGGCACAACAGGGAATCGTGTTCTTTCCCTTTCTCAGTGTCAGAGTTATCGTAGGAACTGCTCTCCTGCATGCTCACCCCTCTGGCCAGACTGTCCTGAAGAGCTCAGGTCAGCTAGCGCAGCCTCAGGGCCTGGATGTTCATGTAGGTGAGTGGCTGCTGCCGCCTCTTGCGCCCTGACAAGGCCCTAAGGTCCCTTCCTCGGCAAATCTGGGCATTCATCAGGAAGGAGCGATCTGGATGTACCCCTGCGTGTTGCACAGTGCAGTTGCCTGGATGAACCTCTTAAGCCCCTGTAAAGGAGGAGCTGCTGGGTCCAGCGGGCAGCTGTGGCACCCGCTTGTGTTACGTTGCACCCAAGCCAGGCTGACATGAGGAACTCGTTTAGCTTTGGTCTCATGCTCTGCCAGGTTTCTTGGGCAAATATTATCCAAAGAGGCTAAAGCAGCTGTTTCCCAAATCACCTCCTAAGAAGAGCTCTCTTAAGAGGCAGGACCTGCTCAGATGTAGAAATCGGTGCAGGTGCCAGCCTGAAGATGTGCCAGCTGCCTCCTGGTTCTGTCCAAGTGTGACTGTTAAGCATTTGGATATAGCTTTTGGGCGGGCCACCTCGAGGTCATGGTGACGTGCAGGGAATCATCGTTGAGACGGCACAGGTAAGTGTGGCACTGCTGGTACGTTTCCCCTGGCAGCTGGCTGGGTTCTTTTGTTTGGGGTCAGCATCAGGCACCCACTTCTGCCATTAGCTGGGAATCTGGGGATGTTGAAAAATGAGGTCTCCAAGGACAAACCCCGCTTTGCATCCACAGGGCTGCTCCCTCTTCCCAGGGATTTTGGGTCTTTTCCTCTCAGCAGAGAGGCTGTCCTGCAGGGAGCTTGCCTGAGCACTGGCTGCAGAGAAAGGATTGCCAGGGAAGGCTCTGAGTGCTCTCTTCCCTGTTTACAGTTGGCGTGTTCTTAGCGAACGTTTGCTGCTGCGCAGAGCATCCCGCGCTCTCTTCACCACGCAGGTCAGGCGGTGTTGGAATTGGTGTGTAACCCCACGGTTACACGCTCCAGTAAAAGGACACACTTCTGTTTGAGTTTGTGTGATCTTTAATCAAATACGCTGAATTGTCTAGGAATAAATTGTCCCCTTTAAGGCAGACCTTTCCAGCCTGACTTTTTTCCAGCATGATTTTGCATTGGGAACACTCTGTAGTGTTTTGATATTGTGCTTCAAATCTATGAGTAAGTGACTGGGCTTTCCTTCATTGTTCTCCCAGTTTCCTTATGGCCATTGCTGATTGTAAGGTACCCCTGGGGGGAAGGCACAGGAAGGTCCTGGGGTGGATTAGTGCATTGTGCTAACATGCTTAATGTTGATATTGTTTAACAGCGTTAGGGAATGGGATGACCTTTGAGGAAAAGGGTGGTCATATAACAAAGTCTTGAGAAATATGTCCAGGCACTAGAGCAGCATTTTGGAGGGAGAAGGGAAATCCCTACGTTGGAGTCTTTGAAGCAGCTGTTGTTCAAACACAGAGTCCAGGCAGTGGACTGTGATGAAGCAGAAAAAGAATACAGGTGAGGCAGAGGCAAGTGGACCCTTCCCTAGAGCCGTCTATGAATAATGATACCCAATATGGTAAATATTTAAATACTCTTAAGTTTTGATAGTTTAAGTAGACTTTTCAGATAGAGGATTCAACCTGATTCCTGCTTTTTTGGGCACTGGAGCAAGTGTTTGATATGCATGACCTTCTGAGCTTATCCCGTACTAAGTCCTTAACCATCCATGCTTCTCCTCAGCTGTGGAACGGGAGCACAGCCAGTAACACCAGAGCGCAGAACTTGTTCCCCTTGGAGCTGTTAGCTCCTTCACTGTCTGAACTGTAAAAACCCTCTTCTGACCCCTTTGCACTGTATAGGAAAAGCTTTCATTTCAAAATTTCCATGTTTTTCCAGTGATCCTATAATGCTAATCTGCAAAGGTGCCCTCTTCAGAGGGATGAGAGAAGCTGAAGATGAGAATTAGCTGGACAGGGAGACATTAGGGCTTTCAGTGGCAGCTAAAACGTCCACTGCGCTTCACTGGATCAAAGAAAACTTGCAGATGTGTTGAAATATCCTTAAAGGGTAAAATGCAGAAGGCATTCATATCACTTGCCACCCAAAGCTGGCCTTAGAACATGTAAAGTCCTAGGCACACTGTGTGTTTTCTCAAGCTGCGACGCATCCCTGTTACCCTTCCGGGAGTGGTAACTGGGAGCTTGCCTGTACCGACTGTTTCGGTGGTGTTCTCAGAGCAGGACTGACAAGGGAAGCAAATGCTGTGTTTAAAAGATAGGCACTTTGAGAGTCCCAACGTGGAAGTGGAGTTCAGAATTCAGGCAATAAAATGTAGAGAGCTGGCATAGTCTGAAAGGCGATTTCTGTGTATATTTGCAAAAGGGATGTCAGTGAGGGGAGATGAATTGTAGAAAGATACTGGGACTTTCTTAAGAGTGTGGCTGGTATCCAGGGAATTTAGAAATCGTGGGAAGAAAACTGGAGGTGTCTTAGCAGGCTGGATAGGGTGTCTGTGGAAGTAAGATACTTAAAGAATGCAGACTGGCACCTTCTGCTAATGGACGAATGTCCTGGATAACCAGGGAGGCCTGAGGAGGGCTGTCTGTGAGCGAGTAGAATTGGAAACTTATGTGTCCCAGTGCAAGTGGGTAATGGGTTTGGTATGAAAGGAGTTTGAAAAAGAGGCACTGAGTGCTATCTGGGTTAAAATAATCATTGTGTAGCACCTTAATCTATTATATTTAGCTACTACATCTTTAGGACTCTCTAAGTTATCCTCCTAATTCCTTGGTTCTGTGTTAGTGCCAATTTTGTTGGCATCAGTGATGTGTCTGAAATTATGTTCTGTTAGCTCGGGATTGCTGATGACATCTTTGGGCTCTCAGTCTCAGGCCGCCTCCGACTTTGAAGACCATGAGCCCTGAGCATGCCGTGCTGGTTGGCGTCAGATCACTGATGAAACGAATGCCTTACTGCTAAATGTTTCAAGGTCATGCCACGTGCTCTTCAGCTCTATGGCATCGCTGATGCCCAGGAGCCAAACATCCTCCTTTCCAGGTGACCACTAACACAGAATTTATGCAAGATTCATCTCAGCATTAGTCTTGGTAGAGTCCTGTAATGGTACACAGCAGGGTTGTTTGTATCCACTTGGTGATGTAACCATTCCTCAGGGATTCACGACTTGTCAGACCATCCTTTTCCCCTGTGTATCTTGAATCTTCTGCCCTGGCTGTCAGCTGCTCAACGCGGAGTCCTGGACACTGCTAGATCAGGCCAGTAAAAAGAAGTCCTTGAGCTGCAAATGATTAGGGAGCTGGAGAAGGGGGCTGAGGGCCTTGGAGAAAGTCCTGCTATACTAGGAATTTGCTTGTAGTTACTGTTCCTGTAGGAAATGCCAGATTGCTGCAATACCCTGCAGCAGGCTGGATTGCTCTCATTTCTTTGTCTCTCCGTGTCATGGTCTGTTTTCTAAATGTTTAATTACAGATGGATTGTGGTTTGTGGGTTCACAGCTTTTCTCATCTGCTTTTTGTCAAAGGTAAGCAGATGTACTGCCTGTTGCTCTCTGGAATTGAGTCCCTTGTACAACAGCTGCCAAAGAGCTCACAGAGAAAAACTTCAGCATATGGGAAAAACGAGATGAGAAACCAGTTTCTGTGGCTGCGATGATCTTGTTTTGAAATATATCCAGCTGGTCTCTCATCCTCCTGGGTGTCTTGGTGTTGGCCCTCTGCTTGCTTCCTGGGAAGCTGCTGCCTCCTGAATGCCACGGGCAGCTGGGGATGTGTGGGCTAGAGGGACCTTTGGGGTCTGACCCCGTCTGCCTGCTTTATCTGAAGATGAAGACCCTAAGGGAGAGTGCCTTGTGCTCTCCCTGCTCTCTCTGCCAGCTTCCCTCCAGCCTCTGTAGAGGCGAGAACTGTGCCAGTGAAAAGGGGTGCCATTATGTAATTTACATTGTGCTGCGGTTGGGATTGTTATATTTGCATTTATAATCCATATTCAGATAGGAGAAAAACCTGAAAGCGGTCTGATTTGCAGTTACATTTAGATGACCTGACTTCTGCTGTCAGCCACTTGTCTCCCTGTGCCGTGCCATCCAGTCCATTCGGAGGCCGGGACTGGAAAATGCCCTGAGGATGATGAGAGCTGGCTGTTCTAGGGAGTGCTGCTGGGACCCTGGGCTCCCTCTGCGCTCCCCGGCTGCCTCCCGGGGTACTGTCTCCCCAAGGCAGTAAACACCAGTCATTAGTTGGTTTAAAGAATTTTAAAATGATGGATGTATAATGATTTTTTAATAACCATCCTAATTGTAGTAAGCATGCATAAGGGGACTGAATTAACATCACACAGACGAGGTTAATTCTGGTATTTTAATGTGACTGCTTCGCTGTGCTGCCCGTAAGCATCCTTTTGTCATAATCTTTGTATGCAATTTTATATCTGTTTGCAAATTGTATTTTCAGCTCATTTTTAACATGTGGAACCATGTTAGTCTTCCAACTTCGTTATTACTCAGCAAGAAGGTTACCAGAACTTTTCAGTTCATGGCACGGGTATTTTCCATTTAATCAAACTATGAACAATGTAAGGAAATAATTAGCTGAAGCGGTGTTTGGTCTTGTGCACGAGCCAGCTGCTGGAGGAGGTCTGAATATGGTTCACCTGTGGTGCAGGCACCTCCCTCACTCCCTTGGTTGCTGCTCTGTGGTTGTAGCCAAGGAGGAAGCTTGGGCATATAAATCCTTGTGGATCTGGGGGCTCCGAAGCGGAGCCTTGGCTCTGTTCCAGAAGTGACCTGCGCCGCTCCAGGGATGCGATCTGTAAAGCTGAGACTGACAATTGCTGTTCCACCGAGTCGGGTACCCACGGCCTTTGTTGTGAGAGGGGACGGTGGCGTGCGGTTGCCATCCCGCCGGGAGAGCTGCAGCACGCTTCCTCCGCAGCCGTCTGCAGCGGCGCTGGGTGCTGCATCCACGGCTGCGTGTGGCTCGGCAGCCCCTGTGGTAGCTGCTGAAGCATGACCCGTGGGCTGGGACGCTTGGAGAGCTGTCAGCTCATTGTTAAGAGGCTCCGAAGTGAGATTTACTGAAGGTTTTAATGTTTGGCCAAATTCAGTTCAAGCAGAAACCTGGTTCGATTTGAGGGAGTTGCTGTGCTCCGAAAGCTCTCCGCTTTTCAGTTTTCTAGGTCACTCTTGGATGCTCTAATTTTTTTTCAGAGAAACAGTTAGCAAAAGCTTTGACATCGATGATTTGTATTCTTCTGTCATTCTGGTCTTGGAGAGCACAGAGATACTTTTTTGGCAAGTTCTCCCCCTCCTCAGCCCCCAGTCATCATCATTAGAAGGCTGTCAACGAGCATGAAAAATACAGCGTGCCAACTGTAAATGCTAATTGACAGAGAAGCTGCTGACGTGGGGGCCTCATGCCGTGCCTGACCTGCAGCAGGCTGTCTCCCGGCCCTGTCGGTAGCTGCCTTGCTTCCCTAGACAAACGGAGCGGTCTGTGCTCACGTACCTGCGCTGCTCAGTAGCTCCTGCCCAGGTGAGTTAGCTGTGCTCTGTGTGGAGCAGGTGGTGAGTTCTTTCCTTGCTAAAGTAGTACGATTGCAAAGAGGTTAAACTAGAGATGATTTAAAACCAACCTCATGAGAGACACTACACGTACTAGGAGCATGGTCTGGTTTTTTTCATACAGTTAGGGTTACCTTTACCACTTGGATCTTACTGATCTACTTTTAATGCTTCTGGTTTAACTGCCTTTGGTGACAAAGAGCTTGGAAACTGTTCGAGTAAAGCAGAGTTTTGTTGCCAAAGCTTTGTGCCCAGCTGACACACAGTCTCCAAAGTGCTTTTTCTCTCTCTTAAAGTAACCTGTTCTTGTGGGTTTTGCCCCTGCCCAGTGAAGGACTTTCAGACGTTGCTACCTGCTGGGTGCGCTTTCTGCAGACAGGTTTTACGGTTTCATAGCATCGTTCTCTAGAACCAGCTCATGATGGGATTGCTCGGTTGATCAGAGCCTACTCACAGTGACATTTACATACTAGGTCATTGGATATTATTCCAGATGATGCAGATTTTTTAGTAGCTTTAGCTGAAATGGCTTGTTCTGAATTGTATCACTTAGACTAGAATCAGTATTGCGTCTCCAACAGACCTCTACATGAAAAAACATGTATAATTGTGTTTGAAAGATACCAAAGACTAGCATAAATCATTGCTCCCAGCAATAAAGTCCTGAAGCTCTGTTTTGATGAATTTGGAAATTCAGAGAAAATGGTAGAATCTGCTCGTGCCTGTGGAAATCTAGGCATTTCCATGGCTGAGAGCTCGGTGTTCTAGTGCTGCAGAGCTGTGCTGCCCTTTAAACCCTTCACTGGTGAGTCAACCCTGTGTTTACTGCTAGTTTTGAGGGGGAGGTTCCTGACTGTGAGGACCGGGGAGACATTCCTGTAGCATACTGATTTAGAAAGAAAAGACCAAGCTGCTCAGAAGTACAGGATGTTGAAAATCCACAAGGAGAATTAATGGGGAGGGTGCAGGTGAGTTGGTGAGAGAGGTCCAGGACAAAATGCATGAATATGGAAGAGAGTGTTACTGTCTGGGTCCCAGGCAGTACGTGTGGCATACCTTGGGCTTACCTTTTTTATTTCCCCCTAGCACCGTTCCCTGAAATTCTCAGAAAATCTTTGTGATTTCACAAAGCTCTGTTCAATTGAAAGTGGTGAACTGAAAATTAGAGTATTTTCCAATAGGTTTTGCAGAGAAAATAAAGAAGATATAGATGAAAAAGAATAAGCAGTTACAGGGACTGGAGGAAAGAAAAGTTCTGAAAATATTTGGGATGGCATCTAGTAACAAAATGGGAGAATGAGGAATTTAAAGTCACTGAATCCTGACAATGTGCATCCTAAATGAAGGACTCATTTTGGTGTGTTAAATGATGATTGCAACCTTGAGAATGAGTTTATCAGGAAGAAATCAGTTAAGAGAGAGCTTGCTGAAAAAGTGAGCAGGCAATCAGCAGGGTGTTAAGGAAATTAGGGAGTAATTATGCAAGTGACACTTTCTACGGTCTCCGAGAACTGAATTAGCAGTAGAGACCAGCACCACATGCACTTAAAAAACATTTTCCATAAACCAAAAATAATCTTAAGGCTTTTTGGCAAATGTTATCCTCAATGGCTGGTAGAAGGATGGAGCTGTATGATGCAT
>Ga0181612_166692_pt1 | contig 12992 bp, 7 predicted proteins | sample HoacroProtozoa21_FD_119630 | JGI IMG/M metagenome (GOLD analysis project Ga0181612, IMG submission 119630) | Hoatzin crop microbial communities from Cojedes, Venezuel. Combined Assembly of Gp0051906, Gp0051904, Gp0051908
ATGGAATACCCCGCGTGATGTCACATGGTATGGAATACCGGGCTCTGTTTGGCCAGGTGGGGTCAGCCCCCACCCCCCGGCTGTGCCCCTTCCTGGAGTCCGGTGAAAATTAACCCTGTCCTGGCCAAACCCAGGATATTTGTATCTTAGTCCTTCAGCTGTTAAATAGGTCTAGAAACACTTGGGTGTGTCTTATGAGTGATAGCATGAATTCTGGGTAGGTCTGTCTACAGGTAGGCTTCTAACCCTTGCGGGAGATTTATGAGCAATCCTTCTACAACAAATTAGTTGAAATTATGTGCTGTCATTTCTTCCTGTGACCTATGAAAAAAGTACGCTAGGAGTGTTTTTGAATCACATTAGAGAAGGATGCCTCATGAATTTTCTGCTCCATTCTCACTTAGATCTTTATGGATGATGTGTATGTGAATAGGTTGGTTCCCTCCACTTTTCTCTCAGCAAAGCTCCTTTTCTCCACCTACAAATCTGCTGTACAGACAGAAGAGGTCTTCCTTTCAAGTAATAGGTTCTTGGCAAATAACACCTTATGCAAACAACATCAACCGCTGGGAGTGATAATGGTAAATACTGCTGAAGTGAAGGTGGTGTAAAAATATGTGAAGAAAATTGAAAATACAGTTACATGGCAATTTGACCATAACTTGATCTCAGAAAATATATGAGAAGGTACAGTTAGAGGAAAATTACACATTTTCCTTTATAGTAGTGTGCTAGGCAAAGTTTTGTAAAAAAGTCATTGATAGCTTTTTATTTCTCAGATGCATCTAGAGTGTCTCTGAATGGTTTACAGCTTTTGCAGAAGCTTTCTCCTATGTAAGAATCTGCTGCTTATCATTCAAGAGTTGAAAAATGACTTCCAGTGATAGTTTGTTTCATTAGCTTTAGAGGGATAGAAAAAGCTAGAAAATTGAGTTTGTGGCTGAAAACCTGGAGGTTTTGAGTCCCAAAGCTTGTATCACAGTCCATGTATAGTAAGCTGTTTATGAAGCTGTTACTGATGTATTGCAGAATGTTGTTTATTTGTCCCAAGAATGGCTTTCATTCTGTATGTGACTCTAGAGTAATTCACCTGTCATAAAAGCACCAAACTGTGTCCTATTTCACTGATTTTTGTATGTCTGAAATAGAACAATGTTTCAGTAACTCTTTCCTGTAGAAAACACATGGGAGCACACAGATCAAGAGTTGACTGACTGAGGAGTGACCAGTGTTTCATGATTCTGTGCTCTCTTTAAGGTGATTTCTGTAGTGTAATAAACTTCTTGTGCTATATATGGACTGATTAAAAAACTGGGTGTGACTGTAAATGGAGCATGAAGGATCTGTTTTGTGTCAGATAACTTTTGTATTCCCTTCTTGAATTCTTTCATGGTATCAGGATGAGAGGAAATGGCCTCAAATTGTGTCAGGGGAGGTTTAGATTGGATATTAGGGAAAAATTTCTTTGCTGAAAGAGTGGTCAGACATTGGAACAGGCTGCTCAGTGAGGTAGTGGAGTCACCATCCCTGGAGGTGTTCAAAAAACGTGTAGATATGGCATTTCAGGACATGGCTTAGTAGGCATGGTGGTGATAGGTTGATGGTTGCACTTGATGATCTTAGAGGTCTTTTCCAACCTTAATGATTCTATGATTCTAAGAGAACTGACACCACAGGTGGGTGGGTTGCCTTAAAAGAGATGACTGAGCAGTCAGGCAAAGCTTTTTAAACAATGTAGTGTGATGTTAGTGAGGGTTTTGGGACAAGAGGGAAAAAAAATACTTTTCAGACTTTGATAAAAGACGTGGAATCTATAAGCCTCTAGAACTTTGAATGCTTGCGCTGAAGCTTGGAGGAAGAGATGAAAGCTCCATCTGAGAACTACTATTTTTAGCTAAAAATTGTTCTTCAGAAGAAAGAACTGTTCTTCGGTACTGGCAACATCCTTTTCCACCTCTAGCAAAAGATGTGTGCAACTTTTAAGTATAGCTTTCAGGAGAAACATGCTGACTTTCTTGTTTAATGAAACTAGACCTGCCACGTGCACCATCCCTTTATGGTGGTTACTTCAGAACTTTATGTTTGTTCCTAAACACAGGTCTGATATATCTTTCCAACTCTTCGGAGCTGCCATATTTTTGGTATCTAATCTTTCCAATTTTAAGCAGTCTTAGAAGTACTAACTGAAGTAGAGAAAAATGTTGGAAGTAGCTCTTTGCCTACCAAATAAGGTCTCTTGTATTTTTGCTGCAACATTTTCCTCATGTTATAATTTCAGCTGAGCTTGTTGCTTAGGTTGTATTTTTTGCTCATCTTTTGAAATTCAACATTGAAGTCAGAGGAGTTAGGGTTCTGAGTGTTTTTTTTAAAAGTGGATTTTCAGTTGCAAATCACTCAGCCATTTGTTAATAATCTGAGCAATAGCCTGCCTTTCTTCTTATGTAGCATGAAAGACGGTGATGTGTCACTACACATCTTGTAGGGTACTGCTGTTATACTCTGCATTGGAAGTGTTAAATGCTGTATACATAGTAATTGGCAATGTAAAACTAAGAAATTGACTGTAAGTGCTATTGCTTAGCTACTTTTTATGTTCTATTTTTTTAGAAAAAATAGATAAATATGCTATTAAGATCTCCTATCACATTTAATACATTTTTCAATCAGGATTTGTGATTCTGTAATATGGTAGAACAAAAAATACAATTCAGGCTTGGATATTTTTTCTGTGTTTTTCTTCATAGTTATTTGTGAAAGAATAATTCAAGTAAGCACAATTCTGGTATTTCTCATGTCTCTCTCATTCATATTGCTGTAGCTCAGCTCCTTTGGGAATCTCAGGATTGGCAATGAGAGAAATGTCAAGTTGGAGGGGAAAAAATTGTGAATTAAAAGCAGCAAGACTATCTGAAACTAATGGAAGATTTACAGTCTGAAATAACTGCATTGCCAGGTAGTTATTTCCACTTTTATAACGTGATAAGAATGTAAGAAACGCCATGCTGGGCCAGAGCAGTATACCATCTAGCCCAGTATCCACCCTCTGACATCCAGAGATGTTCTTTAGACTAGCGTGTGAGCCTCAACACTTCCTTGTGCTGCTTAGCTCTGTGGTTGTTGTAGTAAGGATGTTAGAGGGTACAGCTCTGCCTGTTTCCATTAGTATCTCTTCTTGCATCTTTTGACCATCTATTTGAATAAACACTTTTCCACCTTACTGGTGATGTCTGCCTCCACAATCTCTTGTAATAGCAAGTTCCAGAAGTTCGCTACTGTTGTGTAGTACTTTTTTAACCTCTTCTAAACTGATGTACTGCTAGTTTCAGTGAGTTGCCTCTAGATCTAGGTTTAGGGATTTAGTGAACAATAATTCTGCATTCATACTGGCAAAATGGACGTGAGGATCTGAAACTGTACACTGGGATTACAGCATGCAGTGTTCTTGCTTATTACATTTAGGCGTTAGATTTACTGGCCAGTTTGCTGGAGGGACAGCAATTTCACGTCTATTCAAGTATTACTATAAGACTTGTTTATGTCACTATTTTCTTCGTTATGCTTTCCGTGTAACACTGCTTTTTTGAAAGCCAGATACACTAAATGTGATAGTGATGATCCGTTGAGAATAATTTAATTACATCAAACTATAGCAGCTTTCCACTTAGAGGCTTACAGTTTGTTTCTCATAGACTTATAAAGACGGTTGAGTTCACTTGGGAACTGTAAGTACCCAACTCCTATAATGCCTTTTAAATGACAGGATCTGTTTGAGCAGGCAGGAATCCTATAATTAGCCAAGAGTGAAAAAAATAAAACTTATAAAAGCCTGTTGGACAGATTGCTGACAAGAACTGTTTAAACCTCAAAACTTGATTTACTGAATTCCAGGATCCTGGGCTCTTTTAAATTAGTTAGCATTTGTTGTTTCTATTGTATTTCTCCATGACAGACTGTGTAAACGAACAATCCTTAGATTAACAAAATGATTTAGGCTGCTAATTTTACTTGCAATACTCTTAAAATTGGTAAGGCTGAAGCAAATTGGGAGCATATGACATGAGACCAAGAAAGGCTAATTTGTGAAATTGTTCAGGATATTTCCATTTGTGTGTAACAACAATAGGATATTGCTGTTAGTTGCTTATTTTGAATGCTGTAGCATCAAAACAGAACAAGCAGTTCTCGTGCTGGCTCCTCTGAATACTGGCCTTACACGATAAGTGAAATAATTTTTATAGCTAATTGACACAATAAGTGATGTCTATGTGGATATGAATGTTTGAGGAAGAAGAGGAGATCTGACTGGAAAGGTGGAAGGTGTTGTTCCAGGGAATAAAATTTCTGCAGAATTTTAGAATTTCAGTCAAATAATTGCCAAAGGCAGGACTATTCCATCTACTCAGAGTGATCTGTTGAATTGACCATGCCCATTTTCCCTATGTGTATGGTTAAAAGAGTATTAAGGTTTGCGTTCTTCCCAGAGTGTATGCATTACCATGATACCTGTTAAACCGTCAAATTTTTCCTTACTTCACAAAACACTGACTGGATTCTGATGTTACAGAGTTCTCCATAGTCCTGGAGGCAGGAATACTGAAATCACTTGAGTGCTTTTGTGGGCCCTGGTTTTGCTGGCTTTGCTGGAGAAAGCAAAGTTGTACAGTGTCTCGTTGAAGATGATTCTTCAGGGAAATGACTGCAGGCTTGCGTGTCAACTGGTTGTCCATGTCTCCAGTGCTGCAGCTGGGGCTTTTCAGCTGGTGCTGATGGGCGGGTGCATAGTATCAGTAGCAGAACTGGTTAGAAGCTGGCTTTTGAACCAAGCGCCATTTCTCTTTCCCCTATAGACACTGATTTTTCTGAACCCTCCAAAACTGTTTAAGTATGGAAACGTTGTCGAGGTCATTGCACTTTCTTATGTATTTCTTTTTCCTTATTGACTGGGTTCCCAGCTGTCCTGTGTCTCTCATGAAGGAATATGGTTGAGCAGTATAATGTGTTTCCTCATTTTTGTGCAAATTTGATGTCTTGTGATGGAAACAGTTGTATGGCCTACAGAGTACACTGCTGAAGCATTTCTAAGTATTTTCTTCACTAAATTTTTTCCAGATTTTAAACTTCCTCCAGAAATTGGGTAATACTTTTTAATTGGGGCAAAAAAAAAAAAAGAACCATCTGTAATTAGTGCTGGTAATGCAAAGAATTATCTTCTGAAAAAGGGGCTGAAAGGGGCTTTAAGAAGATCCATCAGATATTTCATGATTTAGTGCATTTTGAATCTAATGTGAGCCTTACTGGTTGTAGTCATACCTAAAAAATTGTCTGTCGATATTCTCTACTCGCTGTTTTCAGCTGTTTGCATATTATTGCTGCAGAGTGCTGTTCAGCTGTTGTATTTCAAACAGAAGTGGCTGCATGTCATTAAACAATGTTAAGGCCTCTAATTTTTCAAGCATGTCACAATGATTAAGAAATACAAACTGTTGTCTCAGTTGAGAGATTTTACTGAAAACTATATTTTGTTTTTCTGAAACTGATGAAACTCTTGCTGGCTACTGCAAGAAGAAATCAGTTACCGAGAAGCTTTTTTTTGCCCCTCAACACACCAATGCTGCAGACACTTTTTTAGCACTTCTGCAGCTCTCCTTTACGCGTAGGACCATGGAATTTAACACAGTTGTCCAGGTGAGTTTCTTGCATCACCAATTATGTCTGATCCAAGTCTAACTCAACAAATTGCTTCAAGAACATAGTGTAGTAGTGGGTATCAGATAACCGCAATATTCATTGATTGCCTTCAGCAGAAATTGGAAAGAACATGCAGGTAGAGTTCATTATGAAAAAGTCTAGACTGGAGATTGGAAGCTTTCTGATATCAGAGCAGTGAGGTTCCTGCAGAGCCTTCTAGTAGGGATAGTATTGTCAAGAAGCAGAATTGCTTTTAAGATGAAGCATGATAAAACTGCAAAAGGAATGCTTCGACACAATGCCTGTTCTTGCGACGGTCTGAGCTTTTTGGCTGGGAGATGCCTACTGGGTCAGTTTTTCAGCTCTGTCACTGACCTGCCAAAAGACTTTCAAGTGTGCCATATCTCTTTCACTCTCTGGAAACTCTTCAGAGTGACAAGTTTGCATGTGTGTGGAAAGCCACACTGGTACCAGGGTCTTGACTGGGCTGCTATTCAACAATTTCATAATTATCAAGTGTGGCATTATTTCTTTGCCTATAGTGTGTTCTCTGACATCTGAAGTCCATTCTAACTTTATTTGCAAAGGATTTATAGTACTTACTGCAGCTGTCTTACTTTCAGCTGTTTTATCTCCACTTTGAATGAGGTCATCTACTCAGAGGCTTCTCTTCTCACTGAGGTGGTGGCTGTGACTCAGTCTTTCGATGCCTACCTCACTTCCTTACATCAAAGCTACATTTTAGTCTGTCTGTAACATCAGCTCCCGCGTCAGCACTGACTTGGCTAAACCCAAATCTTCCATCTAAATCCCCTCTCTTCCTTTTTTCTTCTTCTGCTCTTGCTCATGTCCAGAAGGCAGCTGCCAGGCTGTATGTCTCCCCTTCCTGTTCCTCGTCCTTCTGAGCTGAAACTACGTTTCCCTGTTTCTTGATCCATAAATTTTTAAGGAAGCTTATAAAACTAAACTAAAGAGCCAAACCAATGTGCATTCCCTGACCTGACTGTGTCGAGGTAGGTGTGTGAGCCCAGTGCAGCCCGCCCAGCACTATCTCGGAAGGGCAGCTGATGGCCCGTGCGATTCCTCCAGCTCTGCTTCGTGTCTGCAGCAGGACGGCAGGACTCGGGACAGCCGCGCCAGTGCTGCGGGGAGCTCCGTCAACACAAGCATGAGTTATACAGACACTGTTAAATCTCTACTATAAGGGAAGGGGAAAGCTTCGGAATAGCTGAAAGGGAAAACTTGGGAATTAGCTCTGAGGAGAGGAGGTGTTAAAACTAGGGACGGTTTTGTGAAGGATGGAGGGGTTATTTATGGAAGAGTATTTCCATGCAGAGAGGAAACCTGATAGGCGTGTGAGGACACATACTGGCTGAGGACAGGGAAAGGGGGCTAGTGGCAAGCTGATCTTTCCAGACTGACAATTAGTCTGCTGTGAGTTTTCAAAGTGGACCATAGGATGTGGTAAAATCAGGTAGTTTGGGCATTTCTGACCTAAGTGAAAAATGTTGCTATACCAGTTTATGTTTTTGAATTAACTTCAAGGTTATTTTTAGGAAAGGAAGCAGTGTTATTAACTGCGTGTTTTATTTATTTATTTATTTATTTAGGATTTAATTGCTTGTTAAATTTGACTTGTAGCCACACCTGATATTTTAATGTCAGTGTTGTGTCATGCTGGTGTAGAGTGAGCATCTGTATAAATTTTGCCACAATCTTGTCAGTGAAGAGGCAATATGATGATAAAAATAAACTGTTCCAGGAAAATTACAGTTTCAGTGGGAAAAGGAAAATATTGCATATGTGAAGTTCTAACTTTAGTAATTAGGCTTTTGTTTGGCAGTGATTTGGATTGAATGAGTGGAAACAAAAAGTTTTGTTGTCAGCGAATTCTCCAGATCAACCAGTTCTGTGATTTGTGGTGTTCCTTGTTTTGCTGCAGGTTCATGTAATTACATCTTGAAATACTGAATTTCCTTCTCTTCTGAAGTCAGTACATCAGAAAAAAAATAACTTTAAAGCAGCAGGCTGAGAGCTTCTTGTGAACAGTGATTACAGCTTTTATTTGTACAGCAGGATAACTTCTCCCTTTGGATTCAGACATAATGTTCTGGAGTGCCTGGTATTTGTGAATATTTCTATGTGGAATATCAACAGCGGTGTGGAAGTGATTTAGTTTTACCCAAAGGTTTAAAAATCAGAGGCCAGAAAACATTTTCATCTTTATATTGTTCTGAAAATCCATTTCAACTTCAGAAATGGCCTCCTGCTTGGTATAATGGGTCTTAAAAAGGGAATTAAGGTTTATGGAGCATATGCAAATCTTCGTGTGGCACAGCTGGTGGGAATAACCTGCATAAGAACATCCAGGGAAGTGCTTTGTGCTGTGGCCAGGGAACCCAGGGCTTTAGGTAACGGGCAAGAACAGCGCTGTGCCATCACTGATCATCCTGATCATCACTGATCGCAGACCATCAATTCATTCAACTTTGATTTCATTTGATCTTTTTTTTAAAATAATTTTTCTTTACTGCTTGCCTGTGGCTGTGGGCCATGTTTTCTACATAATGTCTAATGCCGTGCTCGCTTGGGTTGTGATTAGAGCCTTTACTGGGGACTGTGGTGTGACCACTAGCAACAAGGCAAGGGGATACCACATTGCTCACTGGGTTTGCTGCCTGCCCGTGGGGCAGACCACCTCTCTGCTGCTCTCCCTATGCTGCCTAGAAGAGGAACTTCGTCAGATTGTCTCACTTAAGCGAACCTTGCTTTTCAGTCACGGTCTTAGCTGAGGTTACTGTACCAACTGTTTGCCCTGCTTTTGCTGCACAGACGTCTGAGCCACTGGACAGTCAAGTCCTCAGCTGCTGCGGTTTAGAGCATATGGTTGAAGATAAATTGTTGCCAGTTTTGGATTGCTTAAAGACACTGCATCCTGAACCGTGGCAGTTTAGGAAATGAGTGATGAGCAGTTCAGATGTCCAGGCAGGGTCAACAGCTGGGACCAGTATCTTCATCAGCTGCCTCATCCCTGCTCATCAATCAGGCCACTGTGTACCTAAAACTGAGTGATATGAAAACCTCTCTATGTGCTCACAGTGCACAGAACCAACAGGTCACACCAGCTTTACATCATCGAAGCATTGGTTCTGAATGTCTTCTATTTTCAGCTGTAACTACTGATTTTTTAAAAAACTTAATCATTACTTAATAAACCTAGGCTGATTTATCATAATTACATCTATAAATCTGTTTCTAATGGCTAGACACATGAATTTCAACAGTCCTTTCCCTAAGGCCACATTAGTCAGCATGAGCTCAGACTGATATGTAGACAATTCTTTTTTTTCCAAACTTATAGGGAAGTGTAAAAATTTTATGATGTTGCTTTAACAAGGCCCACTGGGATTTGGGATTATTTATCTAAGCCCTTATTAAAGACAAAAAGTTTTCTGTGTTTAGCCATGCAGAGCAAAGCTGCTTCTCAGACAGTCCAGTGCAATTGAAAAATGAAGAGAATTTGATAAACATAGAACTGAAATCATGGAGAGAAGCAGAAAAGATCCTTCCTCTGTATCCCTTTACCCAAAGCCAAAGTTACTATTAAACACTAATAGAAAAAGAAAAATGGACTCACAGCACCTCTTGAATTTTAATTTTCACTGTCCTAGGAACCAGCAGTGGAAAACTTTTTTCATTGTTAGAAGGAAACTACTTGTGACACTGAAAAAAACGGAAGATTGAATGATCTGCCTCATTCCCTAGCAGGAGGATTAATTCTCCTGCACAATTAATCTGATTTCTTAATGTCATTCTTCAACATCCAAATGTCTATTCTTTCTCTGTGAGGTAATTTTTACTCATGTATACCTCTGTTGGGATGTCAGTTTAGCAGCCCCTACTGCCTTCTGGGAAACTCTAGAAGGAAAATTAAACGGAAAGTATTTCATGAGATACTTTATGTTCAACTCCCTCTTGTTTTCTTTCAGTAATTAGGAAATGAAAGTGTTTCTAAGGGCTTGGAAATGAGAAATCTGATGTAAAACTAGACCATTTAATTAAATTATAAAAATGGGACCTAATATTTTTAGGAAAAAAAAATTTTACAAGCGGCCGTAGTGTGATTGGCAGAAAGTTTTAAGTTACACTTTAGTTGCTTAAGACATTTTCACTCTTTTTGTTAATCTGAGCAATCTGAGTATCCAGAAACTTAAATGCCTTCTTCGTCTCTCTGAAATTAGCCATTCCTCCTTTTGTGAGAGTAGTACATTGATAAATACCTACACTATTTCATTCCATCTTCCTTTGGGTAAATTTCTGCCATTTTCATTTTCAGTGTTTGCTGTTTTGAATTAAGCTTTGCTTCTGACTTCCGTTTAGCAAATTTGTAAGAGTGCTCCTTTGCCAGCACTTCAGAGTTAATATGTCAGTTCCATTCTGTAGATCTTTCAGAGGCACAACTGAATCATCAGACACAGTGATGTTGCAGTCTCATGAGACTGAGTTCACTGCTTCTGCAGGCATGTCCAGATCCTATTGTCTAGAGTATTCTGTCCTCAGACTTAAATTCCCACACACCACAAGAAAAATCGGTAACACTGCATATTTGCTGTAATGCCTTAAGGATACAAGTTACTACAGTAAAGGTGAATTTTATGTCGCCAGTGTCAGAAACCTTATTTGGAACTGTGACCAGGAAAATACACTTCCTCTTGTTTGCAAAGGTTCCCATTCATCAGGGCGTTCTGACAACTAGCTCTGAAAATCTGTTGTGTGAAGTTTTTCTGAAAGAATTTACATTCATTGGCAGTCCGTACAGGGCAGTCTGCTGGTAAGTGGGCTGCACAGTGCCCAAAAAGCATTGAAGAAAAAATGCAAGCCTGAATGTAGCCGGGGCTGGCATTACCATTTTTACAAGCAGTGACACTGAATATTGTCTGAAAGGACGCAGACGTATAGATGTTCTAGATTACTGATTAAGCTACAGGTGCTGACCTTTAATCAGCATGTGCATGTATTTTTACATTGTGTAGGTACAACAGGAATACGTAATCTCTCCCATGGCCCAGATAATAATTAGGTTTTGTTTCAATAAGTAATGGGAACATTGTCTTGGAGCGTCATTGTGTTTGCCTTGTTTAATGTAGAATGGGTATAAAATTCTGCTTTTTTGGATACAGAATTGGTAAAATAGTCTTTAAAACTGATGAAGCCCCAAACGATTATCTTTCATATCTTTAACTGTTTGTTGTTTGTTTTTTTTTTTTCCTGCAGCATCTGTGAGATGTGAGATTTTGTCAATAATGGGTATTGAAACTGGGCACACATGACACAGTTCTGCTACTATGTAGCTGTTTTAGTCAGATTTACCAATTTGAAATCATCTGGTAGCTGTTTTGTGCAAGTGAACCAGGTATTTTTGGACTGACTTCAATCGTGTCTCGGTGAGCAAAGGAGGACTTCAGACAGGTGAAATTGGAAAACAACTCAATCACAATTGTAACTAGAAGCTGAAATAAAATAATTCTTGAACTTGCACTTGTAATGCTTAGAATTATTATAAGAGGTCGATAATGATATATATAGTTGTTGCCTTTAAGTCTTGTGTATCGTATATTAGTTTGTTTTAAAATAGATATACTAATAAAATTCCTTGCTACAGTGGTGCAGCTTGGTTCACTGCCCCTATTTTCATGATGAGAACCTCTGCTCCTCGTGGAAAGCTAAGTTATCTTTACTGTTTTCAGCTCTAAACTTTTCTTATGCATTTGCTCTTTGAATAATTTGCTCATCTGAGAATTGATTGGGTGAACTGAAGTGAATTAAATGCCATTTCAAATGAGATGAGTCTTCTCTTTCTTAAGCATCTGACCCTCAAGGAGTCCGGGCAGACTGTTTGTCAGGTTTTTGGAACCTTTCCTACTGAACTAGTTCATAAATTTAACTTTTGTATTTGATCTGCCTTGCCACTGTTTTGAATGATGGATTTGGGCTTTTTGATTCCCTGTTTATCAACCTTTCATATTTTACATGGTGCAAAATAATTCTTGGACAATGAACGTAGCATTTGTACATAGGGAAAATTTCTATTGAAGTAAAGGGCCCTTTTATTTGTGATAGGATACTTGACACCTTGTGTTTTATGTTCTGCAATATAACATCTCATTTTGGTGATTTTAAAATTAAGGTTATAGTCTCATGAAGAGTTGTAAAGGCACTTCAGGAGAGTAGTACTATTGATAGCATCTGGGCATTCAAAACTCAAGAAATGCCGATATTGATAAATATGTCTTCCTCCTGTATTTTGATTGGAGTTTCCAAACTGTGGGAGGGAAAGGAGGGAGGAGAGAGTCTGTAAAATCATTCCTGTATGACAATTTGGTGGAAGTGTAGCCCAGGAGAAAGCAGAGACATTTAGTGGATTTTCTGGGGCTTCTGCCTAGTGGTGCCTGGAGAGGCAGACAGCCTGTTGTCTCAGCCTCTGGGTGGGAGGGTGGGCAGCGTACAGGAGATGCTGGCTAGTGTGCACATAAGTAGGAGGAGGCCCTCTGCATTTGAGCATCACTAGAGGGTGAGGGTGAGTAGAGGGAACCACAAGACTTGTCCTTTGATTCTGTAAGTTCTTGAGGTTGATTTATGGAAAAAATACACTGAGGCGAATATGTTTTATGTCTCTGGGGAAACGAAGTGAGTTTGACAGTACTTTCCGTCTGCCTTGCCAGTTACCCACAACCTCCTTCTCCGGCCTCTGACTTTTAAACCCATTGGACAATTTTAGAGATAAACAGTCTGAGTGATACTTTTCTCACAATTTCTGTAAAACAGGTGGCTATATAGAGGAGAGCATCCTTGTTAATGGCCCCGATGAGAAAAAGCTGTAGCTTGAAAACAACAGTTACAAGAAGAGTCCACTGAGGAAGGCAGCTGGTCCACCAGACATCACTAGTCCCATGAACAGGTGGAAATGCTGCCTTAAAATTACCTGAATCTTTCAAGGGTGAGCTATCTAGAATTACTTTACATTTACTGCAGGGTTACCATATTGATGTCAGCAGTTTCTGTGAAGGAGCTTTTACATAGTACTTTGTTTTTCTACAGCCCTGATGTGCACTTCTACCCTTCAGGAAGTGAGCGTTAGTAGAGGAGGCTTATTCCCATTTGCCAGGGCAGTGGCCTTTATTTCTCTACATACCTGAAGTGTTGGAAGGTTAAAAAAAAAAAAAAAAAAAAAAAAAATAAAACCAAAAATTTGGGGACTTATTTTGATACATCTGGGAAGGGGGGGTTTTTTGGGACAGTTACGC
>Ga0181612_117366_pt1 | contig 12988 bp, 2 predicted proteins | sample HoacroProtozoa21_FD_119630 | JGI IMG/M metagenome (GOLD analysis project Ga0181612, IMG submission 119630) | Hoatzin crop microbial communities from Cojedes, Venezuel. Combined Assembly of Gp0051906, Gp0051904, Gp0051908
CACACTGGGGGTGCTTCTTCAATTACATAGGCGCACAGTAAGATGCAAATGCAGGTTGTGATGCTATCAAGCCCAGCTCTGGTTATTAATAATAACACAGATATCCCTGATTTGCCTTGTGCTAATTATTGAATGAGGAATCAATGACATGCAGATTGCATGATGGAGCGAAACTCAGAGATGACTTATTTATTCTTTGAATTTTCTTTTGTAATATTAAAAACAAAGTAAGAGTAAAAATGACTATCAAATTCAGTTAAATTCCACTGCTTATTTCAGTGGGATGACATTTACATGAAACAATGACCTTGCCTCTGACTTTATCTGCACTAGCATAAATCCTGAAAGAGCACCATGTGAGCCCGAGGGAACTATTCAAAATTCACACTAATGCAAAGTGGAACTTGAACCTGTCCAATCATTTTCAAAAGGAATTGCATCTCTCTCCCTCTTTCCCTATTAGTTTTCTTCTGTCTCTCTGGTCTGCAATCTCTACCTGAAATGTCTTTCATGTCTTTCTTGTCCTTCTCACCTATCTACCTTCACTTGGGGTGAAAAAAATAGGTATGATTACTCATACCATCTCATAATATGATATATCAACAGGTCATTTCCTCCTGCCATACTTGGGTAAAAATCATGCTTGAGTCACATGCCAGTCCAAGTTTATCTTTCTGGATTCAATTTCAGATGAAATACCTATCATTTTGATGTTTCCACAAATATTTATGTCAAAAAGAAAAGTCTCATCTGATCACCTATGAACTCAACTAAGATGCACAGCCATGCCACATGGTTCAGTCAGAAGGCAGAAGGATTTTCATAAATATCCTAAATTCAGAAAAATCCTAAATGTAACCAATTCCTATTTGTGGGGTCAATTTCCATGTTTAAGCCTTTGAGGACCTCCTTTTCCAAAGCTGCTATTTTTCCTTCATCAGTGAAAGACTGCCTCCAGTTACCTCTTTGTGATCTAAAACTTGGGAGGGCTGAGGAACAGGTTATTCTTGCTAATGAAATATTTTACTATACGAGTGTTCTTTAAATTGTAATATCATCCAGAATACCTTGGTTCTTATCCCAAAATAGCAACAAGAAGACGAAAGACCTCTTAGACATCACATAACCCCCAAAGAGTAAGTGGCTTTCTTTTTTGTGATGAAATACTATGAAGTGGGAATGGCAGTGTTATACCCTTGGAGGCAGGCAGAGTCAAGCCAAAAGGACAAAATGTCAATAAATTACAGAAGCAAACTGAAAATACAGACACAAGGATTTCAGCTGTATAAATCACAGCAGCTCCGATAGCACTATGTTGATTTATTCTTTCTGTGAGCCTCGCCAGTTAAGCTGTGCTGGCTCATTCACAGAATATACAAAGAAAATGAAAATACAGTGAGGTTAATAGCCAGCCCTCTGCCCCTCCCCACGGTGTGCCCTGATACCAGTTGCCAAATCTGCAACCTCATCCTGGGGTATGAAACGAGAAGAATGGTGTCAGTTCTCAAGAGGCAGGAGCTGCAGCTGTGATGGGAATGAAACAAGGAGTGCTGGTATGACAAGGCTTGCATTCTCCTCATCTCCTCTCATCTCTGGCATTCGCAGGCAGAGTCAGCACCAGATTTATGGGGACCTCAAGCAGAGGTTAAGGTATGGGCCCTTCTCCCTTCCCACATATTACATGACTTTTAGCACTACCCAATTTGGTGTGGTATGATTCTCTGCCCATGTCATGGGCTCTTGGGCAATTATTTTGGGTATTTGCCCCTAATGATAGTTCTCTCTACAGGTCCACAGCAGAAATTCACCTGTTCCAGTCCAAAAGCCTGCTGACATTTGGCTTTATTTCTCACACTAGCTGATGTCTCCTTGTCTTCTTCAATACCTCCAACTATTTTGCTGCTTCTCTCCTGTTTCACTCCTGGGGATGCAGTGATACCAAAGTTTAAAATCAGAAATAGCAGAGATCAAAAGAGCCCTCAGATCATCTCACCACCCTTCTGATTGTTCCCCAGGGTACCTTCCCCAAATTTGTTCAGTCCTGTTCCCTGTGACTTTACTAACAGGGCTTTCAGCGGCTTCCTTCAGTAGACAGCTCCATGGTGTTATATTTCTGGAACTTGACAATGGCTATTATTGTGTCTAAAGGGGGAAAACTAGGATTTTTGCTTTTCGGTAATTTTCTCCTCCATTACTAGAAACTCTAGCCCTAAATTTCTGTTGACCCTCTAGGTCACTATTAATCAACCTTATGTATCATTTGAAACTCCAAGACATGCTCTTCATCTTTCTAGTCTAGTGTTTTAAAGTCCAGAAGTGAGATTTTTTTAACATAAACATAGTAAATACATCACAGGGGAACATGATATGAGGATATCACATTCTTGACTAGTACCACTGGTCGCTGTCAAACACTGTCAAAGAATTACTCAAGTCTGACCTTACAAGCCACGGAATCGGGATCCAAGAGGCTTCTTGGGAGTTAATGAGAAATCATGTAGAATATTTCAGCAAAAACCAAATAGGTACATAACAAATGAGCCCAAATTCTGCACTCCCTTATTCCATTTGCAAGTTCTTTGAGCGGGAAGTACACTTCTCTATCTAGCACAGAGATCTCATCTCCATTTAAGTTCACTAAGTGCTACGCATTTCAGAATATGTAACTGCTATTCACTAGGATCCATTTAAGTTTTGCCTGAGTAGAATATACATGAAGGTAGCATCTGTTCCCTCTGATCTCACCACAGTGCCATGTCTTCAGTGGGAAATCCTCTTTTGAGTTGTCCCCCAGATTCCCTTCGTAACTGAGATATCTCAAGGGCTTTGTTCACTGCAAGCCTTCAAATATTTTCCTTGCGTTCACACATTTCAAGTGTGTCTCACAATGGCAATGTTAAAGGGCTGATGAGTTCCCTCAGTCCTGTGACCCACCAGGCTAATTACCAGCCCATCACATGACAGGAGTTCATAAGTAGGGCTTGAAATGGCCATTGTTATAATAAACAGGGGCAGAGCATGAAAACTAGGCACCCTGTGCCCTCTCCTCCCACCCAGCAAGACTTTTCATAGTGTTCTCCCAGGGCCCTACAGACAGGCATACACATCTCTTGAATGGGGATGGGTAACATGTCTGAAGATGCTGTCATTTCTTCTGCAGAAGAACATATTTCTGATGACTGTATCTATAAAACGAGGAGCCCTCAGGACGAACGTGGAGCAGCTTCAATGTGTGTTAACAGTATTCTTCACGGTTCTCATACCTTAGTCGTCAGCCGTGTAGTGACAGAGCAGGGTGCCCTGTTCCTGTTTACTCTGCTATAAATACAGTGACCAGCCTTTTGCATGTTCTGAATACATTTTGTCAACAACCAGCACTGTGGCAGGAGCGAAGAAAATAAACTTTCTTATAGCCCTATCAAATGTCTGAGTCTGAAATATATTCCAAAGGCAAGCCTCAAAGCCTCCGCTCCAATACCTGGGCAAAGACATGGATACCTGAAAATAATACAGGATCAGATGAGGGGTGAACATCTGGCCAGAGATTCAGGGTGTGATAATTTTCACTGATGCATGAGTTTCGGTTCTTACCCCAGGCAACTGATCTCCTATCAGTTAACCATGAAAATTGGTCACATATGTCTTCTGAACTCTTCGACTCCGCAATTTGACAGGGTCCTGCACACAAACATCTCCCCTGACCCTTTTTAGCTTGCCTCAAAAATATTTTATCCAAATGATAGAGGGTGACCAAACAATTTAGAGTAGTTTAGGATAGGGTTTGGTGGAAAATAGGAAATTTAATTTAAGAAAGGGAGGATTTTAACGAGAAGATGACAGGAGAGATTTCTTTGTGGGCCTTATGAAAACTGGGCTGAACTTAAAATTGAGACAATATTCAAACTATAGGGAACAAACCTGTCTTAGGCATAATTGTCATTCCTGTCTCCAATCTGTGAAATTTTGTCGTATACCAAAGGCAAACAAAACTGTACAAATTGAACAACCAGCACTGTAGAGGACTTAGTCCTTCTTGGGAGATGGTATAAGCCTTCTCAGAAAGGCCAAACCAAAGCTAGTCCTGAGTTCAAGAGGAACTGAAGGTCAGTTTGGATGAAGTTTTGAACTTGATCAGTGGAAGATGTTCCTGCCCGTGGAAGGAAGGTTGGGCTAAATGATCTTTAAAGGTCCCTGCCAACTCAAGCCACTCTATGATTGTATGAGGACATGATATCTTTCTTAGCTGACACTTGGCATTTTTCAGGAGCTAGGTTGGTCCAAACATTATGAGTAATATATTAGCAGCTGTGTGCCGCTGTGTTGTTTGTATTATTATTCACTGAAATAATTCTGTTAGCAAAGATGCAGAAAAGAAGTATGTTAACTCAAGACTGTTTCTGCACAGAAAAAAAAATACAGGAAGACCATAAACCATAAAACTTTTTATTAGCACAAGAAGAAATAGAAACAAATAAATAAATAAATAGAGTTAAAGTTTTTGTATTTCTGCAGGAGTGAAGAAAGACGACCTGAGCACAGCGAGCAGAACCTGGCTAGACTGAGTCTGCGGTAGCAGCTTGGGGAAGTTTCTTTCCTTATTGGCATCCAGGCTGAAGAAGAGGCATGCACTATTCCCACTGGCCTCAAGCCACTGTCACTACTACCACAGCCCATTTTTCCTTTTAACAGAGAGGGGTCATGTGCGGAAAGAGACCACTGCCCACTCTTGAGAATGGGATTTATATGATTAGATAGTCTCTCTCCTGGCGTAATAAATCATACTCTCTTACGCTGTTCACTATTGCTGAATACTTCCAGTGTTCAATATTTCAAGCGCTTCTGTTGGTCAAAGCCCACACTGATTTTCTGGAAGCAGTTTCATTCACATTATACTTGTACAAAAATATGATTTATTTTGAATGTCAGGAGTAAATTATAGTTTTACAGATTTTGTAGAAGGTTTTTCTTCCTGACAAAATAAATTATTCTTCCCCCAGAACTACCAGGTTTCCTCAGATCTTGGTTTTCCTCCTCTTTATTTAGAAAGCCACACATATGAGTACACTAAATATTTACGAATATAATTTATGAGCCTAGTTGTCTGTTTCTTGCCAAAAGTAAGAAGTTGGCCTGTGTGTGGCCTGAAAAATCCTATGACCAGACTAAAACCATGGAGGTGACAGCAACTTCACATTCATTGGGAAAAATGTCCAAAAATTCCATATATGGCATATATAACGTGTCCTAAATAATAACGAAACATATATCGTCTCTAAGCTAACCAGGCTGTTAATTCAAAATAAAAGGTAATAAGGGAAGTTAAGCACAAGACATTTGTCAGCCACCTTACAAAGGACATAAAAACTGAAAAAAATTATTTTCCTGGCAGAACGGATTTATTTTGCTTCAGCGTATTTGCTTAAGAATTTCCTTGTTATCTTTAAACGAGGTGATTTGGCTTTCCACTCCAAAACTTAAAGCGAGTCTCTCCATCAGCTATATGAGAAGCTGGATCAGGCCTCCAGACAGGACACAAGACACTCCGGTGACCTCCCAAGACATTTCTGAAACAGCATCCCATGGCACTCAGGGACCAGACCCTACCTCCACTGATGCCTGGCACAGCACTGCCACAGCCCCTCAAGGGTTGCCCAGATCTCTGGAGAACAAAAAACAGTATGTCTTGCATCATTGCAGATCATCCCAAATAGTGGTTTTCATTGATTAACATACCATCTCTCTTCACAAGCAAAAACACTTTTTATCCTAGGAAAATATAGCATAATCGGGAACAAGTCACTAGTATTTGGTCTTGGCAATAGGAAAGGACATTAGATTAATATCCCAGAAACTGCAAAAACAAAGCTTTGCACAGGGCCCTTCCTTGCTGGTCTCTTAGATTTACCAGTTTAGAATTCCTCCCAGCAAACTTTTTGACATTAGTGAAACTAAGAACTGAAGACACTTCCAAAACTAAGTGAAAACCAAAATAAAATTTTGGAGTTTGAATTTCAAAATAATAATTCCTTAAAGTTTAAAGTGGTGAGTGGAGCTGAAGAGACAGTGATACAGAGTGTGCTTTTTTGAAGCAATTGTTATCTCATTGCCACTGGATGCAGAATGGGAGAAACGCACTCCGGCATCACACAGTCCCCCACTTCGCATTTACTATCTTTGCTCATCTCTCGAATTGGGGAGTTCCTGCTTTCTTGCCTCTAGTGTACAATTTGCAGTGTAGCTCAAACATTTATTACCAGGTTGCTTTTCATGTTCCCCTAGGTGCTGCGTATTAGCCTGTTTTATGAGATTTTGCTAAAGAGCAGCATATCCTATAAATTCAAAGTTTGAAATCCACCAGGACTTATCAAATATCAGTTTGAGGATTCAGAAACTTTGCTAGATAGCAAAATTCTCTGCTGCCACATATTGTACCCCTAATTAAGGGAATTTTCCTGTTTACGTGGTGGTTGAAGAAAATCGCTGATCGTAGACGTGCAGCTAATCTTGTGTTCTGTAGAAATGCAAACAATTTTCTGAATAAGTCATGTGTTTGAAAGCTCCCGAAATAAAGAAAGAGGTCTCTGGGCACTGAGTACTTGTCCATATGAATAAGCAACACCTGCAGGTCTGTCTCTGATACTGTATGGATCTGTGGCTACTGTAAATGGATAACCTTCACAGGCCATTAGTTTTGTTTTTGTTAACCCACAGAATTAAACCCCTGGGTACATTTAGAAGATTTCTTTCAGTCTGATCTTCCAACGACCCCCTCGTTCTGCCTAGAGGAGTCCAAATATTTCCAGGGTGGATACATAATCAATTAGTTATTTTATATACAATTTATCTTAATGGAAATTCAATCAAACATATCAACCTTCTTGAGCACCATTCTTTACCATTTTGTCAGCCTTTGGAGACATCTTGAGGTAGAGGGTCCTTAATGGGTTTTATAAAGCATTCATGTGCAGTGCCTGCCGCTATAAGCCAAAAAGACCTCCTTAATTAGCTCTCTAAGAGTAAAGCTAATGTAGCACCATCTGTGCAGGTTTTCAGATCAGGTCCTTCCCTCCTTCTTCTTTATGAGTTGAGAAATGCCAGTTCAGCTGGCCTACCACACCATCGTAATTTGTCACTCATTTAACAGTGCTCAGAGTTGATGAGGGCAGTTGTTGTTGTTTGAATCTAGATACTCACTTATTTTTAAATCTACTTCAGGCTTTCACTGGTAAAACATCTAGTAGGTCTATCTTCTCATCCATACCTTTGCTATACGGGAAGCACTGCTCGAGGGAAATGCCTGAGAAAGCATTTACAGATTTAACTGAAAAGTCTCAGACCAAAAGCCAGACAAGTTCCAACATAAGCAACTTCATGTTTGCAGCTATTTGCTTTTGATGTTTTCCCTTCCTCTGGCCAGTCTCTATTAAATTTTTAGCTTTGTTTGGCTTTTAAGCAACCATGTAAACATTGGATCTGATTCATTGCAAACTATCATGCAGTTCATAGATAACTGTCCTCTCACATATTTGATGTGGTATTTGTGTGAGATGTGCTGTATTGTCTTTCACATGCAGGTTGCAGCAAAAGTGTGTTGTGAAGCTTCATTCCTCCCAGGAACAGCAAACCCAATGAAAAGGGAAGCAAAAGGGAATGCTCAGGGCAAAAGCACCTCTTGCTGTATCCCCTCCATCCCCACTGCTCCTTCAGAGCCAGCCGCGCTGGGGACCTGGGGCAGGCAGGTCTCCGCAGCTGAGTAGAGCAGCCCGTGCCAGTCCTCTAGACCAAACCTGTGATTGCTCAGAATTCAAAAAATGCCAACACCAACCCAAGCTGCAACGACATCTGGTGGGCAGGAGAGCTGGCACAGCTCTCCTTCATACAGGCAAATCGGGACCCTGTGGTACCAGCACCTTCATCTCCTGAGCTCAGCGTGTCAACGTGACGCCTGAAGGACAACCTGCAATATAAGCAGAGAACACAGGTCGTGAGAGTATACCTGTTCCAACCCGCTCATACATCTGGGCTTTGCCTTGCACCATAGCTCAACCCAAAGCCTGGGGACAACCCTCAGCTCTGAAATGCTGGCAAGAGCTACGAGCCACCCTCGGTACAGTTTTGCGTCATCTTTCACCCAAAGATCTTAAACCAACTTGCTGGCATTAATTAAGCCTCATAAACTCCTCTGGGAGTTAAATAAATGTTGTTATACACACTTTATACCAGAGCTTACCTTAAGGGAGTTTTTCTGAGTAAGTGCTCATTCCTGCTGACCTATGCAAGAGCAGCAGTTGGCATGAACATATGCTGACAGCCTGAAATGCTGCTTCTTGCAGGTAAGCCTCAGTTTAGTTTTCCACTAAAGTAATGTATGGAAAAATATGTGCTTAACCATGCACAGCGTGATTTAGACATGTTGTGTACTCAAGGGCATGCGTGAAATAAGACATGTCAGCCAGACTGTTTCAGACTTTGTAAGACAGCCAATGTACTTGCAAGTAAGGTAGACTCTGGACACGATTAGAACATTCATTTTAAATATCACAAAAACTGATCAATCCTGGTTTAGATTTTAGACAACGGGTAATGTTGGACATTTTGTCAGCCCTTTAACTGGCATTTGTATGAAGGATACTTTCATTTTCCCACAAAATCCCTTTAAAGTATTCCATGCCCAGCCAGCTGAGCTGGTGCTGTGCATCGTTACAGAGATGATTTAACTTCACCTCCTGGATTAATCTGCCAGTCTTCAGAGATGGGGCTGCTGGAGTCCCTTTACTTATTCGTGTAAAACACAGGTGATATTTCTGGCATGGCTGCAAGACAATTTGTCTACATTGCTGAGCCTCCCATCCAGTCATGAAACAAAACATTTTCTTTTCACCTTGAATGCCACAAGAGTTGCTGAGGTTTCAGTTCTGACGACTATGAAACTCATAATTTTGTCTTTGGCTTTACTAGGACCAGGGTTTCCCCTAGACCAAAGGTATTCCATTGACAGTCAGTGCACCCTTGGGCATAGATGGACCCCTTCTAAGGCAGAATACGAAAAGCCAATCTGTCATCCATAGGCTTTAACTGTCTCTGCAGACACCCTGGAAAACTATTACAGAGCCATATTCAGAAAAACATTGCAAGCCATTTCCCTTCAGCACTGAGAAAGCTAGGTTCAATAAAAAAGCTGAAGTGATGTCAGCACTGCTCAGTTAAGGGCTATATTGAGGTCTCTGGACAACATTAAAGACCTGTTTCTTGTATATGGACAAACTGCAGTCCAATTTGTGGGTGTCCTGGCTTGTTGGACACTTTGCCTCTATGTTTAATAGCACATACGTCACCTATGCATTGACAGCCCAGTCCAGAGGGCAGGAGTGGACTTCACAGCACCATCCTGCCAATTTCCACTCTGCTTATGCCTCTGTTACTTTATTTTTCTGCATTTGCCTTAACCTTAAAATGTCACAAGCCCTCTGCACAGCTGTGGGGTGCTTAGAGATTTTGTCAGTGCTAAGACATGAAGGAAATCTCTCCCAACAGAACTAATAAGATTTGAGCATAAACTTGCCAGCTACCCAGGTTTAGCTCCAAAAAGTCAGAGTTTTAGGTTATTTTAGTCTTCAGGAACCTTCCAACACCTGAACTGCAGGCATGAGGCAGAAAAACACAAGTCCTAAACAGAGAGAGGAACCCGCAGAGCCATTTTACAAGTACTCCTGCCACAACAGCTAAGGCCCCCAGATACAGCCATCTGCCTCTTTTTTCCTTTCCCTTTGCTGCACTTCCTCCCCCAGATGTTTTTCATCATCTAAGGTAGCAATTCAGGCATTCGTGTAACTGATCCTAAGGAGTGTGCTGCATGTGATTAGCATCAAGTCACCAAAGAACAAAGAAATGCAATTAATCCCTGTTTAAATAAAAAACAGATTAGATCAGATTAAACATATTAGCAATGGGCAAACCTCTGAAGGTTTGGAGACTGGACTTGGGCTGGAAAAGTGTTTGGGAGTGCCAGTATAACCCAGGTCCTAGCCAAGCTTTTTGATGCTTCCGTCCAAGAAGGCTGGCAAGCACAAGGAAAGCTCTCCTGCGTGATCCTTTGCACTTCCTGCTCTCTGAGTCAGTCAGAAAAAAAAGCAGACACTCTCTTGGTACGTTGACTTCTGGCACAAACACCTCTGATCCCGCTCAGAACAGAAAAATATTGAGGGCAGGGATGCCTGCTTACTAAGTGGGGGTTTAGTTAAAATGACTGGCTATAGTTAAACAGATCTCACGGTTGATGTGTTTGTTTGTTTGTTTTTGTTGTGGGTTGAATTGTTTTTTAGGCTTTATGGCAGAAATAATGACCACCACTCTGTTATCCCATTAGTATTCCTGATGTTGCATGTGCATCGAGCAGCGCATTTGGAACAACCCATCTTCACAAAAATACCTCCCATTTTTTGATGGGGGTTAGGTTGTCAGTATTCTGTTTTCAACAACATTTTTGTCAACATCTGAAACAGAAACATTTTAAACAATCCATAAAAGTGATTGTAAATTGTAGTGAATGTCTTTTCCCTAGCAGCTTGCAGATCTGGCCTGATCTGTTACCAGGAGTGGGCGTCAGATCATCTCTGAGGGTTTAGGTATATAAAGGATTTTGTGTGCAGGTATTTGTTCGACTGCAGATTTGTCAGGATTTTGCATGGCATTAGTCCCAGAGACAGTCAGACACACAGTTGACAGCTCAGTTGGTTCACACCATTTTTTTCCTGCAAGCTTCCTTGCTTCTCTCCCAGTTGTGTGTTGAGCCTCTTCATGTGTGCACAAGCATCCAGTCTGCAGAGGTGGAAATATGTGTTTGTTCCTGCCCAGGTTGAGGCATCCCTATGAAACCCCAGAGCTACTCTAGTGCATCAACATTTGCCTTAACCCTCTAATGTCACAAGTGCTTTGCACAGCTATAGCGATTTTGTCAATGCCAAGACATACAGCCACAAGATTGCATGATCTGCACCGGTATTTTGAAAGAGGACTTGGGACCTAAGCTTTCAAACAACGTCCTACGATTTCTTAGTTCATCTGAATCAATCATCTCTACCCTTGTTCACAGATTTCTACTATTTCTACATGATGATAGAGTTCCAGAATGAACTCTATAACTATCAGAAAAAAAAATTTTTTTCATTAAGAAAATTAATTTTAAAAGTCTTTCTGGGAAGACAGGACAGATAGGTAGATGGCTGGACAGATGCTTAGTACACTTCTTGGAAGAACCATATTCAGCGCAGTTCCTCCCTGAAACGAGCATCTCCTAAAGTCTTCTTCACCTCCAGTCCAATGAAAATAAAAAGTAAGGAAGAAAAACACTGTCTCTGGAAAGAAAAATATCCCTCAGTGCTAGAATCATGAACTGGATTCAGAAATTTCTGTGTAAGAATGGTCACTCCAGAAAAGGTATTTATAATGAAATGACAAGCAAAAGCTGTTGGGGATTAGAAGTATACACATGCTTCTCAGTGTAATTATTTCCCACATCCATGACTATTTTCATAGTTATCGGTTAGAATAAGTGAGATCAGTCTGGGCCTCTCCTGTTGGACTGGTCCAGCTAACCTCTGGAAAGCAGCCATTCAATATACACTGTAATTTGCTCTCAGACTGGACTAAAGTTGCTACTAAATCAGACATCTGGGGCCAGATCCTCAACTGGTGTGAAGTGAAGTGAAGTAACTCCACAGAAGTCAATTTACAGCAGTTGAAGATCTGATCTATGATGTTAAGGACACTGGTAAAGTTCCAGCCATTGAGCAAGAGTAATTTCTCACCTGTTTCTCAAATATTTATCATTTATGGCTGGATTTCATCTCTTTCGCTCACGGTGACTAGCACCTTCCTCAAGAAAGAGTCTTACTGAGATCTCTGATATACATGGAAAAGATAAAAAGGGCTCAACAGGAGGGGAGCAGGATCTTCAGTGCTGAAAAAGCAAATGCCTCAGAGCTCTCAAATCCTAGCCCTTTTACAGCCAAAACAAAAACCCCTCTCTTGCCTGAAACTTACCCTCAGAAACTTTAAAAAATATGGTTTGCCAAACATTTTGGATTTTATTTCTAATGAAATGCTAATAAAAATGTGAAACAGTAATTTATTTTGTGGTGCTGCACTCAAAGAGTGAGAATACTTGGTAGTTGTGTGTTCAAGATGAATTGCTGGGAAATGCCTTTAAAATCTGTCCTGTCCTTTACCTGTTTAGATTTATACCGCCTCAGATGTTAACAGCCCTTAGGTGACTTCTTAATGCCAAATGTAAATACAAAAACAAGAAGAAAATGTTCCTCGTGCATTCGTACTTACCTTTCCTGGCAGAAGGCCACTTCTGTCACTCAGAGCTCAGACTGTTCTCCTTTTAATTTGGCATCAGTTCCATGGCTGTTGTTAATGGTATTATTGGTGTTGGAGGTAAGCCAGACACCATACTCTTCTAACCAATTTGTCCAATAAAATGGATTATTTTGTTAGTTAATCTGTCACTTCTTGAAAGGAGAAATCTTTAACAGCATTTTTACAAATATTCTTGGTTTATGTCTTATGCTTTCTCATTATCCAGCATCAATACCAAAGCTTCTAGAGGAGCTAATTAAGTTTTGATACATTCAGGGAAAAATGACCATTCAGCACTGAGCAGAATCTTCATTTTGACACTTTTTTGTTTTCCTCCAGAGATCAAAAAGCAGTGACTGTTTTAACTCCAGGTTGATCATTTTTCTTGTCTTACTTCTACAGTCCTTTCCGCCTAAAACACATCAGCCTTTTCTGTGTAAAAATGGAAGAACACACAGTAAAGCTAACAAAGCTGGCTTCCCTATGGGCATGCACCTGTGTCCCTGCTCTGCAGGAACTCCAGCTCTTTGGCTTCACCCTCACCACCATTCTGTCTTCCCTTCCCTTCCCTTCCCTTCCCTTCCCTTCCCTTCCCTTCCCTTCCCTTCCCTTCCCTTCCCTTCCC
>Ga0181612_165950_pt1 | contig 12988 bp, 6 predicted proteins | sample HoacroProtozoa21_FD_119630 | JGI IMG/M metagenome (GOLD analysis project Ga0181612, IMG submission 119630) | Hoatzin crop microbial communities from Cojedes, Venezuel. Combined Assembly of Gp0051906, Gp0051904, Gp0051908
ATGGACATTCACTGGACTCACTCCAGTGTCTCTTGTACTGGGGAGCTCAGCACTGGCCACCGCACTCCAGGTGTGGCCTTGCCAGTGCTGAACAGAGAAGAAAGTTCACCTCCCTCAACTTGCTGACAATACTCCTAACGCAGCCCAGGATACCATTAAACCTTCTTTGCTGCAAGGGCACATTCCTGGCTCCTGTTCAAATGGTGTCCACCGGGACCCCCAGCTCCTTTGCTGCAAAGCTGCTTTCCATCTCAGTGGTCCCCAACATATACTGGTGCATGATGTTGTTCCTTCTCGAGTGCAGGACTTTGAACTTCCCCTTGATGAACTTCACAACTTTGCTGTTGGCCCATTTCTATAGCCTGTTGAGGTCCCTTTGGATGGCAGCATGGCCCTCTGGCATACCAGTGCTCCTCCAAGGCTGGCATCATCTGCAGACTTGCTGAGGATACACTCTGTCACATCATTCAGATCACTAACGAAAATGTTGAACAGGACCGGAGCCAGTATTGACCAGTGGAGTACTCTGCTAGTTACTGGCCTGCCACTAGACTTTGTGATACTGATCACCACCCTCTGGTCCTAGTCGTTCAGGCAGCTTTCAACCCAACTCACTGTCTGCTTATCCAGTCCATACACCAACAGCTTCTCTATGAGGATATTATTGGAGACAGTGTTGGAAGCCTTACTGAAGTTTAGGTAGACAACATCCACTGCTCCCCCCATCTACCAAGCCCTCACAATCCTTAACATGTATTTTAAAAACTACCTCTTTTCAACTTATATTTAATTATTTCTTTCTTTATTCAATGGAAAGCAACCGAATTTGCTGTGTGCTTTGGAATCTAGCTGCACATGCAAGCAACTCCTGTCTTCCAACTGCAGGAGTAAAACCACAGATCAGTAAGCAGCAGACACTACCAACCTGAAGGAAGAAATCATGTATTTCTTCTTTAGATTAGTCTCTCAGTGTACCCAGTGTTTCAGATCTGTTTTAAAGCACCTGACTTCTCCGGGTACCATTTCTGGAACCTTTGTGCCTATCTCAGAAGCCCAGACTTCACATTAGGAATCACGTAAAGATAAAGAACACCACGAGGCTTAAGAAGTTTGCAGAGATTTGAAAATTGGTAGTAGAGTTTTCTATTAATAGCCTTCCTCCCAGTTTTACTTCTGTTTCTATATTTTATTGACCTTTCTGCTCTTTTATTCTTTCCCAAAGCAGCAATTTCATCTGCCCAACACAAAACATGGGGTTTTCTGATGAGAATTTAGTGGTTTTCCATCTTTCTTATATTCCTATAGGGCAGTACAGGTTTTTCATGTATCCTGTCACAAACATCAGTCATTTATGTTTCCAACACTGGCTAAATACATCCATGTTGCATTTACCTTTAAATATGTGAGAAATTCTACTGAATTTGATGGGAGTTAAACAATTCATTGAACTGGATCTTAATTTTAAATTTTGAGTTGTGAACTGTCACATTCTACTGAACTAAACAACAGATTTTCAAAAAATATTTTTGCATTATTTTCTGACAGACTTGAGTTAATTAATAAAGCCTAAGTCCTAGCAGGGCTTACTTTCATGCACATTTTCATACAAATAGGGTGAGTTCAGTGTAAGTTTCAAGAAAACCTGCAAGGTTAGACATGGCCATAACTTTCAAAATAACTGATAATTTTTGATATTTTAATTATTAAAAGTATCATCTTCAGAGACTAAGTGATCAGCACTTCCAGGAAGCCAAGCCTTCTTATAGTGCCTCAGTACGGATGCCAAAATAACAATGACTAAAATGCTTCGTATTACAATATTGATAAAGAGATTATATAAACCACAAACTTCTTCCAAACATGGACTCAGGAATATCTGGCACATAGAGCTGGGTCATTGTATGAAAAATTGTACACAGAAAGAAATGAGTGAGAATTCTACAACAGACGCATAATCTTCAGGAATAGAAAGCAGTGAGTATTAAAAGCTATGGAAGGAAATGATACCAAAAGTAGTAAGGATTAACAATTCTCAAATGAGGTTCAGGCACAACCAGAATGATTAACTAATCCGACAATTTGTACAATTATTTTAATTAGAGGGTGACATCATTCTGAGAACATCTGAAGAAGAGGCAGTTTTTATTTTACTGACATTTTCTGGCTTTCGGATCACAAGTTAATCTAGCTGAGTTAAATAAAACATTCAGAATGATGTTTACTCTAGCCCACATATTAAAAAAAAAATGAAGAAACTTCTAAAATCACCAAATCCAGCCTCCAGCTCTGGCACACATTGGATTACATTATAATTTTCATCAACTTATAAAGCCTGTATGTCAATACAAAATATACTTTATCACTACTCTAATTAGAAAATTTGTCCAGAACCCGAGAGCTCCAGAGGTTGGAACATTCAGAATGACAGTTAAATATTGGTATGTTTAAAATGGTTCCTCTGCAGTGGAGAATCTCTCAAAACAGCTGTGCTAAGTACACTGAAAGACCTGGCCCTAATGCAATCAGGAAGCCATCAGTCCTCTGCACTATTTCTCTAAATACAGGAAGGTTCCTTCAGCTTCCTACAAATATGAAGGCACCTGACTTGAGATCTGAGGACTGATGTCTTCAGGCCATGTCCATAACTGTCACTCTCCATAACCTACCCTGCCACCTAGTGATGCCACATACACACAGCTTCAGTATTCAAACAATACCTTGCTTTCAAAATAAATAAAACGCTGGCATGCAATCCAAATTTAATCATATTTGCCTTTTCTTCTATACTAAAATGTAGCATGCTGAATCAAGACAATACTGATGACCAAATAAAACAGAATTAAAACCCCATCATCTTAATGGCACATTATTGAATCCCCATTGGTCTTCTCCATTCACCCTCTGCATTCTTATATATTTAATGTACTAATAGTCACAAAAATATTATAACCTGTTACAAAATTTCATTTAAGTTAGAGTGAGACAATTTAATAGGGTTTTTTTAAGCAAACTGAATTTATTTCCCATGAAACATCAGGTACCTATAGCTGTCATAAAATACTATTACTCTCTCACCTTCCTGGTAAATATTTTAGTTTTAGAATTTGTCATTCTAAGCTATGACAAATTTGTAGGACAACTACCTTGTGGAAACTGAAAAGAAAAACCCATACTGTGTAAATACGTGTGCGGTTTACATCATGCTGCAGGTGTCTCCACTAAGAATGGTATGCGTGGTTCAAGTATGACAGGAAAGAGTCCACGCATGTTCACATGGCTGTGCCTCCAGAGAGCTTGCTGTTCACGGCTATGCTACTAATACAAGCTCTCGCCTAGTTTTTTTTGCTTTATTCTCTAACAATATTCAGGCAGCCTTCTGCAGACAGCCAAGCCTTCTGCTAAACTCCTCCAAATCAACACAACCCTAACTTTTCCTATGGACGCTCTTCTAGAGATAAGAATAATTAAAGCACTAAAGAAAAAAGTGGTTGCACAACGGTCACCAAAATAAAAAGTCTGGATGTCCAGATCTTCCAAGTTCCATTTTGGTAACTTAAAGATGATTTATAACCTGTATTTATACCAGGCCTAAAAAGGGTTAATCATTTCCTCACTACCCACCTTGAACTAGTGAAACTAAGTTTTTTTCAGAGCTTTGATGATATCATTTCCTTTATAGGACTCTAGTCTTAAATTCTAAGCGGTGAGGTTAGATCCAAACTTTTTGGATTACTTTTCCTGAGCAGCAGGAAATGACTTTCTTTCAGGTGTAGCTTTCACTTTCTGCAGACACGCTTTATACAGTAAGGTGTGCCTTTTAAAAAAATCTAGTTCACACCCACAGTAAAAAAAAAAAAAGGGTCAGGGTGGAGCAGAAACACCTCTCCCACACACATCAATCCCAAACAGAACGGGATCTTCTGGAACAAGGAATTTTTACAGTTACACAGCGATCCTGCCAGTATTCAGTTACCTCACTTTGAGAACACTAGCTCTGTTTCCTCTGGCAAACCAGCAGAAAGGGGCCAAAATACAACTGAAACTGTGGTTCTCATGTTCAATAAATATTAATTCTTTTAAATGCCTTTTTGTTTGTTTGATTGTTTGTAAATGTTTTCACTAGAAACAGAGCAGAGCAAAAGTTTTACAGCATCTTGTAAAAGGAAAACCACAAGAGAGGGAGAAAATGTTAAAGTAAAAAAACAAAAGCATTTCAGATGCCTAGCTTGGGTCAGTCACAGAGTTCCAGTGTGCAAAAGGAAATGACAACTTTATCCTGAAGTGTGAAGCCTAATGTTGAAAGCTAAGCAGGGTGGAAAAAATGAAGGGGCATATTTTCAAATACAGACATCTGTCAGTCATCTTTCAGACCAAGAAAAGTCTATCACACTAACAACAAAAAAGTAGTATTTTGCTTTTCTCACTAAGATAGTCTAAATTTACAGAGAAATACATTTAAAAAAAAATCTGTCATTGAAAGACTTTTAGGTTCAAATAAGATTATTTACACAGCTAGAAAAAATGTGACCTTTCCTTTTCTCATTTTCTTGTGGTTTTTTTTTCTTCATAAGAACATATTTGAATTCCTATGCCAGATAAATGATTACAAACATTCACAGAGGTGAACAGCAGGCTCACAATACGGTTATTTCATCGGACTTCTGAGAAAGAACCTCAATTAGCCAACATAACATAAAGAAACATCTTTTGAAAGCTGACTGGTTTTAGCTGCAGCCCCACTGAACTCCTTGCTTGAATACACCCTTCAAAGTAGTCCAACTGAATTTTATTGTAGGTACAGTAAAATAACAGAAACAATAGTTATTATTTAGTCACAAGATACTACACATCAATCATTGTGCATCTTCTATCCCGTAGACTTCATCTCTCAAGAAGCCACAATGGGTAAAGGAATAAATGAGAAGAGAAAGACAAGGAGTGCAGGCAATTTTCATGCAACTGTTCTCCTCCTCCAAAATGCCTATGGGAAGTCCATTGAAGATGTACTATATAACCTATATTTTCCAATTTTTACTGCTGTTGAATGAAAAGCAAACCTGAGACTAAATATCACATGAAAAATCTAGGGTACCACTGTTTAAAGATATTTGCATTAACATACATAACATGCACATTAGAACCCGAAACAGCATGGTTCCCTATACACAGAGCAATTTATATTTAGCACCATGCAGTCTATTTAAAGCATTTTACAAAGTTACTCAGTTCAAAGGGAAACAAATATTTTCAATCTCACAAACAGGATCCACCATTTTAGAATCTCAGAACTGCTTCTTTATACGGTTGTTCATTGAAACTGAGTATCCAACGAGTAAGAAACTTTCTGCACTGAATGCTAAGAAAGGAACAGTGAAGTTTGCACACAACTTCAGTGGTCTAAAATTCCATTCTTGAAATTTAATCAGTAAATTATCACCTTTCTTATTTTTTGTTAGGCACTGAAAAGTCAACACATCTGAATATAATTAATCCCTTAGATTCAGGTCCACATCTGTAGCATCAAGTTAGGCAGCCAGGTAGCTCACACTGAAAGGTGTGATCACACTAAAATGGGAAATCAAGTCAAAAAACGTTCCAGCTTCCAACACTATACTGTTCCTGATGTCCTCTTTGTCCCATTACCACTGCTCTCTATTCAGCCCTGACATAGCATTATGCTGACAGCAGTACCCTGGATTTTACCTTCCCTAGCGGCTGCATGTATCTTGTGGTAGATATTTAAGTCCTGTATCCAGAAGCTACTGCTGAAAAGATGTTCATGAAACATCTCCAAAACAAGATAAAATGAGGCCTGTCCTATCACACCCATCTAGCTACTTATTCTTAGAAAAGTGGCAAAAATTGCCCTTAATTCCAGATGTTAAGTTTCTTATTACAATTCCTGTAGAGTTATGATTAGCATATAGAGAACAGACATCTACTAGCATTACTAAAGTAAAATTATTAAAGATGGGGAGGTATTTTGTCAAGGGACAAACTGAAAAAATCCTACAGATGAAAGATACAAATATCTTAATGAGCTTTTCAGAAATTTGATGTTAGATATCTAAGGACTTTTAAAACTATAAGCCAATACATCTTAAAAAAAAAAATCTTTAAAAATCTGGTGCGAAATTCCTTCTCTCTGCAAGTAATGCAGTGCTTAACACTTAGACAAACTGTCACAGAGAAACTTTAGGCAGTTAGATGAAGGGGCTCAGAGAGATACAAAATAGCAAGAACAGTACATGTGGATTCTAGAGCTGCTTTGAGTTTTAATGGGATTTAACAGCCCCCAGGAGAAAATTTAATGAAAATATAATATTATTATTAAGACATTTTCTAATTTAGTAGGGATTAGCTCTCTTGGCAATTAATTCTCTTCAGCACCTTTGAATACTCCAACCTACAGTCTATGAAAAACTTCTGCTGATTACTTCATAGAACTTGGTGTAACTAGGGGAGGTAACGTGTGTATATTAAGTACATACAGACATACATATGTGTATATATACATACACGTAAACATACACATACACACATTTACATATGTATGTACATGTGTGTGATGCACATATATGTACGCACATATGTATCTGTATTTTGCATTTGAAAGTAAATATAATACCTATAGAATGATAAAGTTAGATGTTCACACAGAATGAGTACTGTTGAACTTTTTTACTGTTCTGTTCAATATTACTTATGCAAGCATAAATCACATGGAGCAAGCACTATGAAATTGTACATTCATAATGTAAATACAGAAGACAATATTTGTTTATATTGAAGAACAGAGACTTTATTGCCTGTATGTGAAAATTTACAAACTGTTAACTATAATGGTGATGTAAAATCAAGTAAAATAAACATTAACATTTTGTTCTACAGACTTCAGCCATCTAGTTCCTGTCTGTTTAAATTAAAACTTTAAAATGTGGCCTCCCTGCCACCCACATATAACCTCTCCATTGCCTGGAAATCAGCATACCTGAAGAGACGGAATACTGAAAGAAGGAAGTTTCACTCTGCATCAGCTGCTGAGAGGAGGTGGTCAGGGATTTGTAATAGTGGGAGAAAAGCATTTAAAAGGGACTGAGATAGCTGACAGTATGGTGCCCCAGGAGCCCTACCGAAGCGCACAATCAGGAGCTGAATATAATCCACAAGGTAGGTTTCTTTGATTTTATTGCTGATTTTTCTAGATGAGATTAACTTACTCATTTATTTTTTCCTTTTTCCTTTACTAGTGTAATAACAAATGACTTTCATGAAAATCAAATCTGACTAAAGTATAACCTCACATTTAGAAGCAATTGCTTTAAATCATGTTATGAGTTACAGGTAACAAAGTTACAGGTGTTATCACAGAACAAACTGCTGGAGAAATAAAAATAAATCTATTTTTTAATTCATTATTTAGTAGGCAATAGTTTACATTTAGTCAAATTTACTATAGCAAATAATGCCGGTTTTCTAGATACTATATGTGTTTATCTATGTAGAAAGAGTGGGAAAATAAGTATTCCAGAACATCAGAATTGGATTTTTAAAAAACACATACAACCATTTACTTATTATATGAATAATACAAAAAAGATTTTCTTGCACTTTTTTTTTCTTTCTCTTTATATTTTGGATAAACATATTTAACTTTCAAATGTTCCACCATAAAATCTCAACTCATTAGGTCTATTAATCACAGCACATCAGTAAATACAGAGTAAAAGTGAACAAGCAGCAGCAAACGATCAACGGTGCTTGTGTGACTTTACAAAAATGTAAAACAGTCCTGATTCTATTAAGCCTTCTGTCTTCTTCTTATTGTTCCAGAACTACACAATGTATTGCCCCGGGGGCTGCTTTTTCCTCTTAACTGTCTGCCTTATTGCTACATCCCTTGGTAATCACCAAAGCAACAGTGATCACTGCTTTCAAGGCGTGCAGTGGAGTGAGCTTTTAAAGCAGATTGAGAAACTGGTAAGTCAACGTGAAAAATATTGTCACAATCTATAGACGTTGTTTTCAATCTTTCTTCAGTTTAGATGTCAAAAATTCTCAAATGCCTAGTAATTGCCTGCTTACATTTTCTTTTACGTTATAAAAACATGATGAGCCAGACGTCCATTCTCTACAAAGCCAAGAATCTTAGATTTTTTAATTCAAACTCATCCTGTTGAATATATGACATTTGTGTGTCTTCCCAAGAAGAGCTCCATGTCCTCCACACAGAAGTCACATTTTAGAGTACACAGTCATCTGTGATTCCTGCTAATTGGCATCAACTGAAACCGTAACACCACAAATTACTTTACCATGCCATAATGCTACTCAAAGAAAAGGGCACCCACAGTCACAAAGTTTTTGGTACAAATACTCTCTGAAGGTGTTTTTGGAAATCAGCCATATGGAAAGCATGCCTGCTTCCCCAATTTGGTTTTGTTGAGGCCTGCCCTTTCCTCAACACCATACAGACTGAGCTCCCTGGAACATTTATGAAAAGGTGAAACAGGTAAACAAGCAGCTGTTTCTTCCATTTTAAATAGGCTTGGGAACATATAAGCAAATGAAACTTCTTCACACAACCTCATGAGATATGTAGTGTTCTCTATTGATGTAGTCATTCACAGACTCCACTGTTAAGAGACCAACTGAATAGTGAACTCTTCTATTAATTGTTTCCATAATAAATCTGGTTTTTACAAATGCTTAAAATTTCTACTTCAATGTTTTCTTTAAGAACAAAAGAGGCTTTTCTCTGGAGTGTGAGGAAGTGAGCAACGAAGATTTATGTTTCCCTGAGCAGATGCTAAAAGCAGTAAGTAGAAAAAGATACATACTTGACATTACCTCGTTGTTACAGCTCTACCTCACACAGCATATGCACCTTGTCATGAGACTTTTATATTAGAATTACGACTTACTAAATTACTGGCTTAAATAATAAATCTGACTTTTCAGTCCAAATTCTTTTCTCTGAGAGGCTCCTCACAGAAATTGCCTTTTTTTTTGCTTTTCCTATTATTTAAGTTGTGATATCAGTTTTATAAGAAAAGGGTTATATTCGCTTTTGTTAGTCCTGTTGTTTAAAGTGGAAAATTAGCTAGAATCAGCCTGGTAGCCTGGAAACTACCAGAACCACATGCCAACTTCAGGTTCAGTCAGAAGCAGTCCCCATAAAAGTAGAGCAGGGGTAATTTTCTGTACTATTCAGTACATGCATGCACTTTACGTGCACAGTTCACTTTCAGTCTAGGTCTGCAGTGCCACAAAATAAGAAAGTACTGGGTTGAGAGTGTGCTGCTGCACCGAAGCAATTAATTCAGCCCACGTCCAGCTCATCTCTTCAATGGAGCTTCTCAAATGCAACCAGGGAACAAAAGGGAGAGACACCATTATCAACCTCTCTTGTATTTCCATCTTCTCTGAGACAGGGGGAGCTCCCCTTCGTCAGATATGTACTGTGCTGGTGAGGAAAGAGTTGCACGTTCTTAGTCTGTTGTCTTGGGTCTGAATACAAAAGATCTGCTTTTGACTCTTGCCCTCTTATTGACTATTCCTTGTACATCGTATATATCCAAGAATATCAATGCAGTCCAAAAATGCAAGATATATTTACATTACAAAATAGGGGTCCACCTTATGAAAGCAAAAATTGCAACTGGAAAATGCACATACAATTCCTGATTTTCAAATAAATACCACCCTTGCAATGAATATTACTCTATAATTTTTATACTAAAAAACTCAGAAGAGCACAAGAAAGTGGTGAAAATTGTTTAAGAACATACGATAACTGGACTCAGGCAGTTGAAAAATGTACCATTAACTGAAACCTACGTGTAAACTTCAGAAACCAAATTTGTCTGTATTTGTTTTTTTTCATCACAGGTTAAATATGATAATGCAGCTATTGTTCACATAGTGCATGAAATTGCTGAGTTTTTCAAAAGAGCAGATACACCTTTTCAAAATAAGAATACTTTTCTAAGAGGAATGTATGAAGCTCATGCTCAGCTCAATGCTTGTGTAAGTTTGTTTTTTTTTTACACTTTATGATATTCAAGTCAGGTATTCATGGTGAATAAAACTGATAATATGTATTCATGGTGAATAAAACTGGTAATATGTATGCTGAAAGTACAACAGAAAAATTTAAAGATCATATTTTCAAATAATGGCACCTAAAACATCTGTATGCAAATGACAGGCATTTGTCAGGACTTTCACTGACCTGTATGACACAGGCAGTTTTAAATTCACACATATATATTTGTGGGCCTGTTTTGAGATGTGATGCCTAAAAATGTGGCTAACCCAGTATTCAACTTGCTTCTCCTTAAAGAGTGCACTAGTTCTGCACAGAAGTACTTACTATTCTCACTAAATATTAATTTCATGTGCTTTTCTTCAACTACTTCTGACTTCTGTCAAGACAAGCTAACATAAAGAATTACATGCAAATTGTATGCAAAACACTTCAGGAAAATATTTAGATCTGCATTCAGCCTATTACAGTTGAATAAACCACTTCAACGTGTGCACAAATAGTTCATTCAGTTGGGGTCAGCTTAAGAACTATTTACAGAGGACAAAGCCTCATCTTTACTACAGTTTGCCTTGCAACTAATGCATATGCCAGGCACCAGATTTGTTAACAAACTTGCAGGAGAACAAACCTCAGCATACAAATGTAGACCCTAATACACCCTTCTGCGCTGTTGCAGAGGGAACCCACTGCACTTTTCTGCACGAGAGGGTCCCAGTCCTAGACATGTGCCTGAGCACAGAAACACTGAACTCCAAAACCACACTGCTGCTTCTGATCAGGCAGACCCCAGGACAAGATGTGCACAGCCAAGGATAATAACTAGTCCTTTTTTAAGCACATTATTATTTTTTTTAATGAACACAATAGGTACGTCCATAACATTGTACATCAAATGACCACCAGTTACTCTGAAATCAGTTTCCTTCAAAGATGGTATACATAAACAAAACCAGTATTGTCACAGAATAAAAAAATCCATATACCCCTTACCTTGCTTTGAACACTGATATATTCATTTCCTGATCTCTGTAGACACAGCACGTGTGTGCTACACTACCTTTAACATTAACACAGTCAGCAGGCTTGCATATGACAGAGGCATTACAGTGCTCTCAGTCATGACCGTGACTATCAGAGGGTACTGTTTTACTGAGTCATGTTGAACTTCTTTACTTCTCACTGTTCAAACTAACAGTTTCTTTTCCATTAAAATAACAGCTCAAGTCCAGACTTAGCATTATCCATGAATCCACAGTGAAAGGCTGCTTCAAGAAAATGGATCAATTTGTGGCCAGAGTAAGTAGACTGTTTCTTTACTTCCAGCTCACTTTCAGAAATTTTAAAGATGTAGAAGAGCTTCTTATACAAGCAGTCCCAGTGCTGCTCAAAATTGTACGCATCTGTGGGATTGTGCCACATTACCAGGCATTATAGCTTTCCACTCACACAAAATCTTTTGCCCACATCCATTTCAAGGTCGATGTGTCATCACAGGCTTTTAAAAAACATTTCATTTTAATTCAGCACCAAAATCCAGAGCAGTCTGTGCCTTTTTAAAAACACTTTACATCACATGGGTCAAGATTAGCCATACATTTGACAACACCTATTTCACCTGGAAAAGCAATGATCATTTTACATACCAAAGAACATTTGAATCTTAACTAGACTTCCTAAAATTATTTTTTCTTTATCTTTTTGAATAAATTATTACATGTTTGTTCTCATTTCACATTTTGCTTGACATAATATTGGATGACATTTTTAACAAAACAGCTAATAAACACTTCTTAATAATCTTTTCTTCACAGTCAAATGATCACTGCACTTGGCAAGAGATCCATGCACAATCCAGAGAGATACTTCAAAGAATTGAAAACTACTCTTTCAAGAGAAGAGCAAAGCATTAGCAAAGTCAGTTTCCATCAAATACTTTTAGGATCTACTATCATGTCAGGATAAACGATCCTATTTTTCTAAAAATTAGAGGAAGTAGTATACACATAGTTCCTATTTAAAACTATAAATTGTTTAACTTATTTTTGCCAAGATATTTTTTCTAAATGACTATATTAACTTCAGCCTTACTAAAAAGGATGCAAAAGAACATGTAAATATGTGTTTGTTTTACTACAAAAAAAAAAAGGACCATTTTTCATAAAAGAGATATCATAGATACAGCTCTCCAAATATCGTGTTTAGGCTAAAAAGTGAGCCTATCAGTTACATGACATAGCAGTACACTCATCAAGTTGTGGGAATATGAGTCTATGAGTGCCTAATGCTTTTCCAACACACATCTCATACCACACATTGCCACTGCTGCACTTTTACCACTGCAGTTACAAGGCTATCTAGCCATTCATGTGTGAAAAGATATGCCTTTTTCCACAATGCCATGCTGCCAGGCTTCCACAACCATTCATGAAGAATTCTGAGATTTCAGTTTGATCATCCAGATGTAAACTATATATATATATGTGTGTGTGTGTATATATATATGTATATATGTAAGCAACAATAAAGCAGCCAACCAAAACCCTCTGCATTCTGTTATGCAGACAAGACCCTAAACAGCAAAACCCCTTTAAATGCTCACATGGTATCTAATAGGCACTGGCAGCACTGCATATGGGCACATTTTTCCAAAGAGCTCACTGTTTATTTGAAAGCCTGTAAAACAAGATAACATCTATGAAGCTGACAGTTTTGGCGAAGAGAAATGAGGGGTAGTGTGAATGAACAGTGTTTTGTAACATCTTTCAGCAGTGAGATAAGCCTTATTACTGTGGTTCCAGATTTCCAGGCACTGATTTTCAACTGGCCTCTTCAGAGCAATACAGATGTTAAAACAAATCAGGAGACTTTGCAAAAGAGTCTAATATTCATACTTAATTCAGATTGCATGAGGATAAAAAGAGTAAAAATATTTGTAAT
>Ga0181612_178398_pt1 | contig 12988 bp, 7 predicted proteins | sample HoacroProtozoa21_FD_119630 | JGI IMG/M metagenome (GOLD analysis project Ga0181612, IMG submission 119630) | Hoatzin crop microbial communities from Cojedes, Venezuel. Combined Assembly of Gp0051906, Gp0051904, Gp0051908
GTGGGTGTAAGAAATGGAGTCTTACATAAGGGTGAGGTGGTAGGTGACAGCATGGCAAGACTTTGGGATATTGAGAGTAGAAGACACAAGTTTTCATTGGGAAAACAGGCTTCACTGGTTTCAGTGTTCTTACCACAACCTGTTAAAAAGATACAGTTGCAAATGCCATAACTAGATTTTGACTTCTTAGTCTAACTGAGTGGAAAAGGGGATTGTGTACCAGACTTGGTCAGGATGGGCAATTCAGGAGTGGCGAGGAGGAGAATACGGTGGGCTGACTCAGGCATGCACTAATAGGTGGGCAAATTGGAAGACATTTCTTGTGCAAGTCACCACTTTCTGTTTTTTGAGATGGCCCTTAAAACCTGCAGTTGTGGAAATATCACATCTACGCATCTATATATAGATGAAGAGACTCAAATATGGACCAGAGTGCTATCTTCATCCTCCTCCTACAAGCCAGACAAACCAAGAAAAGCGTGCAAGGCCACAAAGTCCACCCCCACGCTGAGTAGCATTTAGCCTTCTGTGGGTAGAGAGACAGACAGGTGATCACATAATCAGGGCCCAAAACCCAAAATGCCCCCAACCAAGAAAAAAGGAAAGAGAGGGGCCATTGGAAGTGGGGGCAGAGGGTCTGGCTTAAAAAAATAATCAGTAACTTGACAACAGAAGAACTGAAACTACTGCTTTTGCAGAAGAACCCACACCATCTAGGCAGACACCCCTTAGTCACAAGACAAGCGGCGTCTGGAGCAAGGGAGACTTGAGATACGTGTCCTGTGCTCTCCACGTGCCACTATACGTTCCAGCTGAGCTTGTAAATCACCAGCTATTTTCAAGAGAAAGTGGAAATGTTGTGGTGATGAAGAAAATATAAATTTTTTATATTTTGTTTTCTTCTTTCTCCTCCAACCTTGTCCTAAGAAAATTTCCTGACAACCCTTTTGCAACATGTATTTTGCTTTAGAAAATCTGGGGGTTCATTCTGAATTTTCTCATCAAAAAGCTTTTGTTGAGAAATCCTGTCCAGGTTTAATCACTTGATGTACAGAAACATAGATTTGCAGGCTAGTCTTGTGTATATTGATTGCACGACAGGAACTTGAAAGGATCCTGCATACGAAGCTGAGGAAGGAGTTACAAATAAGCTGAGGGAAAAGATGTTCACTGTTACAGGTGTGTCTGACAAAAGCCACCTCCAGCTTTGTGTCTCTGCCACCTGTCTGTGCTGCATTCTGCAGATGGCTTGTTGTGAGTGGCAGTTTACAGCTTCCTTCTCCAGTCTGCTGGGGCATTATTCTGCCGCTATTGTAGAGGGGGAAAAAAAGAAAAGAAAAAAAAAGGCACAAGGAAGTATACAAGGGCGAAGGAAGTATACAAGGGCTGTATCCGAGTTTGGAGACTCTCACAGTTTTCCATTCCAGCTCTGTGTATACAAGAGAATACACACAACTTTGTGATCTTACCCTTACCACTAATCTTATAACTGCAGGAGCACGAGTGAAAGAAATTGAGTTTTCACCTATCTTTTTGCATAAATCTAAACTGATTTCTAAGATGGTTTCAGAAGAAATCTTTTTCTGTTGCGCTTCATCAAGTTGCTCTTCTCCAGAGGCAGTCATATCTGTGCTTTCTCACAACGTTTCTTCCCTTCCTCCGACTTCCCAGTGAGGCACTTGACTTTCTGCTTGCCAGCTGGGAGGTGGGCACGTGTTTAAATACCTTCTGAATTGGCCTTCTTGCTTGAGGAGGTGACATGTGGTGTGGTCTATTACAAGTACACAACATAGAGTAATAAATGGGAGCTCAGCGTGTTAAGGTTAAAGAAACTGTATAAGAAACCTTCTTTAATTAGCTCGATATATCTTCCTTTTCTGCTTGTCTTGTGATGAGTTAAGACTTATTTAATATAACATCAAGGCATGGGCTTATAGCTACCATAAATGATGGATATTTGCGAGGATTATTTGACAGGTTACAGTCAACATTGTCTTATAGAGTATGCGTGAGAAAGTTTGGAAAACAAATGTCCCAGGTACATAATTGCCTACTTAGTGGAAAAATGTTTTACTATACTAACAGGCTGTGATACTCCCTGGTAACACAGTAGTGTGCACTTTTTAAGGGTAGCTTTTAAAAATGAAGAAAATAGTAAAATGTAAATAATTATTCTGTCAGAAACTAGAATCCATCAGACTGCTTCAGGAGAAAGTGTTTTTACTCCTCTAATCAGCAGGCAGGAACTCTCTTGTGATCTGAGTCTGAGGTAGAGAGGTAACGCAGGCATCTGGACAGAGAGAGCAGCAAGTATGACAGGAAGATATCTAAACACAGTGTTCTTGAGAGGGTGTAAGAGCCTTTGTTTACATTTCCTATTGGTTTACATTTTAGCCTTGTGCTTTCTCTTCAGCTTCATCCAAACATCTGATCTTTTGGCATTTTCATATTTTATTGCCAAGTTTAATCAGTAGGTGTAATACTTAATCCCGTGCTTCTCCCTTTGGGGTTCAGGTGGAAACTAGAAAGCAGGATGCTGGAGGAGAAGTAGACCTTCCAGAGCCATAAACCCTTGCCTCAAACTGGCTCATTCATGCAGAATTTCTGTGCCAGTTTTTAATCTTTTTTTACACTAAACTGATGCTTGTAGTTAGTGAATAAAACAGGAACACATCTGTCTGAGCTGGAACATGGCATGCTGCTTCAGATTTGAAGCATTAATTTGAAGAAACCCAGAGCTTCCTTGTACACACAATAAACAACCTGTTAACTACCACTTTCAAATAAGAGTTCTCCTTCCTGCTCTGTGTTTTCAAATCAGTCAAAGCTGTAAGAGATAAATTTGTACCTAAACTTCAATACTCTGAGATCGACCTAAACCAAAGCACAAAGTCTAAACAGATGGTAGCTCTTGTTTAGGAGCAGAAACCTCGTTTCCTCCAATGACATGGAAAAGAGGAGGAAGATGGCTGTGGGAGAAGCAGACCAAAAGGTCCTTGAAACAGTGCTGTTTGTTATACTTTGGTGTCTCTAAAATGATTCAAAACCAGAAAAGCATAGAGGGGCTAAATAGCTACTGGCCCAGCTGGGCCACCTGAAATAAAGAAGTGGATGGTCCACTTAACGGAGTCCAGATTTCTGTGTTTTTCTTTCCAAAAGCTCATCTTTACCGTGGCAGCTCAGTTACATGCCTGTTTGCCTTCTGGAGTTTTTCATACCTTCCTCTAATCTTAACATCATGAAAGCAGAGGCAGCTGTCTTCCCCACGTCACCTCTCCATACTTCTTGCTGGCTTCCTTCTCTTTGCAGATCTGTGAGACAACAGGGACAACCTGGGCTCCTCCACATCTTTTAGTTCCCTTTTGTGTTGCTGCTGCCAGTCTCCTCTCAGCAGCCTCCTGAGCTTGCACAGACAGGGACGTGGTTACAGGAGCTGCCAGTCCTACCTGACAGATCTGCCTCGTGGCTTATCCCATCGCTGAGCCAAGTGGTTTGGTTTTGTTTCTGGAGCCCAGAGATGGAAATGCTGTCACTCATCTGCAGCCTCAGTGGAGGCAGGAAATTCTCTTGGTTGTGTCTTTTTGCTTCCCAACTTTGATAGTAATTGAGCACGTGTATAACTTCAGAATGCAAAGATTTAATAGGTGAATTCTTATATATATGTATGTACATACATAAAGTAATTTTCCAATAGTCTTTGAACACTGATATCCAGCTTCCACTGAGACACATTCGAAAACTACTTCAAATATTCTGTAACACAGAGACTCGTAAATTCATAAAGTATCCTAATTGCTAGTAGGATGCAGATGGTTCTGAATGTAGCTTAAACCTGTTAATCAGAGAAAATGCTAGTTGTTCTAATTTCATTTTTAAAATAGTCATCCAGTCCTAATGCCAATAGCGCTATCTAAAAAGCTGCCACAAGGTGGTACCACAGTATGTTGTGAGATGTTGAAATTACCATACCAAAACAACTATTCTCTTAATATAGGTGTAATGTAAAATACATGTGGACACAAAACATGCCTCTATTTAAAGATAATGTCCCTTAGGCTGCAGAAGGACCCCCCACAGAACTTTGCATTGCTCCTAGAAATGCACTAGCAGTTGGGTCGTTCCGTCTGCCAGCACTGATTCACTAGGACACTGACCTTTACAGCTTGCTTTCCTGCCAGAATTACTCAAGGTAGGTCGCTTAGATGCTGAAAGTTAAGCAGATTAAATATTTTCCTAAATTACTGCCTAAATAAGCAAATTGATCTTTCTGTCCTTCTTGATTTTCTCACCTTCCATCTCCCATGTGTTAGCTGCTGTAATATTTTTCAGTTCTTTGGCAAGGACGGTTGTGCCTGAATTTCAGAAAGACATTTTCCTGAAAATGCCACGACACTTAGGAGTCAAGGGAAGAGGAAACCTGGGCAGTTTTGCTGCATGGGAATTGAGCACCAACTTTGTGTTCAGTGTCTGCTGTAGTGGTGGGGTCAGTGTCTGGCTGAACTGAACTTACGGGCAGAAAAGATTTATTTCGTGGTGAAGCCCATCTGTTGTGCCAGTGAGGATTTCTTCTCTGGTCTATTATCTATTTATTATACCAGTGAGTATCCTATCTTATGGGAACTCTGTCCTTTCCCCCAGGATAAGCAAGGAAAAAATTGTAATGAAGCTTCAAACTGTGTTGTGTAGCTGTAATCCCATCACTCTGGCTCCTTGAATCATGCTCCATGTCTTCTCTTTTTATGCTGCTTTAACACATGTGGCTCATATCTCCTTGACTGAGACACTGTGTTTATGCTCATCTCTAATGTTTCTTCATAAATTAAACATCTGTTGCCATGATTTCCTAGTCACTGAATTCCTGCCAATTCACTAATACCTTTTGGATAAATGAGGTGCCTCCAATGAAAATTTTGGACAAGAGCGGTTCTCTGCCCTGTGAATACTAACAGTATTTTGAAAAAAAAAAAGCCCTAAATAGTTCCCGACTGTAACGTTCGAGATTTGTGTTGAATTCTAGGACTGCGTTTGGACCTGTACGTTCAGATCCATATGTACTGCTTCCAATTCCTGAAGCCAAGCTTAGCGGTGCGGGTTGTCTGTAATGCAAGGCCATGCCCCAAGAAATTGATTTCTATACTCCCCATTGTAGTCAAAGCCTAAGGGGGTATTGTATAAACATTATCTATTGGTTCAGATCTTTGAGAGGTGTATTTGATAAGAGGTGGTACCTACATCTGAATAAACAAACTGTTATACCAAGGGGCACGATGTCCTTCAACAATATTGCTAGATCTCACCTGCCCAGTGGGCTGCATTTCAAGGTGTCCTCCCTTAAATACATTAGATCAACCTTTATGAAGCTGAATCACATTAAAATGTGTTCTACTGCCTCTGTGCAGTTTCTCTTCAATTACATTGTACTCCCTCCCTTTTTAATGCTTGCAGACTTCATTTGCATGTGATTTCTCCTTGGTTGCATGTAATTGAAGTGTTTGAAGGAGATCTCTAATGGGCTATAATTCTTTTTGTCATTTCTCTTTTTTCTTACAGACTGCCAACAAAAGATCAATTTCTGAGAAAACTTTAAATACATAATTAACCTAAAAATGAATAAGAACACCAAAAGAATATTGAAATTTATTACAAAAATAAGATGAGATACAATTTTCTTAAAAATTAAAACCAGACAATTTTGTGGCATAAACTGTAATGCTTCTGAAAGCATTTTGGTAAGCAACAACTCATAGGAATTGTCTGATGGACTTCAATTACCCATGTATAAAAACCTGTTTTCACAGAGAACTGTGAAGTATAAATTAATTTGGATTTCTGTCCATTCTAAAAGGAAAGAAAACAAACACCCCTTTGTTTAAGAAACAAAAGGTTTTATTTTCGTAATTATTAAATTCATACATACAGTTGAGCTGAAATTGCATTTTTAGGGGATAACGTACTTAATAGAGGTAGGCATTCCTTTTTTATTAATTCACTTCGCAGAAACTTGTGAAGGTTTTTAGGGGACCAGATCAACATTTTCTAAAACTGGAATCCTCCATTTTTGTCCCACTTTACCATTCCTCCAATTCTAATTTCACTTCAGAATACAGACTTATTACCTAGTCATGCATGGCAAAAAAGTGCATTAGTCCTAATCAAATTGTTAGAAAAAGCTTGGAGAGTTGCCATTAAAAATTACTACAACCAGCAAGCATACTTTTAAAATGTCTAATTTTCCTGTTTTAGAATTTATGCAAAAATGTAATTTTGCTAAGAAAACCAGTGTATTTCTGGCAACAAAATTCAGCTTCCGTGTGGTATGCCATTGTCACTGCAGAGATCTACGTAAAGGGTGAGAATAACTGAAAAATGGCATAAACATCAGGAAGTATGAAGTATGATCCAAGTATACTTTATTCTAATAACTCGTGTCTCAGAATATGGAATTTCCAATACTGACTCACTATCAACACTGAAAAACATTGGAGACTGTAGAAGCTGTCAGTATTAATGAGTCTGTCTAGTCTGGAATACGTTGCACTTACCATTTGACATGAAAAGCCGTCATGTCACAAAACCCTCTCTTATGCCATTTAATAAGCCCAAAAGGCTCAGCTCTGGTAAGAAATTAAATAAATTCAAGGGCTTTTCACTACTGCCATTTTATCTCATTACAACAGGCCAAATGATTTAATTTACATAAAAATCCAGTCCATTTGTTCTGGAAATTAAATTCAAATCAATTGGAAACTATTCATATTGTATAGTTGCTGATGGTGCTTCAAGAGAAGCGATAGCACTGTACAAAGTTAGCATGGACTTGAAGCAAGAGAATTCCATTCATAGTGGGGAGCTTGAGTAAAAGATCAGACTGACAGAGTGCAGAACTTAGAAAAATATTAGCAATACAAGCAGCAGTGTCGTAGCATCAGTCCATCGCGTTTTGTCTGATATCTCCTCATTTATGTAGTGTTTTACAGTGTCAAGAGCATTTCAGAGGTTTTCTGTTGTCATCCCGTTCAGCCTGAATTTGCCTATGCATCTTCTCTATTGAATATAATGTTTTAAATAACAAACTAGTTCAACCTTTCAAAGGAGCTTCCCCTGTTCTATCATGTGAAGAATGAGCTTTCTTGAGTTTGCGATATTTATACTTCTTTACACTCTTTATCTTTTATCTATTTAGAAGTAAACTCCCCTTGAGCCCTGAATGTTGAGTATTTGCTTAGGTTAGTGGCAGAAATATCTACAACTAGATCAGAGGAACTATTAAGAACATTATTTAGGGGTGGTGGTAGTTTAAAGACCAGACACTCTGTAGCCTGTAGTTAACATAGTACAGCTATTCCATATTTCAGAGGGAGAAAAAGGTAATACATTTTTAATATGAGTTCTTTTGCCACTGGAATTGGATGAAGAACAGAAAGGTGAATGTAATGCGGCTCACAGAAGAAGCTTCGACCTAGGGATGATTGACCAGGGTGGGAGACTGAGTTGGGTAATCTCTGTGTATCCTGCCTTGCTCTATGTCCCATGCTGTGCAACCCAGGTAAGAATAAGAGGTTTTTTATCCAAAACACTAAAACATACACCTTCATGATTTCTTCTCTGCCTGCCCTCTTCTCCCTGCTAAAATATGATATTTAGAAGACAGCATAGTACTGTCAATTATTCAAGAAACTAGTTTAAGGGATTTATTTTTTTCCTTTCTTTTTCTGGTTTATGAGCCTTTAGGTTATAACCACTGTACTGGAAAAAAATGGTTTCCCTAGAGTTTTTACTGAGTACGTGCTTTTGTTTGCCTTTCCAGGACTGTTATGCATAGCAGGGAAACTATTCATAGAACTAAAAATAACCTACATGCAAACCTAAATGGAAACAGATACGGATTGAGAGACAAATCCAGTTCTACTCATTTTATATGCAAACAACTAAACCATGCAATAGAGGAAAAAAATAAGACAAGGCAATGTCTCATTTCGGACAGAGAAATGATAACATGGCAGCTAGAAACTATAGCAACAATAGGAAAAAATAAGGGAGGGAGTCATATGCTCTAGTATAGTCTCGTTTTTCTCACCAAATATCAAAGCACCCAGGGCCTCCTCTGAAATGTGCAAGAATACATTGAGTTGAATTTCCAAGGCCTAATATTACAGAAGTTGAAAAGCTGGTGAAAAAAATTGAAAAAAAAAAAAAAGCTTTTCTGTGAGGTGTTTTCTCTCAAAATTAAGAGCTTAAGAATACTTGAAGTAGAGCTTTTAGGGATGATTTTAGTGTTATTTGTCAGTTCTTCAAAACACTTTCCATTACTAAATTTGAAATGCTCATTAAGTTATTTTAAAATTACAATATCAAACCATTACAGTTCCTAGGCAAAGACAGTGTATCACACTGGATTTACTGAATGAAGGTGAACATGCACGGGGGTCTCGTTTTCATTACTCAGTTCCATTTTTCCGTAACAAACACGGCTTGCTTCTTGAGCTATAGGAAGCCTTTAACCAGTGTCAACAAACATGACAATGCCTCTTTTCATGGATTTTTTTCCCCCTTCTTCTTCAGTATACTGAAAGGCAGAAAGCATGCTTCATTTTTCAGATCTATAACGTGCTCTAAGGTTCCACCAGCAATACAAAGTGTAATTGTCGTTCAGAAATAAAAATGTTATACTGCTTTCTTTAATCTAACTGCCCATTCCTTGCAGGAGCCAAATTATACACAGTATCACAGAATCACAGATTGTTAGGGGTTGGAAGGGACCTCTGTGGGTCATCTAGCCCAGTAGGTTTCCCTTTCAGTCTTCCCCAAAGGTCAGGGAGTCTTTCTGGTAAAAAACATCTATTTTTGGCCTCTAGTCTTCAGAACTCCTGGATGTTTCATATTTCTGGTTGAAATAGTGGATTGTATTACATTGCGTCTGATCTCACAGCCACGGAGATGAGCAGGGGCCCTTCCACTGGCTGATTCACATGATTCCATGCAAGCTGGAGCACTCCTAAGGATGTGTGGTACAGAGAGAAGATAAAAATCAAAATCTAATAAGCCAGCTCTGACTTGCCTATGTGGGCAAGTCATCATACTGAAAATCTTCTAGCTGTTGCTTGCTGGAATAGTTTGACCACACCGGCATCATTCACGTTTGGATAAATTGCAGCCATGATTAAAGCTGTTACTGCCTCTTTCCACAACTGAATTTCATTTCAAAAGCTGTGTCCTCTAAAACAACTGAACTGGGTCAGCAAGGGAATCTCCCGTAGATGAAGGGAGGTCTTGTATACGGAAAATACGGCTGGTTTGAGAAGGGCACTGTTGTCCCCGAGGCTGGCGAGAGATGGGGGAGGAGAGGGCGAGCAGGGTGTCGGCATGCCATGGTGACGAGCCTCTCGTGTCTGACATCAACCAAAACGCCAGAGGAAAGCCCTGCTCTGCAAACTGGTAATTGAAAATGGATATTAGACTTGCATGTTTGGGTTCACTAACAAAACTGTGATTCAGTATGGGTTAGCAGGCGCAAAGCTCTTCTCAAATTGTGTAGGTTCTTGGTGTGACGGTTGTCTTAAGTAGCAGCAGACACTGCCTGAAGGATTCTGTATTCTGAACTTGCTTGTTTGAATCAAGATCAAAACAAAATTCTAGGAAGTTCTTGTGCAAAGGCTGTAATTCTGTGTGCCTGTTCAAGCACATTTTTGCATTATAGCATTAGCAGAGAATTTTCTGACAAAACAGAAAATGAAGAGTCTTTATCTCCAACATTTACAGAAGCACGCTGAATTTAACAAACCTTTGAGAAGACATAGGTAGGAGTTTGATAAAGTCCTGTCTGGAACTACACCCAGCTGCCTATAAATGGGGATTCTGTGCTTCAGAACAATCCTGAGATCACTCCTGTGTTGAGGACTAATAATGCATTTATTATAGGTACATACATGCTTGTTACCTTTATATTTTTATATTATATAAAGCATTTAAATATATATTATCTTATTATTATATTATTATGATTTTAATTTTAATTCTGGGACAGTCCTGTCATGTGAGCATGATGGATCTGATGGGGTCAGGTCTGTGAGCCTAGATGCTGTTGGAGCTTTAGGATTGTGTGCAGGAATTGAGGTGGTTTGTTGTTTGGTTTTGGGGTTTTTTTTTTAAGAACTGTGGTGTTCACTTTGTATTTATTTCCACCTTTTCTATTTGGTAGGATTTTTTTGTAAATCTGCTTTTTTGGGCTGAAAGAGATTGCATACTTTGAAAAAAACAACTCTTCTCAGAATGGAGGTTTTTTCCTGTCTTAGACTTCATAAACAGAGGGGGTGGGAGACTCCAATAGCTGCTTTTTATTTTTCAGTGAAAGCAAGTGGGAAGCTTGGCATGTAAACGTGGTTTCTAATGCAACTTTTTACAAATGCATTCTATTTAGCTACAACAGAACTTTCTTCCTCTTTTTATTATGGGCTAGCAAAGAAAACCACAACAAAACCTCTGTAAAAATTCCACCATAACTTCTGTAAGATAATTATTGAATGTGTAATATTCAGTATTAACAATGCTGTAGTATTCTCTTCCTGTTGTAACCCAGAGCTGTATTTAGGATAAATAATTCTGGTAATGTGTTAGCACTTGAGGTTCCACAGGAATAGGTGACGTACAAACTTATAAGAATAGTTGTGACCTCTGTCTGCAAAATTCATATCCAGGTTTTTCAAACTTTCGTGGCTTTGACAATGAAGATATTACTCTGATATTTTGTGGCTTTGTTCTGAAGGATTGCTCTGAAGCCTGAACAAAGATTCTGCCTTTCTGGAGTGTCTGCATGCTTCTCCAATGTTAAAGGGCATAAATATATTACGTTTTGATGGAAGATAGACATAACTTATCAGTTCTGTAACTGCAGTACAACAAGTTATACAATTGGGACAAGCTCATGCTGGCAGTCCTTGGTAAAGCTCTGGGATTTTGGCAAAGTTCAATCTAAATCTTCTAAATCACACTTTAGTGCCTGGCCTTTTCCTATGTCAAGTTTTATCAGAGCGCAGATGCTAGGCTGTGACCTTTTTTTGGCTTTGCAGACATATAAAACATCAGTTTTAGACCTAAAAAATAAAGCCAAATAAAGACTACTGGCAGCAATCTTTCACATCTGGGTGTTTTCAGATACTTTTTGAAATGAATCTTTAGTAATGCTTTAATAATAAGTTATATTATAGAAGCTTTCACAAATTTGAGTGTTAAGCTCCAAAACACTTCAATATGCTGTAGATTCTTTTGTTGAATTGCATATTATATAGCCATGTAGTGCTTTGAGGGTTTTAAAAATTAATTGTGAATGTGTATCCAGTTATTACTGGATATATAAGACTTTATAGTGATCACTTATTTAAACTTTGCGAAGTTTCATCTCGTATTTAAGCATCTGAAACAGATTAATAAATATGTTGAGAGAGAGGCTTGATCAACAACAGAAGTTTAACTAGGCTAATTAAAACTAGCATAGTTTTAATAGTTTTAACTAGCACAGTTACTTTATACTTAAGTCTGTGATAACCCCTGAAAGTGCAATTACTGTACATTTCTCTTAAAACATTCTAAATTAATTGAAAATATGTTAAAACTATTCAGGATGCTTTATTATGTAATTATTAAAATGAATGTCAAATGCTGAAGTGTTAAGAATGATGCACCCTTTTGACAGCGGTTATGCTGTTGTTGATAGAGAATCAACCAGATGTTATGTGGACATGATGCTTCCTGCTCTTGTTTTTATGTAGTTATCAGAATAATAACATGTATTATTTTTATCAAGTTTGACTATTTTATATACACGTGTTTTTAACTTCTCCTTCTGCAGAGTTTTCAAACAGCCAGGAAATACAGGTCCCTGGCCTCCATCTTTCTACCACTTTCAAGTTCTGCCTATGATGAGGTAGAGTTAGAAGTGTGCAAGTTTTGAAGGAGCAGAGAGAGAGTAGTGAGATTTCACATCTATTTTCAAGGTAGTTTTTTATCCTTAGGTCCCAAACGATTGGTAGAGCAGAAATTTTTGGCTTCTTGCCCTATGAAGAAAGGTGACATGATCCCATTTCTTCTTACGTATGGGAATTTTTCTCTTCTGAAAATGAGAATTGGATTTGTAAGAAGGGAAAATGACTTGCTACATTTTTGAGTAAATGAAGTCATTTCAGCAGTCCTGACTGCTGTTGTTACTGTGGCTCTAACCAGCAGAAATCCCCTGGTGCAGAAAGGCTACCAAGGCTGCGCAGCAGGCGGAAGTTGTAATTTTCCACTGAAGTATCATTGCAAAATGAATGGTAGCTGTGGGACTGCAAAACAAACCCACATCCTCCTTGTAGCTCACCCTCAGGGCATGTGTTCATTTCTCTGTTAACCACTAGTTCTTGGGAAGAAAGGAAAGAAAAAGAAATGGAAGAACACCAAGAAGAAAAACTAGGTGACAGAATAGATGATGGGTATCAAAGAGTAGAGATTTTACATCCTATCTACCTACCTGCATGAGCTATGGCAGGATGTTAACCTAAGTACATAACTGAAGGCAGCATACTGGGGCTTTGAGACTGCTTACTGTGCTTTATTGTCTCAGTGAATTAGTTCCTTAATGTAGTTTGATAAAACAGAGAGGATCTTTTGCACAGAGGATGTGATGGTGAGTAGAAGGCATGAACAGAATTCCAAACAGGGAGAGATTCCTGGAGATTTAGAGCAGCTCAAAAGCAAAAGGATCAAATTCATATCAAATGAAAGATTTTTTTTCTTTTTTTAGAGAAAACTTAGTGTCTCTTGTATTTAGATTTATTTTCCATAGTGAATTGCAGCCTGGGGTGCATTAGGAAGCGTGTGGCCAGTAGGTCGAGGGAGGTTCTCCTCTCCCTCTACACTGCCCTAGTGAGGCCCCATCTGGAGTACTGCATCCAGTTCTGGGCTCCCCAGTTCAAGAAAGATGAGGAGCTACTGGAGAGAGTCCAGCGGAGGGCTA
>Ga0181612_108918_pt1 | contig 12987 bp, 9 predicted proteins | sample HoacroProtozoa21_FD_119630 | JGI IMG/M metagenome (GOLD analysis project Ga0181612, IMG submission 119630) | Hoatzin crop microbial communities from Cojedes, Venezuel. Combined Assembly of Gp0051906, Gp0051904, Gp0051908
GGCAAGTCTCTCCAGCCATTAGCATCGCTGTGAACATGTCACTGTCCTCTGTATCAATCACACAATTAACCAAGCATTTCCCTTGATTCAGAGCCATGTCTAAAACACGCTAGCTCTTTCCACATTGTTCCTCCAAGACATTGTCCCTCCATTGTGCCTATCTGCTCCCTGAGACTCGAACTGCCTTTTGCATCCACATCACCGCAACCTGAGTCACTGACAAAATCGTATTTTCCATCTCCATTTCCAGGTTCAACACTGGCTTCCCAGGGAGGAATACTTGTCTTCCTATGCTTTGCTTACAGCATTTCTCTGAATGGAACTGAACCAGAAGAGTAGCTCCAAGTTCTGTAGATTGTGGGTAGACTGCTTTAGGTAAAGAAGGTTCCTTTTTAAACAAACTGTGGACTAATACAATAACTAGATCACTTTGTGATGTTGACATCACATTGACAGCATCTTTACGGACTCTCCTGCCTTTCAGGAAGCCACAGAAACATGTAAATTATGTCAGAGATACAAGGTATTTTGGAGAGACAATGAAGAAAAAAGCCCGAGCTGACAAACAAGCAGCAAGATTCTGTCAGATACCATGGCTGTTTGCACAGCTAGCTGCTTGAGAATGAGAAAAATGAGTCTGTCAGTTTTGTTACTGACAACTGCATAATTCACTTCCTAAGTGAACTCCATTAGAGGCATAGCTATGGATGGGGAAAGGCCTGAAGCTAGATTACGGTCTATAAAAGGATTATTACCTGATAACTGTATAATGGAGCGTAAGCAGCTACTTCTGTTATCTTAGGAGTAGCAAAGATGTGCTTAGTAAAGCAGCTATTCAATGCTAATGGTGGACTACCTTTGTGACAGAGCATTGATTTCCACGATCTATCCAGCCAAAGCACAAGTGTTGTTAAATAACTGTCATGAGTTTAAGAAATATATGCAGCTTGTCACTGTTTAATTCAAATCCAGACTCCGCTGTATAGCTAGAATAAACTTCTGTAGCCTTTCTTCATAGCCTGCTTCATAAGAGAAAACTACTATTCCTTTTCATACCTCTGTCAGGATTCTGCAGTGCGTTACATCAACAGAATGTCAAGGAGCTGCATTTCCTACAAGGTGAAGGCTTTTATACGTCATTGTGAAATTCAGAACTGGCCCAAGAATTTTTCCAGGACACCTGCTCATTTAACCTTCAGCAAAGGAAAAATAGCAGCTTGCTTCTATTTTCCATGAGTGAGTCCTGCATAGTTGCCCTAGTGCTGACGAGCAGCAAGCTGCACTGCCACATGTTCTCCAGGCAAATAATGGTGATTTCACTCCAGTGTTAACGCGCAATGTCCAGGCATATAAGAAGGCAAGAGGCAAAGAACAGAGAAAAATCTAGAGGGGAGCAGAAGCAATCAGACCTCAAGGTCCTGCAGGAGCACAGAGAAGCTGCTCAAGAACTCAGGTGAAGCTTTAAACAAGGAGATCTGAACAAACAGCAGGAGCAGAGCAGGGCAGCCATACTGGCAGGGAGTGCAGCCTTGAAGTGGGGATGGAGCAGATGAGGTTACAGCTGCTATGACCACCACGACATTTCAGTTCCTACTGCCCCAAACTGAAACTGGGCTCTAGATTTTAATTATGGGGAAACAGAGAAAATGATGTTTCTGTTGCCACTTTTTTTCCACAAGTCACTTTGTTACCCATGAATCAATCGCCATTCTTTTGAGGTGTAGCTCTAAAAACACACCAAGAGCAAGCAACCCACTAAGCTAACATATGCAAGATTAGGGGAAATGGAAATATTTTTTACAGAGCTTTAATTATTGGCTGCTTGGGACTGCTTACAGGGACTAGATTAAAACCTAAAGAAACACAGCTGTGGAAAGAGAACAGTAAGATCTGTTACATGCAAATGCATCCCACCTCCGCTCTGCTTCACTGGCCAGCATCTCCACACATGTGTGCAGGTAGCAACTATAAAAACTATATGTCATAGGAAAAATAACTCTAAAAATGTCTTATCGTTCATGTTTTGGTAACTTGAGGTGAGCATCGCACCTCTTCTTGTTTACATGACCAGAGAGAGGTTCACATGTTGGAAGTAAGTTCCCTCTTAGAGGGCATAAAAGCCAGATTATCCTGGCACGCTAGAAAACAGAAATATTTCTCATTCTGTAAAGAATGAAGAGAAGACATTTGAAAAATAAATGTAACAATCCCAGTGGATTTGGATTTACTGCATGTATGTACAGGGATTTACATAATTTTTGAGGAAGAACTACTTTTGAAAGCCATGAATTATAACTTCAAGAACTGAATACAACAGGTTGATTATTCAAACACAGCTGAGGCAGAGAAGCAATCTGATTACAGGACAGAGCTTTAAAATTGGATTTTTTAATTCTAAATTTAAAGAAAGGCTCTCAAAATCAACAGCACTGTGTACTATTACAGACATGTGATTAATATTTACTTTAAAATATCATCCATTTTTCTTGCATATTTGAAATTGATCAACTAAGGGTAGGATACACGAAGAATAGGACAGATCAGTCTCTGCTGTGAAATTTAGATCTGGGTCTAAACTAAGATTAGGCATGCTTAGACCTGAGTTTTGACGTAGTTCTTTACAGAAATAACAATCAGCTGAGCAGCTGTGACTTGAATGCACCAGATTTTGATGACATTTATATTCAGACAAGTTTCTGCATGACACGAATATTTCAGGTCTACAGGATCTGAGTAAACTCAGACATATGTCCATACACAACATGAAAAATACTCCCCAAAATATTTGAAAGGAGCATTGGTTCATTAGCTTAAAAAGAATCTTGTAACCTTGAGTTCTGTCCACAGAATTTCATCACTGGTTTACTCAGGAAAACTTAATGATGTGCTTAGGGAGCACAACATCAAATGTCAAAATATTAGTGTATCAGAAGTACAAAAATACAGCTTTTTAAATACGTTTTTAATATCTTTTATTTCTGCAATACCTTCAAAAACTCTGTTACTCTTTCACTTGCTGTTCAACAAATAATGCAGTAGCTGTTTAAATGTCTGTCACACAATGCATTTAAAGGACTGTATCCTATTTTTATCCTGAACTAAAATGAAAGACAGTCCTGCTAAAATATACAGTACTTCAAATAGCCACTTCAGCATATTGCAGAACACTATCATACGAAAAATATTGATTTTCTGTTTCCCTTCAATTGGAATTAAAAAAAACAAAGCCCAAAATTCAGTTCATTCTAACGCCAAAAACGCCTTATGAAAGGCACTCTTTGCAGAAGGAAGAAAGAATTTGGAATTCTTACAGTAAATCCAAGCAATCTTTTCCACCCTATATCCAGAAGACAGCACGAGGACAGGACAAGAAACAGCCCAGATTCTGAACGATGATGGAACAGACAGACAAAAAGACTTGCCCTCCCCTTATTACCTCATCTCTTCCTGTGCTCCCAATTACCTCCCACTCTGTAGTTCAAGTGCTTTGCCAGCTCTTCATCAGACCTGCTTAAGGCTGGTTGGTAACTCAGCTGTTATTATCATGTCTTTATAAATAAGTTTTGTTGTTCCTTCCAAACAACTCTACTAAGATCATGGCTCCATATCCTGTTTCTCCTCCAAAATGTCGCAGGAATTTTTTTTCTTCTTCTAATTTCACCAAGCTGCCTTCCCTTGGTATCCCTGTCATAAATTAACTCAAAATCATCAGAGCCTGAGGGTTTTTACTGACTGATCAAGCATTAGAGAACAGACCCTCTAGATCAGACCCCTTATCTGACTGCTGTCTACACACAGTATATAAATTGAAGTGTTACTTCTCTGCCACTCACAGTGGTAAGAAATGCCTCGAGCCAGCAGTGGGAGCACACTGTATTTCTCCAGACACCAAACCAGAGCAACAAAACCTTCTGCCTGTCTCTTAGACTTAACACCTGACATAAAGACTAGAAATCACTGATTGAAAAAAAAAAATCTCACAACATAAACCTGTTTTAAAATGCTAGTGCTAATCCTTTAGCTATATTTCTATATTAGGGACTGAAGTAAGGAATAAGAAAATACTAACCAAATGTTAATTTTAATAACTAAAAATTCTGGGCTAAGCAGTTATTTCTGAATTATAAGGAATTGATATGTATAATCCAAAACAACAGGCAACAGACTAATCAAAACCCAAAAACAGTTAATCAGATGTCCACAAATAGTGACAAGTTGAGACGTATTGACAGATGTTTTCATTAAAAGTACACCGAGCACAAAATGCCTTTACAACTGGCCTGAAGGCCCCCTCTATCTTTCACCCTCTTTAAAAAAAACATATGAATGCTGCAGTTGCTAGGTAGGTTCAGCAAAAGCAAGTAAGCTCCTTTTCTCCCTATACATTACGTGAAACCAAGTGCTTTCGCATCTAGCAATGAGTTTAAATATGAAAATGTGCAATGAATGTATAATGCGCCATCTTGAAATTCATTTGAAATAATGGCTTCGCCAATTTTTCACTGATTTTAATTTTCAAAGAAAATCACTGTGCAAATTTTCCTCTGTATGAAAAATACTAGTTTGATGACAACATGATGGAATTGATTGCCTTTAAAGGAATGCATAAAAATTCACCAGGATTCATTTGGAAAAAATGAGACTGATAATATCAGCTTCAATTCCATATAAACTTTTCCTCTTCATAGCGTTGGAAACCTTTATGCATACTGCTGTGCGGTTTTTTTGTACACTTTGCCACTTTCTGTTAGAGAAGACATTTCCACAATGGTTGAAGAGATTCCTGGGAGAATGTACTTCTTAACTACCTCTCTTGGGTGCTATAGAGTATAACTTAACTTCCGAGATCCTCCAATGAACGATGGCCTAATAAGACAATATTACAGACTGCTACTGTTAATAAGCAATGAGAATTGAGTCTAACATTGAGTGAGAGGGAATTCTATCCGATGAGAAAAACAGCATACAACATCTTTGCCTCAGTGGAATACATGTACAGCCAGTGGCACACAATGCCTAAATTCCATTTTACTGTGTAGTCTCATGCATTAACATTTACCAGGGAGTAGCTGTTACAAATTCACACCGCAGTCTGCCCCACGCTATTCTGCTCTTATGTCCCAGCACAAAATACATTTAAAATAGAGGAGAGAGAGAAGATTGAGAAAAAAATCTACATGTGGGCACAGGACAGATCGTTGTTCCCTTACTTTACTGTATCTTGAATCACAGGATACTTATGCACACGTTCAAAGTTTATACCTCTTCAAATGCTTACCTGAATTATAGAGTGCATGATTGTTCTGAGCAAGACGTTTACCAAATGAGTAGCACAAATTGAGAACTGATCTTAGGGGAAATAATATGTAAGAGGAGTAATGCTGGCAGAAGACAGTTTAAAATATTCATAAGGCTATGGAAGAAGACTAAGCAAAAATTTCATGAGGATAAAGAGAGGCGTTCATTGGAGAAAGAACCTGTTACAGTTAAGCCAGCAGCTAGAGTGAGTAACATACCAGCTGTTTCCATTAAAGATCACACTTTATACATCTTGTCTCAAAAAAATCTGTAAGTTTTTGATACTCCCTAAAGGATTTTTGCCTGTATGTGGGTGTGCCTGAGTGACTCAGCAAGCAACTTGGTGGATTGTCATTCTGTGTGCAAAGCACGTGTAAGGCTGGAATAACAGATGAATGCAGGACATGGAAAAGCCTCCAAGACAGACTTGCTCAGGTCACTCTCAAATCTCCACCTGCACAATACCCACTTCAGGAACAAGAAAATAAAAAGAAGAATAACCAAGCTAGAGTTTGCTGACAAGTGCAGACTGGGACCGTGCATACCTCTATTTCAAACAACAGTGATAGCAAGGAGTATCATTTGGAAGGTGTAGAGTGGGAAGAGGGCTTTTGAAGAACAGAAGTAGCAGATGGAAGAAGCAGATTAAGATAGCAATGATGGGGTAGTTATGGGTAGCAAAGAGCAACAAATCTCCCCGTGCTGGATGACATGAGACAGCCGGAGCCCAGTGACAGACAGCAGAAACTGGGAGGAGAACAGTGGGTAGCAACTGCCTTGGAGCTTGAGAGGTATCTGGAAAAAGCAGCAGTAGGAGTCAGGGGCACGTGGCCAAGGGCATCAGAAAGGACTACTCGCTGTTAAAGAACCTCATCTGGTCAGCTGCTACAACCACAGGCCCTGTTGTGGCCATCAAAAAAGATAAACTGCAGCTGCGCAGTGGCTAGAACACCACCAAGCTGCACACATAAATCAGAGGCAGAACAAAGAGCAGCACTGCTGAATCGGTAGGGATGTTTCCTCCCCCGTGGCTTTCATGTCTGTTCCGAGCCTTGCAAAATGTCTTTGCAAACTGACACACAGCACAGACAGCTCTCTCCAGCTTTGCAGGCTCTCAGCATTCCCTATTCTGAAAGATGCTGGCTATTAAAAAGCTTTTAAATTCTGATTTCTGAGGTGCTTAGCCCTTGAAACTCCAATCAGTCTCAAAGGGAACTGCAAATAAATCTTCCTAAAATTGTATTTATGGAAAAAATTAAATTATCTTTCAATTGCAAAGCTGAGATTGCTTATTTTTCATTGCAGACTGACAGATTTTCTTCCTTTTTTTGCCATTAAGAATTTATCACAATAATGCTATTGTTTTACCTTCAAATTAGAAAAAAGGCATGAAGGAACAGACAAAAGACCCACTTCCTTCTCTCCTTTTCTGTGCTTCTTGGAGTTTTTCTTTCTGTTTTTTTTTTCGTATTTGTGAATTCAAAGTTTCGAGTATACAATAAGAAATTCTAGTCCTGCAGCTTCCCTGAAGGCAATTTACTTTATCTGACATGTACACCATCAGAAGGTTAAATCTTTGTCATCAAAGTTGTGAATTCTATGCGAGCAAGCTTCTGTTCCCATTGGAGCTGATGTTGCTTGGTGCAGATCTAGGGCCCACCTCTTGGCAGCAATTTGAAAAGGAAATATTGCTAATTTAGCGAAAACCTGAAGACTGGAACAATAGTTTTGAAAAGATTAATCAAGATCCCTAAGCAGAACAAAGTATTTTAATTCAGACATTCAATCAAGTCTAATTTCATTTTCATGTGTTGGAAATTATGAGTAGCTACTAGAAGCTTTTGTGTTTTGGAGCATATAATCCCCAGAGACTACGATCAGGAGAGCTGGATGTAGGATGGCAATTCTGTTTCCCATGCTGACACAGACTGTTCTCTTCAGATCAAAACTGTTGTGCAGGAGGAAAGCACTGTTTGTGACAATCACGAGAATTAGAAGTAAGCTATATTAATAGTTTCCCATCTGTCGAGAGGGAAAAGTCAGAAATGCGGTTAACTTAGATGCTTTCACTCTTTTGCTACTAAATAAAGTTTAAATTTAAAGGATATATCCCTGAACAAACGCCCAGTTAAATGTCAGAATGTATTCCTGCTTCAAAGCGGAGGCTCCAATGTGTGCAAAGGGTCCTTCTTAGCCTCTCTGCACGCCTTCTCCTTAGCATTAAAAAGCAAACACAAGCAACCCAGCTTTAAAATCACTATGTGAACCAGAGTCACCTGTGCATCCCAAAAGTCCTTCAAACAAATGGTTTGTCAAAATCCTGACAAAGGTAGGGATTAAAACCACTGAACTTACTGCATTAGCGACAATACACATATTTGTCAGGTCACCCTGTCTGTAAGAGTTCACCTGAATGTGCCAAGCAGCCTCTGCGCCTGCCAAGTGTGCTGCCCTGCTTTCCGCATGGAAACGTTCCTTTGGACAAAGGGCTCCAGACTTTGCGGTGGCAGAAGGCTCAGAGTTATCGTACAAACACCGTCGACATCTTTTACACAGTTATTTTACTCTGCCAAGGATGAGTACAAACGGAACGGGGCAAAGGAACAAAATTGGAAACTATAGCAATAATTCTGAATAAATGGGGTTTCTCTTGCAAGATCATGTTTCTTCTCTAATTACCACTAATTAGTATTGGAGGAAATGCCAGTTCTGAAAAAAGAAGAGAATGGGTACTGGCTTAATTTTTTCTTTGAAGATACATTTATTATTCATTTCTTGCAGCCATTTTTAGATTATTGAAGGAAAAGAGGTCAATAACCTTTGGTTTGTGGTAAACCAGAGAACTGTCACTTTTTCCCGTGTCTCCCACTTTACCTCCCAACATTGCCTTTAATCCTTGTTATTTACCTTCTACAAATTTACAGGAAGACTACATGGCTTATCATACATTGAGACATGGCCAACTAGAACTGGTAGGCCTTGGGCCACAGCAGGTCTGCCAGGCCACTAACGGGTCCACACACCCAACAGCACTGGAATGACAGTGTCTTTGGAAATCACCGGTGAAGGTCTGAAGTCAAACGCGGATGGGTGACGGTGCAGCACAGACGATGGCGCATCAGGGAGTGAAAAAGCTTTACTAGAGTACAGAAAACTGTTAAAGAATCCTATTCTATGAAACGCTTTTACTCACTGCCCTGACTTGCAGTCTGACATGCAACATACCTCCGCAGGGTTTTTGTACTTGCTTCTTCCAAGGAAGGGCCACTGAGCTCTAGGGAAGGCAGACGGACAAATACCAAGTGGATCACAGGCTGACATCAATCCATTTAAGGTCCATGGTTGAGCTGCAGGGTCAATAGGAATTTTCTTCATCCTTTTAGCGTTGGAAGTATCAAAATCCATGATTCTTCTAGAAAGGGGAAAGACCAAAGATTCAGTCAGCTAACGAGAACGTAAACCCCTGAGATCAAAACGCCAGTACAAGCACTTGGTCTGAAATACGGGGTCCTAATCACTGGAACCGATGGGTAAGAAGAGAACCATTTCACCTCTGGCAAAGCAAAATGTAATTATTATTAAAGTGGTGATAGGGCAGGTAAATGATTTGACCCCGATTTTAACTAGTCAAACCTAGTTAATTATATCTCTGCTAATACAAACAGCAGTGATAAGACTCTTACAGATTGGTGAAAAATTAATGAAGTCTCTAATGAACTTTATGGCAAATTACATAAATCAGAGCTGACTTAAAGCCCAGAAGATTTTTAGTAGCGATTAGATTTTTCAGTTGCTGAAAGATAAAGAAAATAACTGCACTAAAAAGCCTCTCCTTTACTGGAAGACTCTGAAATACATTAAAGTAGTGGAAACAGTGCCAACGAATGATAGGTTCAACAGGGAAATCATTAAATAAGCACAGAGTTTTATTTTTAAATGGTTATTTGCAGAGCTGACCAGAGAGCGTTTTGAAAACCCTGCATATCAAACAACAAAGTCAAGGTTTCTTTTTTGATGAGTATGAGGGAAGGTCTGTGCGTGTTGTCTAGACACACACACAAAACAATGTTTCACACAGTGAAGGTTTTGCTGGACTTTCAGGAAGTGATAAGCAGACTTTATTTGTACAATTGTTTCAATAACTATTTTAAAAAACCCCAGACCCCAAAGAGGAACAAGAGGCACACTTAGTTTTCAACAGAGACAAGTCAGATTCCGAGCACTTTTGTAATATCAGGGCTACTCACGGCACTACCGAGATAACTTTGCATCAAATGTCCAAGCGTTTGGACATAGACATATTTGTAAATAGGCAAAAACTTCAGAAGAGAGATTTAGGAATAGGCAAACAGCACTTGGGTCCTGATTTCCATCACATGTCAATATTATGTTTAGAAATTTAGCTTTCATTCTTGCCTTTGAGACTGTACTTGCAATTAAACCATCAAGAATCATATGCTGAAAATTTATTTTAGATTCAGAGAAGGGCCTAAGCCTCCTGAAAATTTTCCCAATTTTATTTTCTTACCAAGAACTAGGAAGGAAGGGGGGAAAAAAAAAAAAAAAAAAAAAAAGATCGTGCCCTGTCTCCTAAACCACCCCAAAAAGCCTTGAGCCAAATTAGTCACATGAGAACTGCAGGCAAAGTCATTAAAAATGCTAGTCTATTCCTGAATTTATGAAACTGGTAAAAAGAAATAGTCTTCCTTCAATTTCAGACCTGTAGAGGTGTATCAGAAATAATATTCTAAACATCTATGTCTGAGCCTATAGAAACAGAGAAATCCATTGCAGGAGTTAAGGATATCGTGAAATGGTGAATGAAGAACAGGTTTTGCGACTTGCTTTCAGCAAGTTGGCTCTGTATAACTGTAAGACCATCACATAATTTCTAAATACAATGACCTTTTCTCTTACTGTTGTATAAAAACCCTCCCCCCAATAAATCTGGCCACTCTATAGCCTCCACAGCGCCTGGTCACACCACAGCAGCAGTGATCCCCCCTACACCTTCCATATTTCCACCAGCAGCCCAGCCAACTTGCGCCCTGGCTACCTGAAGAGCCAGTACATTGCAGACAGGCACAACAAACTTCTTGAGTAACTCCATTCCTTGTGGCTTGCTGGCAGTTGAATCCACCAAGCAAAAGTCACACTGAATATTTCCCCAGAGTACTACAATCAGTTCACGAAAGCAGTGCGTAAGAGTTGCCAGCTTAATACATCCTAATCAATGATATTCTGCCTTTTCCCTTCTTTTTTCTAGCTTTTTTGCAATTTCTCCTTTGAATCATAGTGCAAAATGTTTTGAAATTTCCTATTTCAACCCCAAATTATAGCATGAAGACTTCATCCAAACTAATCCTCAGTACTGTAACATGACTTAATAAAAAAAGACTTGTCCAGACACTGACAACCATAAAGACTGTTTAATAAAAAACAGACAGACAGGCATTTAGATGTTGAATTTTATCTTAAACATTGACAATTGCTCCAGTACTCACACTGACAAGCAAGTAGATCTTTTCAACACTAGGCATCTAGTGGCTTGAGATTATATAGGAGTTACATTCTGTTCAGTAAATGTGCACGCTCTGATGCAGCCAGAGCAATAAAATGTAGCAGAGTAATAAAGAAAAAAATTCTCTTAATAACCCCTCCTCAGCAGGACAACTGGCTGCTTAGAGGACGTTTGTCTTTAGACAAGGAGGCTTTTGAAATAACATTTGAGCACGGTTACAGGAAAGGAGACCAGAGCAAAGGTTCTGCTGTTTGTATTCCATACTGTGAGCAAGACAGCAGAAAGTGGAAATGGAGAGGCTTAGCGCAGCCTCGGAGTACAAAGCCAACCAAAGGTAAGTCAGCACGGTCTTTCTCCTAAGGCAGGCTGCACAAAAGCACTTTCCATCCCAGCCACAGGAAGGAATGAGGACAAGTTTTCAAAGCAGCAGTACCGTCTCTCACACAAAAGGTTGTTGCCCAGGCAAGTTGTGCTGTCTCCAACCTTGGAGGCTTTCGAAACCCAACTGGACAAAGCCCCAGGTAACCTAGTCTTACCCAACAGCTGACTCTGCCCAGAGCAGGAGGTCCCATCAGAGACCTCCTAAGGTCAACCCCAACCTGAATTAGCTGATAACTCTGTGTGCAGCTGGACCATCACTATGCCCATGCACAGAGTTTTGCTTTGAGACTCTCCTTGTAGCTCCCCTTTCAAAAGTTGAAAAAAATGTGTTCAAACTATTTGTGTATAAACACGCAACAATGGGACGAACATGCGCTCCACACAGAACTGTGCTGTAACCGTGGCAGCTTCCATTGAGAGACATCCATTGTCAATCTAAGGATCTCACCTAGAAGAGGTTTAGTTGTACTAGACACCGATTTATGAATATTCCAATCACGTAAAAACCACTCCAGTTTCTTGCAGAATTGTTTTTACATAGTGCAGCTGTGTGAATAAGGATGTTATCAGAAGCATTTACATTGAATAGTTTCTAAATTTGATTTCATGATTCTTCTGCAACTTTGACATTTTAGAGGCAAAATTGGAATCCTTTTCTATGAAATCATTGGAGGTTTACTTAGTCTGGCTTCTTAGTATTCCACTGTTCTTCGCCCTATTATGTTTTTCATATATAGACAACCAGTACATGTGTGTTTCTTTAAATACCCAGCTTCTTGTGGGAGGGTAAATTCAGAAATGAAGAAGGTTCCCTCCCAAACTTCGGCTGTAAACTGTCCTTAAAATCCTTTGCTATCTGCTGCCTCTCACCTAAGACAAAATGCTGAACCAATGTTTCCCCCTGGTTTCTGTCCATCTTGTAGCCTTTCTCTGGGGAATATTGGCCTTCATTTGTCACTAACGTTTTGTAAATTCTCAGATGTCAGACTTGTTTCTAAGGTATCAAACTCAGTGTTGATATTTGGGACAGTGGTTTTGTGCCTTGCTGACAGGCTGATTTACCTGCTTACAACCATAGTTTCGAATGCACAGAAATACATCCTATAGAAGAGATTCAAAATTTGCAGAGGACACCGAGATTACAGCTTATGCATATATTTTTTACTGTTGGTTTACTAGCACAGTCAAATGCAGTAAGCAAATGAATCATGAATCACCTAAACTCTGATTTTCTTCATACTGGAGCAGAACAAATCCCATTCAAGGCATGTTTCTTTGCATGGGAAGGCATCAGCCAGACATCAATAAAATCAACACATTCCAAACAGTATTTCAGAAATTCAGAGTAGCCTCCTCAAAAGAGCACAGCTCTGGAGACAAAATAACACTGGTGATGTTCGATAACAGAGCATACTCACAAAGCAAGTATGCATGTAGCACAGCTAAATATATCAGTAGTCATTTGGATTTTTTTTTTGGGGGGTGTCTTTTTGTGATACTGTTCTGATCCCATTTACTTGGGTATTGAAAACAGCTTCTAGAGAAGCCCAAAGGCCTTCTAAAACTCTGCCTGTAGCTTAACTGGACAAAGATACGAGAGTCTTTGGGGACCGTCAGATTACACACATCCAAGTTCCTACAGACCACCCGGGTTTTGTACTGACAGCAGAATTTCTGCAGATTTTACAGGCCAGTAATATCTATTCCTGAGAAAAAGTGACATACCTCCTGAAACCATTTGAGAAAAAGTCAACGAGTCCATTATTAAAACCCATCCGAAATGCCTA
>Ga0181612_119335_pt1 | contig 12987 bp, 9 predicted proteins | sample HoacroProtozoa21_FD_119630 | JGI IMG/M metagenome (GOLD analysis project Ga0181612, IMG submission 119630) | Hoatzin crop microbial communities from Cojedes, Venezuel. Combined Assembly of Gp0051906, Gp0051904, Gp0051908
AAACACAGCTTAGTGTTGTCATATGCTTTCACAGCATGCTATTGCAGGCACGAAGTAATATCAGCAATTTGTTCCTCCACTTCCAAATACACTTCGTGTATAGGAAAAAAAAAAAATCCTGCAAAAGAATACTGAGATTAGAGAAAATATCTTCTTGAGATTCACTTTCTTCTCTCGGTTTGGTTTGTATTCTGCCCACTGGCATTGTCAGTAAAATGTCAATATAATGTCACGCTCGTGACTGTTATGCAAGTAACAATAATGGTAATAAAGTGATAAAGTTCATGGACTGAGAAGACCTTGAAATGAAAAATGGTAACTCGAGATGGAACAACTAGATAAATGAGAAACATGAGATGTACTGTAGTTGGACTATCAGTCTACCATTAGTGTAGCTAATGAAGAAGGACCAGATTTAGGAAATAGGTAGAAAGCTATAGATGTAGGAAAATGAGTACTTTGAATAGCTGCTGGGAGAAAAAAAGGAATTTCCTAAATGGACTTCAGTAGAGGTAGAAAATAATTTTCAGTTTGGATGACAATAACTCTTAGTACAGCTTGTTGTAATGGTTTGGGGATAGTCACAATACAGAATTTTTTCAGATAAATTTTTGTTATTTTGAGATACAAAGCAAACAGAAAGTTTTCTTCATCCAAGTGAGTGTGAATGTGTATATCCATTTTTCTGTCTAGACAACGGTGAAAGCTGCTAACCTATGTGCCAGTTAAGAGCTATGGTTTTGTTTCTGCTGCGAGAAGTTTCCATAAAAGTATGGAAGATAGAAAATAATAATAGCAATAATAAACTATTTTTATAAATGTGTCCTAGGAATGTTGGCTTTTTCTGGTATATGCAAAATAATAATTTAAAAATTGCTATAGACATTACAATTACTACGCTATTAGAGAATTATTTCACGTTAAATTTTCCTATGCTTTAAACCGTGTGACCCTTCACATTCTGCTTTTAGTTGCAATGTTGCTATTCTATTAATATAACTCTGATAACCAAGAGAAAACTATACTTAGCAATATTTAGGGAGGTATTATTGAGTAACTTCTTGTAGTAGTTTTTCTGACATAATTTGTTTATGTAGGATTTCTTTTGGAAGTGATCTTGTATCACTGTTACTTGCTAAATGTGGTTTTGCAAAATCAAGACAGATCATGACTGACTATCTTTCAGAATACGTATGTATTTTAATTCCTTTTGAAGTAAATACATACATAGTGATTTTACATCATTTGAGTATATGATCTTTACAATGTCCAAAGGAATAATAAACTAAAGTGTGTTACTGATGTGCATTGTACACTGTTACCTCATAGGCTTTAGAAAGTGAGCACAAAAATTTTCGTATTAGAATACTCAAGCACACTGTCCACTGTGCTCATTAAAATATCTAAATTAGACTAGTCTTCTAAAATACAGTGTATACTCCAGCACAGAGTCATTCCCTCTTTCATTAACCTAACAGTAATGATTTCATGAAGTCCAGAATGTTGAAGTATGTCACAGAAGATAATTTACAGAAAAATACATTTGCTAAAGAATTATTTGGAAAGAAAATCCTAAGATATGTCTAAAGAACGGTTGTTATTTATTGCTAGAAAAATAATTGTTTGTATGGTATGGGATCTCAATACAGCTAAAAATATTACAGTCACTGTTTCAGTGATAGAAAACTGATTAATTTCATTTCATATAACCTATGTTAAGAAGTATGTGTCCTGTAAGGATTTGTCTGATTTTTATGTAGAGAGGCATATCTCTTAAGCTGGTGTAAAGGGTCTTCAGGCTAGTTCCAAGAAAGCCCAGGGCCAGCGAGAAGCTTTATTCCACAGCATATGTGGTTGGGCATCCTTTTCATCAGCAGCCTTGCCCGTCGGTGGGGGAGCTGCCTTCTGTTCCAGGACTGGGTGGGAAGAAGTGATGGGAAGGGTGTATCTCCTTCTCAGTTTCTTCTAAGTAGCTCATTTAATCAAGATTTTGTTTAAGCAATATAAACTGGTTATGTATATAAATAAATTAGTTTATGCATTCATCAATATGTCTTTAAATGCAAGTATTTTCAGGGTTGATATCCACAGTGTCCTTGCAGGAGTCAAGGGTGCTTAAGTAGTACTTTAAAAAAAAATCTGAATCTGTATGTGCTAAGCTAATACACATGTAGAATAACTGTTTTTAAATTATACTACCCTATTTTGGTAAACCAGATTTAACCTCAGAGGATTTGGGGGAGTAAGACCTTAAGAATAAAAAAAAACCCAAAAAACAGAAGAAGGTTGGCTGGGTTTCAGCAGCAGAAATTTATTTATCTTGTATAAACAGGAAAAAATTTCAAAGTTCCACCATTCCAGGTTTCAGAGTCACCAAATAACTTAAATAAGTTTAACTTTAACCTCGAACGTTGCAAATCTTTTGCCATTAGGATTTCATGGGCTCAGGCCTAGATGTCAGCAGGTATTAAAGGGTCTGTCAAGGTTTAGATAAGTACCTGAACATTTGAAAGGTCACTGTATCCATACAGAATTCCAATGCATTTTTTCCTAGATAGTATTGACAGCCCGTTATTACATAAGAAGCTTCACATAGAATATGAAACCATATATGGCATATCTAACATTGCAACATTTTTGCAGTTTTCACTCAAGCCTTACTCAGTACAACTGCATTGGAGTTAATCTAGGAGTGAAAGCGTAGATGAAGACTGCAAGTATTTTGACTTTAATGTACTCCTTTATCACCAATGTAATGGAATAAAATGAAGTCTCAGACTGTTGTATGGAAAATGCTAGAAAATGTCTAAGCCCTCATAGCATTATAGAATAGCTTTTGTTTATTTTTTTTAGGGCAGGGTTCCCTGTATCATTTTGTAAGGCAAGGTGTATGTTAAATTGGCAGTATCTACACAACAATAGTTTACATGCCTTGATATGCTTTAAGACATGAACGTGAGTGAGTGTTCTCCAGGGCTTGGCGGGGGGGACAGGATTATCCTTTCACTTGATATTTGTTGGGTTTATTTTCAGAAGTACTGCACAATCCTTATTGTTCATTTTTCATTTTATTTTCAATCTTATCTGAAAGGTAGTATTTCAAGATGCCAGATGTCAGTATACCCAGTGGCAATTAACTAGAAAAACAAGTTCCTCTGTTCAAGCTTTCACATACCTGAACTAGATGACCCGGAAAAAAAATGGGTATAGATTGAATTATAATGACATTTATTTCAGTCAGAATTCTGAAATCACCATTTTTCCAGTAAATTAGTATTGATTAATTTGATAAGAGTGTAAATTTAATTACATTAAGAATGTATATAATTAAAAATCATAGTCAAGCTAATAATCTGTAATTAATCTCTTAATAATAGCATGCTGAGAATTTACATAAGATAATTCTGACACTGAATAACTGCAATCTTACGAAGTTCATGAGTTAGACTTTAAGCATTCATTATGTACCATAACTTGAATATTTTTAATTATTTGTATGTACCGAGAGAGTCATTGCAGCTTTTTCCCCTCATCTTCTCTATTTCCCTAATGACAGGTTACTTTTGTTCTGTTCCAGTGGAAATTTTGAAGTTTAGTGCTATTGTATATAACTATAAATAAATCAGTACCCTTGGAAAGGAGTACTTTGATGAGGAGCGATGTTCTTTGTAGAATAAAAAGGCAGACTGAAAGCAGTATAAACGGAATGGCAGAAGTCAGCACACTGCAAACAAAGGGTGGAGCTCTGTAGAACATGGATCATGACAGCCAGATTGGATCCAAACGCTGCAAAACTCATCCTGGGTCTGACTCTCAAACCTCTCAGTCAAGGCAATGTTTTAAGTAAATTTAATATTCGTTGTAAAGCACAAATGTAGGCACTGTCCTACTAACATCCACAAAAGAGAAACTTGAAATAAATTAGCTTCTAAATATATTTTGGTGGTAGATTTATTTGAAATGCTTAGTGATGCTACTGAGACTTAATAGTCCAGGTGCTGTAACGACACATCTCTCCACCTGCCATGAGTTAGTTAAGAGACTGACCTGCCCTGAAAGTTAATGACTTACATCCATGTGCACACTTTCATACAGAGATCAGCTGAACTATATCAGTGTCCATCTGCACAGAAAACTTATCATAAAAACTTGGGAAAATTGCACATTTCAAAAGGAGTACAGAATGTAGTAGCATATTATTTCAGCACCCTAAGAATTTCAGACCCAGGTTCTCCTATGTAGATTTCACACTGAATAGCGTATCAGGACAGGGTACTCAAATGTGCTGGGTCCACATTAAACATCTCTGAAGCTCCAGGGTAAGCACCAACCCACATTTCTGTGGTGACAAACAGTGTCCATGTTAATATTGTGGGCACACGGTCGGTACTCTTTAGTGTGGTAGATAAACTGAGAACATGCAAGCTGCCCATATCTGACAAATGTAAACTCTTATGAAATTAAAATATTTTCTTCTATGTGGAGAACATTAAAAAAAAATTACAAGTATTAAAAATGGGTGTCGTAAAAAAGTGCTGCTCTAAATTTCCCTCATAAGGTTTTGGGTACTAAACAATTCCAAAACAGTTAGTAATTCCCTGTAATTTTGGAGACACTGCAGGCAAATGAGTCGTAAGTACTGGTTTCTGTAGCACACGCAAATGGAAGTATACCTAAGAACACTAATTTTCCTTTAGTCATCTTAGTTACACTTTGTCTTTTTAATGACCTGGCCATTGTGTATTGGTATTTATAGTATTGCATTCACAATTAGAGTAAAACTGTTCTGCTTGCATAGTGCTTTAAGTGCTAGAAAGTGTTTTATTGGTACTGTTTTTCAAATGCATTCCAAAATTCCATCATCAAACTAAAGAACATTCAAGGGTTATAGGTAAACATAAAGCTGAGGTAACCTATTCTGTTTCTAATGAAGCTGTCACAACTCTCTTGAGCTTGTGTAAACCTTAAAATGAACTGGTGAGTAATCTTAAGGAGAAACAGATAGGAATTTGCAAACACTTTCAAATCACAGATTCCACTTCAATGTTACTTTGTAAATGCAATTAAACAGGATAATCTTAGAGGACACAGAGCTATCTGAAGTCTTAATTCCTGAGGTAGTTTGTTTAGCAATTTCTTTCTGTTACTGAATTGTGGAAGAAAGGATTTATTCAGAGCATAAACTGTAATACATGATAAGTTTAAGAAAACTTCTTATATGAAGTTAATACAAAGCAAGCCTTCAAACTTTGGCACCGTTGACTGCTAAGATATCAACTTATATTACAACAGACTGTAAGCAAACCAAAAATTTTAAAATCTTGCTTAAAAAGACCTTCAAAACAAGAGAAGGTCTTGGATATTTTTTATGAAGGAGAAAAGAATTCATCTGGAGAGTTGTAGAAAATCTTAGGGGCACTGATAAAGTTGTTCCTGTCCTTCAAATATACTGATCAGGCATGTTTTCCAGGAGATAGAGTTAAATCCTGGAAGATGTATACAAATTGTATTTCACCTTTCATGGACTGAATAAACGCCCTAGTCTGTTGTAACAAGTGGTTGTCTCTGGCTTTTCACATCCAATGTCCCACATTTCTGCCGTTTCGAAATTCCCTTTTCTGCTTTGATTTTAGGCTCGTTTCTTCTCTTGTTTCCTTGTCTGACTTTCCCTTCCGTCATGACACCCTAACCTTTACCTGCTGCCTCCTCTTCTATTCTCATCTCAAATTCAGAAATTAAATAGTTTCCATTTATGTACTCCTTCTTTCACTTCCCAAATTGTCCTCTCCAGAAGTGGCCCCTTCTTTACCATCTCCTCATTCACAAATCCTGAGAGTGCCAACAAAGCCAAACTTTCTTCTGAGGGTGATGATCATTCTTTGCATGTGCTTAAAGAGGCCGCTCAATCTCGATATAAAGACAGGTTACCACAGGTAAAGTTAATCATGACTCGCTGTCATTAAGATATATTTTTACATATCTTGAGCTGTCCTGATCTCTATTGCAAGAGCTGCTCTTGACACAGCTACTCTTTGCTGACTGCTTGGTAACTCCAGGAGGTTCCCCTAGTTCAGGGTGAAAGGCTGGTTGGAGGGCCCCGTCATTCCTGCTGTTTGATAAATTAGAAGTTAACACTTCCACACATGAATGTAATCTGCCCAGTAAAATTACATTAACTGCTGTCAGACATTTTTCTTGTCTTCAAATACTGACTTTTTCCATACATAACCTGTTAAATCTGGATTCTTTCAAGGTATTGAATATGTTTATTTTAGGCAAATGCTTGCTGTGGAAACACATGATCTGGCTCAACTCAAACCTTGTCAACAACTTTGTGAAAAAAATGTAAATTAAGTCATGCTATAGTAGCTCTTATTGATTGCAAACAGCTCTAAAATGTACTTCAACCTTTTTTCCTAAGAAAGTTATTTTACCTAGAGTGAAGTTTTCCAATATTTTTTTCAGTTTGTGGATTTTAAAATGTTGGTTTCTTGGTAGGTCATTTGTTCTCTTGGCAATAGGCATGTTTTTCTTAATTATTTCTGCAAATACCTAAACCCAAAAACCCCAAGGATTGAAAAACACAGAGGAGAGTCCCATTAAGACACCTATTACTAATTTGCTGGGGTTTTTAATCACCTTCCTTCAGAGGTCAGCGTGTTAGATGAGATGACTACCAAAGGTTTGGATATGCACATTAATCTTTTTTAAAACTGGCATATTTCCCTCCTCATGCCTGAGGACTGAGAGACCAGGTGCATTGCAAGTGAGCTCCTTCTTACAGATTTGATCAGCTCAAAAATCTCTTGCTCAGGAAACAATTTTTAGAATACATAATATCTGAATTACTTGTAAATGAGGCTTTGTCTCTGCTGTGGATCTTGTTTCTTCTTTTGTTTTTTCAAAAGGATGCACCTTAGCTTTCCTGGTCACTTTTTTCTGTCTTATTGTTTTATACAGCCTGAGGATATATCCCAAGCTTGTGGTGCACCAGAGTAATATTCCATGTTTGAATAAGCCAAAAGAAAGACACCTGCTTGAACTTTAATTAGAAATGCCTTTTTCAGAGCACAATGAAAAAATTTTCTGTAGTGAACACGTTGTGTTTCATGCAGTGTCCGCATGGGTTTGGGCATGCACATAAAGTCTGCTTGCACTTCCATATCAGTATTAGTGCCCTGACAGGGGCACAGGGTCATAACAGGAGGATCACAACCTCCAGGAACTTGCTAAACACATAACAAATAACATACACTATATATACTTTTACTAAGGTACTTTCATTATTAGCGGCTCCTATCCACATGGATATTATTTCTTCAGCTTCAAAAAACTATCACTTCTCTTTGTTTAGCAGTTTAGCTGATAAGTCCAAATTACACATGTGGTATTTCAGTGTCTGTATTCATATTAAAATTTGTACATTTGAGAATAATTAGGGTAGCTCAAACTTTAAAAAAAAGAACTATTTTTGATCAAATATTTTAAAGTTTATATTTTAATAAAAGCTGAAGTATGTCTCAGTGAAAAACTCCTGGACAGCTACAGAGTTTGACTAATCCTGAATAGGAACACACATGTGCTCTTTTGTTAAGAACTTTTTGGTGTCAACATGCAAATGATTCTGTGCAATCTCCCATGACACGTGCAGTTATTATTGAATATTATTGAGTTCAGATGGCGCTCATATGAAGTAACCAACAAGGCTAGAAGTTGCAGCTGTGCCATTTGCCTTTTAGGCAGATCCAGTTTCCTTTTTCTTCTTTTCATATCTTCCTCCAGAAAAACATACTTTTTTTAGCCTGTAAAAACCTTTGGGGCACAGCATGAAACCACTTACTTGTGGGGTGAAAGGTTTTTTTAATGGGCAGCAAAAGCTCACAGTATGAGCACAATGCTGGTCTGCCTCTTGAGTCATAAAAAGCAAGAAACTGTAAATGATGCGTAACTTTTTAATGAGTAAATCCTAAGAACCAACTTCTAATATTTGACAAGGAAGGACAAATTTCACTTTAAATCATTTACGCTCTTTATTTCATAGCAGTTGTTTTCAGTATAGCAATTAAACATGTTTCAAAACTGCAAAATGCAATTATTTCCTTAATTCAATTTGTGTATGAAGATCGCTCAAAAGCTGTGCAAAATAAAACATTGGAGAACATCTCCCCTCAAAATTTGTTTTGTGTGTAAAGTATGTTTATTGTAGCAGTGTTTCCAGTGAGACGTAACAGAACTAGCTAGTAAGCCTGAAATGACACCACAGGCCTCATTCTAGTGATTTTCCATATTTAGTGCTATGTGCAATGTATTCTTTAAGGCACCGTCTTAAATGCAGTCAATTCCACCAAAGACAGCTGGAGAAGTTTAAGTCAGATGCGACATGTAAGAAGGATATGTTTTGAGTTTATTAAAAATATTTCATCTAAAAAGTTAGAGTCTTACAGACCATTTTTAATACAGAAGAGAAATACCATAATCACAGAAGAGAAATACCATAATCACAACTCTGAGAAATCATATATCTGATATCTATACTATTGTTCAGTAACAATTATTAAAAAGTGATTTCCTTTTTTCAAAAGCTCATGTGTGAATACTTACTGGGAGTATGCTTTGCCCAAGATTATATGTCCATATACATTTAGGTAAAAGCCACAATACTAGCTTTTTTGTTGCAGAAGTAGTTCAGGAAAAAGTAAGAATATTTAATGAACCATTTAGTATACCTGCTACACTAGCTATCTTGAAAGGATATTATTCCGTGTAACATTCAGAAAATCGTAAGAAAGATGATAAAAGTAAAGTTTAATGAATGGGATACATGTTTAATGTTAAAGTTCAATTAATAGGATACATTTAACTCAATGTGCTTACTAATATGCTTTCAGAAAGCCAAAAAGTAATGGGTTTTTCTCTGGCTTAGCAATGGGTTCACCTGGAGTAAGTATTGCTGGAAAAGGCAGACACAGCTTGAAATACAAGGTAGTGAGAGAGAGTGTCTTGGATTTAAGAATATGGGTTAATGGATGAGACAATGAGGTGGAGGTGGGGATTGTGTCAGTAGTAATAGCCATTCCATTTGGAAGTAAAGCCACAGTATTCATCAGTTTTTTTCAGATTCTTTTCTTAATTTCATCATCTTCAGGTATTCAAGAGACTGAAGTCCAAAGCTTCTTTTCCAGCAATGAGCTGGCAAATATTACTTGAGGTATACTGTGCTTTATGCTGGATGATTTTTGCAGCTTATGCATCATCCTTTGCAAAGGAAAGGTGAATATATCTGTATTAACTAGCCAAGTGGACTCTTCAATGCATCATTAATTGCTCATGTTTAGGGTAGAGCAAGGAATTGTGAAAGGGCTTGCATGAACTTCCTGAAGTAGTGCATGTACTTTCTATTTTACTACATACATAAAGTAGAGCTACCTCTCTGGCAGGTTATTTAAGTTGTATCCTCTTTTAAATAAAATAAATTATTCTGATGAATGAAAAATAACCAGTTCCTATTTATGGAGAAAAGTTGCTAATAATTAACAAATAATTTCTTCAGATTAAATGTCTCTCATGTAACTGAAAAAACAGAAAGTTAAATGGTTGGAATAAAAACATTTGAATGTATTCACAGATTCCAAAATTTTATGGCTACCTTAAGTGGAAATTAGTTAATGTGATATTTAAATAACAATTTAGAAATCATTGATTTTTAAATAATGATCCTGATTGGTTTTTAATTATACTAAGGGGTTCTAGCAATCCAAGGAAGATTTACGATGTGTGTGGCAGGTGGCATCTGTTTTCTTTGTTTGTGTGCAGGGTATGGTGGCTGCATTTTGTTAAGGGTGGCTGCCTGCAAAGGCACAAGGAAAGCAGGTTGCTTCCCTGGTCCTGGCTGGCCTGTGCTACGTCAGGTGGATCATATGCAGGGAAATGGATTTTTCCCGTCCTGAGAGCCCCAAGGTAGAGGAGACAGTGCTCCAGAGCGCATGGCAGCAGAGGCTGAGGGTGTGGGAACTCACCAAGCAGTGCCCAGCCCCATGCTCTGAAGAGGCAGCAGGGCAAAGAAATCCAGATGAGCAGTTGCAAAGTAGGCATTGGTTGACTTGCTGGACTAAGACAATGCCCAGCTGAAATAATCTGTCCTGCGTGACTGTGATGAGTAGGGAATACATGTATTTACAAAACCTGTTATTTCTGTTCTTATTCTGAATTTTGTCTGTTTTAGAAAGTTCCCTGTGGCAGTTTATATTCAAATAAGTCTTTATATATGCTCTTAACGCCTTTGAGTGTCTTTCTTTGAACAACAGACACCTCTCAAAGCCCTGGTCACCTTGTGTCCCATCCTAGGTGGCCTCTCAGTGAACCTCCTCTGTTCACTGCTCAAATGAGAGATGGGGTTCTTGGCAGCCTGCGGGGGAAGGAGACAAATTTCAAAATGCATGTCAGAAATATATGCCATACTTACTACCTAAGTAACGTATATTTCTGCTGTCACGTTAAGTCTTTTCCAAACAGTTGTGCTTAAGATGTGTGTTGGAGAAACAAACTGTTTCCAAATAAAGTGAACGGGTAGCTACAGACCGACAGCAATTCAGAACCATTTGCTGTGGGAGTGAGAAGCTGATGTATCACAGAAACCAGTCGCTCAAAGGCAGTGGGACACGCCATTCAGGCCATACGGGCAGGCCCACCACTGTCTGCTTCCTGATTAGCACAAGTTCAGGCAACTGTTATGTATGCTGATATTCAGAGCTGCTGGTTTCCAGACTAACTCTTACACCTGACTGGAAAAAAGTTGCTGTACCTCAGAATTCCCTAACCTGCTTTTAGCTTTCCAGCCTCCAGAGTCCTGGTCTTTGTTGTTTTTCTTAAAGATTTATTACCTCTGTGGAAGAAATCAGTCAATGTGAAAAAGTTGTTTGTGTTGCAAAACTGAAATCATAATCACAAACAAGAAAAAAAAACCAAAACAAGTAGTAACTAACAAAAAAATAGTGTTTCGTACATGACTGGTATGTACCAGTAAGCTTGAGGGATTTCAGGTGATATTACATTGCTGCATTATGTAGCCAGCTTGTTATGTTTGCCTTATCAAAATATTAAATAAATAAAAAATGTAGGAACATTCCAGCAATGCTTTTAATGAAGGTCGAAGTATAAGAATAAGCAACGTTATATTAACATATGCTGTTATGTGATGCAGTTTGACTTGAAAAAGAAATCTTAGACTAGGTCCCTTTTTTGGAAAAGAACTTCCAAGTGGCTCTGAAATATTGACTCTTTCTTACACAAAGACTTCCTAATCCCTGAAGTGTCTTGCTTGTTTTCATTAATCCATTGCTTAAATAAATATGACAGTAGCCTTCCCCTCTAATGAACGATGTTAGCTGTTTGGAAGCAATCCTGCTGCATCCTGCAGGCTTTTTTCTGTATCGAAAGGTTTTGTGCAGCATCCAGGTTCAAATGCCTTATCACTAAAGCTTGTTATCAAAAAGATATTGACAGACTGAAAGATCACAGCAGTGAGACTGATGGCAGAGCTAATGGGATTCCTTTTAAAGACAAAGGTTCAAAGAGCCTAAAGACACGTTTTGGCCGAGACGTGACAAGGCTTGATAACAGCGTACACCCGCCTGAAGAGTGCAAACACAAGAACAGAGAGGAAATTTCATGTTATAGCAACCAGTTAAGAGTTATAATGACATGAGGTTAAGGAATTACAAGTACTGCCTGAATCTTAAAAAGTGCCTTTAGATGATTATATTTAGTGACTCGTGGAGCTGCCTCCGAAGGGGAGCGCGGGTGGTGCTGCGAGGCTGGCCCCTGAAATCAGGGGGTGCCAGGGGCCAGCGGCTGCGGGAAGCCCTTTGCTGGTGGGGCAGTGGGCAGGGTGCTCCACTGGCTGCTCTCCAGCCCTGGCGCCGGGAGGCTGTGCTGCCGTGGCGTTCGCTGCGGGTACACAGGGAACAGCATCAGCCTATGTAATTTATTAAAGAAATGTGTTAAAATAGCCCTGGGTGGTGTATATGCAGAGGAGGAAAAGGGAGCTGGTTTTAAAGTTCAGCTGTGTGCCTTTGTTCAGAAATTCATTGAGAAGTGTTTGTGTTTTGGTGCATTTAATATAGCAGATATGCGAAGCGTGTTGTGCACAACGCCAACGGTTATGTGGGCTGATGGATGACTGGCATTATCATTCGTTATGCATATTACAGATGAGGTTGCTAAACAGACTTCATTAATACAAGAAATTTTGCAAAGCCTTTCTTGGAATGATCACTGTACAAGTTTTGTAAATCTGTTTATGGTACAAGGCACTAGACTTGTAGCCATAGATAGCTACAACTTCAAAAAAGCAAATTACTGGTTTCTGACATTTCCCCATTAGATTTCACAGGTGTTTGTGAAGGTGTTGATTCAGTATCATCTTACTGAATTCCACAGTTGCAGAGTGTTTGCTCTCATGTCTGTTAGGTTTTCCTAGGTTGCTGGCGGAGGTGGGGTTCACTAGATCTATTGAACAGCCCTGTCCATACAGCATATTTAGATTTTACTGGCGGATGTGGTACCCCAGTGGATTTCTGAATGAAAGTGGATGACAGGAAGAGTTACAGCAGGCTTTGGTTGGCTATTTAGTGTTATAGTGTATTAATATTTACTTAGCTTCAAGCAAAATCACCCCTTCACATGAGTAACTCACACAAGCCCAGAACCCCATGCACCAGGGTGTTGTCTTTGGGGAGAGCAGAGGCGACAGAAAGGGCAGCAGGAAGGAGACAGAGGTTCATGGGCTTGAAGTTTTGCAGCAGTCAAGATCAGGGTACTTGTGGACCCACAGCGTTCTTATTTCCTTCAGAGGTTCAAATGTATTTTCTTTTCTGATTTGACCAGCAGCTACTGTTGATGATACCCAGCTGTGGATTTTGAGGGGGTTCAGGGCTTTATTGTGGAAGCTTTTCACTGAATTTAATCTTTTACATGAGCTGTGAAGTG
>Ga0181612_147668_pt1 | contig 12987 bp, 7 predicted proteins | sample HoacroProtozoa21_FD_119630 | JGI IMG/M metagenome (GOLD analysis project Ga0181612, IMG submission 119630) | Hoatzin crop microbial communities from Cojedes, Venezuel. Combined Assembly of Gp0051906, Gp0051904, Gp0051908
ATTTATATACAACACCATTGTTGTGTACCATAATTAATGCTATAATTATTAATTATAATTCATTTTATACATATATTCTATATCTTTATCTATATTTACATGATAATACATTGTGACTATTAACTGTCTTTTTTGACACCTGGGATGATGTTAACCCCAAACATCTGAGTTTTCTGAGCTAGAATGTCATCAGTCTATTCTTTGTTTTCATAGAATACATCTAACATTCACATTCAATAATACAAAATTGCAGCTAAAGAAAACAGGTGAAAATGGATTTCAAAGAAACATAAGCAAGACACAACTGTATGAATCAACTGTAAAATAACATGAAAAGCATTCAAGTATAGGTTAATGTTGGTCTGTTCTATTCACTTTAAATTCTTCAACCAACAAGAATTGAAAAACACCAATGTGGAAATGCATTGGAAAAATAATTCTATTTTCCTGTAACAAAGCAGAATGAAACTTGGGTTTTTACCTTGTGCAAGAAACCATTATGTCCAGCTGTTGTAAAAAAAAAAAATTGTTTGTTTTTGGTTCTACTCTCTATTGCCATACACAGTACAGATCTAGAAAAGAAACGAGAATTTCTAACTGCTTTTGAACACAATGAACTTTCACAGTCAATCTCCTCAGAACAGTAGGAAGACAGCTGAAACCAACCACGCAACAAATATAAGTCTCATCGCCCACTGAATTCCTTTCTGCATCTAACATTTCTTTCACTTTCTGCATTTCTCTTAATTGCTTGTATCCCTGTTTTCTGCCTATGTTTATAATTGCAGGATATATTTCTGCCATTTATGTTTCATATACTCCTTCCTTCACAATTCATCTACATATTTATGCTACTTTACTTTTCAAACTGTTCCAAAATGATCCCACTATCCCATGCTGTCACTTCCCTGTACAAAATGTGTTTCATTTGAAACATTTCATCAGAGGCAAATTAAAAGAGAAGAAAAGTGATGTTTTAGAAAAGATGCAATTCCTTCTGATGTTAGACCATTTGTATTATCATTTTCAAAAACAATGATTAGTAACTGCTAAATTTTGGGGCTATACATTCCTGAGAATGTCTGCCAGTCATGAAACTTTTAACTGAGATTTTAAATATATATTTTCTCTTTCCAAGATACTCCTACTGATGTTCATACCAAAAAAAACTCCTTTAAATAGTTGATTGTCTAATCTTTTATTGATAAGTATATCTCACTCAAAACGCTTCCTTACAGGAGTGTAAGAAATTGTTTCACAATCTAATTTTTCAGTCTTTAATAGTACTGCTCTGAAAAAGCTTCTTACAATGCCTCTTCTTCTGCCTTAATTTTTTAAAATTACCTATGCCAATGTGAAAAAGATCAGCTGCTGCTATTAGACAGTAATGGAAAAACAAACAATAAACAAAAGGAGTCAAATGTACCAAAACAAACAGACAAATGTATGCTTGTGGGTCTTTTGTTTGTATGAAAACTGCTAAACAATGGTTCAAGCGGATCAGTGTATCTGAATTATTGTGAAGTGTTTCCTATATTTCTCACCGAACCTTCTTCACAAAATATATTAAAAAGCTTGAACATGATAAAACAGATTTCAGTAGCCAAATCTCATTTCTTCTACTACTAAACTATCAGGCAAGATCTCAAGCACACACCTAATGTAAGCTGGCAAGCAGTTGAAGCCTTGTTTTGTCTTGGCTGTATGAGTTCCTTCTCTGATTGCCTGAAAATAAAATATCCCTGCAGCGAGATGCTACCTTACCTTTCAGTCTTCTCCATATAAGCTCAAAGTTGATCCTGTAGAGCTTTACTTTAAGAAAAGCTACAGGAAATAAGCTATATTTTCCTGAAATATTCAATTCTAAAAAGCAAACAAAAAACAAACCACTCATTCACCAGGAATTCCAAAGTTCAGAATATCTCCTGAGGACCCTTACTGTCTATCCACTGACTCAGTGATTTAAGCAAGCATTTGGATCAGGCCCATGACACACCAGCAATTATATTAACGAAGCTAACAGTAAATAACAGTTTTACTTGGTAGTATGATTCATGTATTCCAGCGCTTTAATACTGGATGTTGTTTTATTACTACATACAATAAACACTACTGAATTTTTACCTTACTTCAGGGTAAGTTCAATTTATCAGACAATACCCGCTCACAACTGGAATAGAGTTTAAGGTAAATTTTCAGCATGCAATTTACTGATTTTAGATGCTTACACACATCTCATAGCTCTTTTTAATCAGAAAAAAATGCTCTATTTTTATAGATAAAAAACAATAGATTTTCAATATTAAGCATAGCTTATCAAATTGTGTGGATCTGTCAGCTGATGTAGGTCATTGCAGTTGCACTGATGTCAAGGAAGCTATATTAAAACCCTTCAGATGACTATATCACATGGATTTTAATGCATTTATTTAGTATTATTTAATTGTAACACCTTAAGATAGCAACATGTCCTTAGTTTTATTGGGTTTTTAAGACTGCAATAGTAACATTACTGAGGGAAAATCAGAATAAATATTAACAAGAATGTTACTCTATCGTCCTGATTTTGCAGAAGTATTACCTTTAATTTCTAAATAACTTCTGCCTAAACTAGAACTATTCTGGTTTGTCACACCTTTCTAATTTTTCCTGCCAGTCTTCCAGTGACAAAGTCATTCAATCGGTGTAATGTTTAAATGCAATTCAAAAAAATTTACAAAGCTGCAGATTCATCTTCTAATAGAGAAAAAGTGTTGTTGGCTTTTTTATTATTTTATATGATGCAGGTAAATGGAGTTTAACATTTATCTTCATTGCATGACAATGACAAAATTCATGCATAAATCTGTGAAATGGGAATAATGAGAATTACACTCCCTCTTACAGTGCTTTAAGACACATGCATGAAGGAAGTTCTTTTACTAACTGTTTTTCCCTGGTTTTCAGGGAACTGAGAGTCCTGGTTATCATTTTTCTTTTAAAAGCTATAATTCACTGATACTAGGAAAAAGAAACTTTTTCCCAAAGACAGTTTAATTCAGTTGTAAACCAGTGCAGAAATTTAGTGAAGGGAGATGAAAAAGCACTTCAGCTTCCCCCTCCCGCATCACAGGCGGCTGCCACACGCACATGGCCTCCATGTGGCTGCGTTGCTGCCAACCCCCCTCTCCACGCTGGGCTGCATCCGCCTCCACACGGCCCACAGACAGCACTCCTCAACCACCACAGCCTCCAATCATCTCCCCACCTGCTTCTAGCTTTCACTTGCTCTTTGTTTCCAGCTCTTTTGACTTAGGTGAAATTCCCACAAGGCTTTAGGTGAAATTCCAACAAGGCTGTAGGCAGAAACTTCATTGCCTTTGTCCACCTTCAACAAAACTTTCCACAAACTGAGACAGATCCCTGTGTGGGAAGCACAGAAAGATCGCTGTGTGCTACAGGATATGCTGAGCTTGTATTTGTCTCCTACATGGATGTATATATCTTAACTGATCTAATATAGAGGAAAAAGTCAGTAAAACATTCTCAGTTCAGCGCTATAACACTTTCCCACTGCTAATAATAATCACAGAGTGCTTAATTAAATTGTGTCCCTCTCCAGGTGGTCAATATCTGAAACTGTTGCAAAATGATGGGACAGTTGCACTAAGCAGTCCGTGGTGGAGTACAAAACACCATGTCCAGAGACCTTCACGTGTGGTAACGGCAGTGTCAGAGCCATGGTTCCTTACAGAAATGGCCGGGCGGGCTGTGCTAGCCAAGGGCTCCCGACAGCAAGAGTAACTGTTCCACGACGACTAAGATGGCAGCTGGGGAAACTTGGGAGCAACAGACCAATGAGATACAGTAAATTAGATTTACTGAAGACACACGGTAGCACCACGATAGGAACGTAGTCCTGAACACAGTGGTTTTGCACACCCTGTTCGTTCAAAGGTTTCTGTAAGGTTTTCTGCATCATCCATGTTCAAAAGCTCTCATGCATTGATGATAAAGCTGACAGCTCAAAATCTAGAGTTCATGTTCTGCACCACATTCAAATCAAACTTCCTTCGCAGTTCACTGCAAACACAATGTTTTCTTCTATGTAAAGGAATAACCTTCTATATAACTTCTTGCCTATCTACTGCATACGAGCGTCTCAAAAATTATTTCCTTTCCTGTCTGAATTTTCGCTAAATATAATTATTATTGCTGTTGTTGTTGTTGCTATTATTATGCTGCATCCCTCTCATGACCAAAAAAATAATGTAACAAGACAATGAAAACAGAAGAAAAGTTTTCTTCACCTGGCACAGCTGTACCCCCATGAGGGAGCCTGCAACACTGTTCTGAGGGGTCTGAACACCTCCTCTTCTCAGCCAGCGCAGAGAGGTATTCTACAGCACAAACCAGGCTTCAAAATCAATCTAGCTCTGACTATTTATTGTTAGCTTCTTATAATAAACTCATACAGTTGATTAAACCTTTATTAAATTTTACAAATGCACTTCTAATCCGTGGACAAATTTCTGTTCCTCTGCTCTGTTTTCTCTCTTTAATAATTTTTATGTTGTTGCTTCTTCTCGCCTCTGTTCCCAAGCCCTCCTTTACACACTGTTCTGGTTTTTTATAAGACTTAGTCATCTTTCCCAAGACCAAATCAATTTTCACATCAGCTACACTAATTGGCCACAGACTTAACACATTTCTTGATAACATGTTAAAACACTTAGAACAAAACTCTAAACCTTTGAAAAAGAAAAGGAAAAATGCAGTAAAAAAAATCCTCAGTTAAATACTCTTTAAATGGAATTCTCTGGGAAGCAAAAGAAGAGGTAAATCAAATTGTGAAAGACTACCCTGATGTAGTATTATTTAAATCCCCAGAGTTTTTATTTAAGACGCTGTGTGTTCTGGACTATAGTGACAAAAGTACTTCAAGCTTTTAAAGATATATATAATATTTGTTCTATTGCCATGTAAATACCTTCTCTTTTCAGATAACTTTAAAACACTACATTATTTGTTCTGTCAGTAAAGATGCTGACATTTAAATATGTTTTTATGAATTGCTATAAAATCTATATCATGCAAGGCAGACATTTCTTAGTCAATTTGTAACTCAAAATTTAGCAGAGAGAAACAGTGTGAAGAATCAGTTTTGAAAATTTGGCATTTCATATACAGACTATCTTTATAAATGTATTAGTGCCTTATTATTGACACAAAGCATAAATGAAGGCTGGTCTTCTCTTGTAGCTCACAAATATTATATTGCTTTGGGAATGGTATCTAGATAGGCCATAATTTCTTATGTTATTATCAAGTTATCAAAAATTACCAACATTTTCTATTGTATTATAACACACAGAAAGTAAAACTAGATACAAAAAAAATGAAGCATTTAGATTTGGAAACTGAGTTCAGTCAGCTTATAAGTGTGCTTTGCTGATTTTTTCTTCAAGATTTTCCTTCTCAAAAATGTTCATGTTTTATTCCAATTAGCAATGATGGGGTTTGGGTTGTTTTGTTTCATTTGGGGGAGGGGGAACCAGGTGTGGACAACAAAAGCACCACCAGGAAAAAAAACCCAGATGAACTCACCCACCTAGAAAATCTTCTTTGTGACCAGTTTTAAATCAGGTTTCTTCAAGCTGTAAATCAGTCTGAATCCTGTCTACTACATCATATTCTCATCTGAGAATCCAGACCAAATAGTATGCACTTGTGGACCTCCCAATAACTAGCACAAGCTCCTAGCTGTGTGACCCTACTCCAGTTACATTCCTATACACATTGCAGGACTGTATACGTTTGATCTGTTCTCATACGAAGAAGCTAATTCTTCACTTAAAATTCATTCTATTTTAAATTTGACTCATGCATCTACAGAAAGCATTTGTGTTAATATCTCTGCAAGGTTGGAGTCACTGTTAGTTTGATAAACAGATAAAATTACAACCTGTTGCTCGTTTATTTAAATATTTTTCAAGTCTTCCATATTGCTAGGGGCATAAAGTAGCCAGAGGCAATCAGATGGGCATGAACTGAAGTAATATTGGCTATGCTGTATATGTCAGTCTGACTTTTCATTGTAATGGCAGTGCAGTACAAATGTTTTATTTTAACAGGAAACATTTGCACATAGATAGCAGCTGTTTGGTAGAAGGCCTCAGTGCTGCAGGAATCAGACTACCAGTTTAGCCAATGCCGAAAGGACTCTTTCAGCAAAATTTCCTGAAGTAATGTAAAGAGGAAGCTTGTTAAGGTTTAGCAGTAAGTTTAGCAAAGATAGGCTACCATTCTAACAGACGCTACATTAGGAAAGGTAGGATATTCTCATGAATTCTATCCAGCGATTACAGAGTGCATGTTTTGAGAATACTACGGAATGTATTGAAAAATAGATACTTCTCTGGTAATACTTGTTCTTGCACAGCTTTCCACTCTGAGTTTAACCCAAATATGTTCCTTTGTGTCTCATGAAACAGATACGGATGATAGTCTGTCGATCTGGCCACAAAGCAGTTACCAGTTTCCCATAGATAGGTAGCAGGAAAGCAAAAAAGCAAAAAGGTCAACAAAGGGGTAATAGAGAAGCCAGTTCACTGTTCAAACGCGTTCTCTGTGCAGATTTTATTCTGACTCTCCAGCTGAATATTCATATATCCCCATAGAGACCAAGGGATATAACAATACAGGCACTTTCGACTTTTATGATGAGGAGCGTGCCTGTCAAGTATAGAGCAGATGGTTTATGTGTTCAAAAGGACATGTTCCTGTTGTTCACACCTCTGGCAGAGAGACAGCTTGCTACAGCTCTAGTTTGCTAGGAACTTGATTTGATGGAGTACTTTCAGTTTTCTTTTGATAATCTTCTCCCTCAACAGCAAAATGGTGGCACAGAGAAAGCAGAATGTCCTTATTGTTATTTACTATTTCTATTGTCATCATACTTGGAGGCACTTAAGAGCCTAGTTCTCATCTCATCCACAGGTGCAAACAACAAAACAAAAAGGAATCTTTCCCGAAGGATTCAAATTAAAGTATAATTCATAAACATTTCCTGCATGCCTTAAAATCTTTTCCCTTTTCCAGAATTTTAATACGTTTCATTTTCTTACGTCAAGCAAGAATGTTTAAGGCAGATACATAGAAATGCATGCCACAGTGGTATTCTGTGGTTAACATTACATGTGTTACTAGCAGATCTCACACCCGTCAGATCCAGACGGTCCCAGAATACATCATGGCATGGAAGCTGGCAATGTTGAGGAACAACAACTGAAAAAAAGAGTTGCAAGTCCTTTAAAAAAACTAATTACTTAATAAAATCTGACTTCCTATGTATTTTAGAATCCTATATTGTTAGGTAAGAAGAAGCCAAAGACACATCTGAACACTAAATACAGAGATGTTTACACCAGGTTTTACTGCTCTTTTTTTCCCATCTTTTATCACATAAAAATGACACAAGCAGGAATAGGAGAGTTACATATATCTTATACATGCAGCTGAGTGTAAATAAGAACTCCATCATTTGGATGCAGTTCTAAATATCCTAAATCTGCAACACTGAACCCGTAATTTTGTGAGACAGCCTGGTTCTGGGAGATTACCAACCCAGCAGAAATTATGCAATACTGTCTGACTAGCCAGTTTTACAGTGTTCTGGTTTTGGGTTGTTGGATTTTTTCCCCCTGCTTCTACATCGCTGGGGATGCAGGAGTGCAAAACAGGGATAAAAAATTAAAAGGCAAGGAAATCAAACACTTTTTTTGAACCTCAGAGGTTGGTTCACATTAGGTTTGAAATGGGGAATGAGGGCCTAGGTATGATCTTATTTTATCCAAGTAATTGAATTTTATTCTACATAGGAATAAAAGAAAAGTCTGAAACAGAAATTATCAATATCTTTTTCATACATGCTCAGGTTGTTAATCAGAAACCATATCCTGAGGATTTTCCAGCTCTTGCTCTAGTGAGAACTCAGTCATGAGGATTTTTTCTTCATGAATTTAATGATAAGATATTCTAGAGGACTCAGTTTTGGGTTTTGCTCAGATTGCAATTGGTTGAACAATTCTTACCAATTTCTGCTGAGACGTATTATTATTTCAATGTTGGACATCACAGAAGACTCTGTCACTAATACATGAATTTAAAACCTGGGGTTTTTTTCAAAATTCCATTAAAAGCTGTACAATTTCATTAAGTTATAACTTCTTTGGTTTCTGCTTTTTAAAACCTCCATATATAATTCTGTAATAGAATTTGAGAGAATGACGGGCTTTTGTTAGAGTGATACCAGATGGCTGAGGGAAACCTGGAGATACATTATCATTTGCCACAAAATTTTTTAATACTTTTCCATACTGATATCAAGCAAATGTTACTAATTCTGCCAGTACAGCACTCTTCATGTGTATCAGACAGCATCCAAACAGTACTTCAAGGAATATGCCAATGTACTCTAGTAAGGAAAGAGGATTTCTTGTGGTACTTCAGCCCGAATCAGGCAAGACAAAGGAGAAAGAGTGACCTCTCCTGGCAAAATGGAATATCTATAGCTGTTTACTATCAGAAACAAAAGGGTATGGTAGGAAGGAAATGAGTCGTATTTGAACAAGCTAAAGTATTTTCAAATGTAAACATTGTTCATCTCATAAGAAAATTCAAATCCTCACCTGACTTTAGGAGCTAAATAACGATGAGCAGGCAATGAGATTATAATACAGTTTGGTAAAGTTTAATGAGGATAATTACTAATAAAAAGCAGCTGACATGCCCTGAAAAAGCTTTCTGTAGGGGTTTGTGTGATCATTTGGCCTAATTATTTTTGATGTTTTGCCCATCAAGTAATGAACGTGCAGCTTCTGAAATGTCAGATATAATTAGAACAAATAAAGCTGCAGCATAAACCTCCAAAAAGCCTCCCATACCCATTAGCATGAATTCTCTTCCTAGACGCCATTTACAAAGCAGCAGGGGCAGACATTTTACAGGTAGAAAAGCTGGCATATAGGTAATAGATAAAGCTTCTGAAGTCAGACAAAAGTGCTTGAGAGATTACAGACAGGTAATAATGCTCTGTGCTTTGTTATGGTTGACCTTACCGAAGTGCCTTAATCTCACAGTCATAAAACAGGGCCATATACAATAAGATTTTCATATTTCTCTTATCAGCTTCTATAGAGTAACATATGTGACTTCTCTGCTAAGCTAAATAATGATCTACTGAATTAATATTGGAGTCAACTAAAGGTATAGAATATATGTATTCAATACATGATTAAACTCACTGTTTCAGTCATTCAGGATTGCTCAACGTGTTTGGCATTACTGTTGTGTTACTACTCCAAGATTTGCCAGTTGCCTAGAGGTCTCAGTTTACTCCACTTCATTGCTCTCCTCAGTAAGGTTCAAGACGACAGCATCCCTTTTCATTTAAGCGGAAATTATTTGTTCATTTGCACCACCTTCTAACTGGCATCACTTTTGACTGACATATTACTAAGCTTGTATTCCTAGCATGCACCAGTAATTGTTTGGGAGAACACAGAAAGGCCAGGTTAAAGAAATAAACATTGCTCCCATGTAACTATATTTTTAATATGCACTGGGAACATCTGGGAAATCAGATCGAACAAAATATCCAAGATATTTTCAACCTAGCCAGACTCAAGAGAGGGTTTTTCTCCTAGCTCTTATGATGACAAGAAGTTCTGGATCTACACAAGATAGTAAGATACAAGAGGTTCAACCAAGTTTCCATTGAAAACCAGGCTATGACATCTAGATAACAGCGTAACAGAACTTTGCAATGAAAGAAGCTGTGGAGCTTGGTTTTGAAGCCTTTCCATCAAAAATCACAGTGCCACAGACAGAAGAAGCTGTTTGATTCAGTTCAAAAAACTCCTTTTTCTTTCTTCCTCTAAGGCTAGGCAAACATACATGCGCATATATTATTGGAAAGACATGGTAATGTAACTTTCAAAGAAGCCATGATTACACTTCATCGTCCACAATTCCAATCAGCCTTTTATAAATCTTTTTTTGTTCTATGCAAAGTGCCTTTCACACTTATTTCACTGAGTTTGAGGTATTTCTACAATGAACCTTCAGTATTCAGGGAAAAATTCTCTCACTGTCTTCAGCTTGGTCATCAGGTTCTGAAATCTGTTTTCTGGTACCTCTTGCTGGACTGTTGATGAGTACACTGCAGCACTGACATTGCACTGATCTGCACAATTTCTGCAATTCAGAAATACAACTAATGCCTGAGATCCTGCGATAGAACTACCAATACAATCTAAGAGCTGTTCAGGACAGTATCTTTAGACTCTCCAAGAACACCACCATACAGAAGTTACTATTCTGGGGAGACAGGAAGTCACAGAACTTTGCCAAAAGAACAAAGAAAGAGAATCAGACCGTTTAAAACACTAATGGGTGCACACAGATTCCTGTAATTATGTCTTCTCACAAATGAAACTTGTGGTTAATATTGTCTCTGGGACCAGTGACCAACCCCTAGCAGAAATGGGGAAGGGGGGCTAAGAGGAAACAAGAAAAAGTGGTAAGAAGATAGAAATTTTCCATTAGAGGAAAAATATTAAACACTTCCAACCAGAAAAATATTGTGAAACAAAAATGTGTAATGTTCCCAGAAATCTTTCCAACATTGTCCTGTCACATCATAAAACTCGTAGTTTAGATCACAAACTGGCTTCGCAGAAATTCAAAGTTCCAATTGGAAAAACTCCCTTAACACAAATTATTTAGGTGTTCCTCTGCCTGAAGCTAAGAAAGGCAGCATTCAGAAAACCACAACAAGTTCAAGTAGCAACACCTGCAGCCTGCAGATCCTCGCCAGTTGAGGTATGGGGATTCACCAAGAAGTAATCAGTCTCTGCATGCACAGCAAAACCTACCCTGCCTTGTGGGTCACAGAAACTCAGGCAGGGCCTACAGCAAACAACAGGATGTGTGGGCAAAGCCCCAAACAAGGCAGTGACTGCATTATATGCCATTGTGCAGTGTGATGCAGAGGTATAAGCATGTATCTCCAAAAGTCATGTAACTGCAAGTGCAAAAGTCATGGTACACTCCTGAAAGAGCAAAGTGTTCTCTCTGCAACTGTACTCTGAGCCAACTGCAATATTCTACCATATTCTTCAGACCTGCTAGAAATTAAAAAATAATATAACATCCAACCTAAAGAATATAGACACAGCAATCAGCATTCATTCAAAAATTATTTTTAACATTGTATAAACCAGCCATAGCTGACAAAAGGTATAGATTGATATTGCTACCATCAGCAAAAACTATAGCTAAACCACAACAAAGAAAATAAATCGCATTAAAAGCAATCAAAGAAATACAAAATCAAATAAAGAAAACATATTACTCTCATGCTGCCAAATACAGGCTGTCAAGCACAGAAAGTTCTAATGCAGGGGTCTGTGCTGAAATCACCTGTGATTCCTACAACACTGAGATCCAGGAGCGATGGGGGAAGATCATCCCAGTCATTTGCAGTTGTCAGAACAAAAGTTAATCCAGGAGGAGTCAGGGATGTCCAAACACTTGGGCTTTTCCAATTTTCCCACTTCCGAAATTTGAAGATAGTATTCTGGTGACGTGCTATTCAGCTTTGTCTCTTCTCTGTAACTAAAGAGGGATTTTCAAAGTAGAAGTGACTGTCCAGCATTGGTTTTCACTGGCAATTTAGTGTTCTGCATCTCTTTAGTTACACAAAATCAACATACCAATATAAATTAAGTTCAGGTTCCCATGTTATTCTTACCATTCTATACTAAATATTTAGAAATAAGCATTGAGGAGTTAACACCAACTGTTACTTAGCAATTGTGTGACTGCCTAGGAGAGAGATTTCTCCTCAGCTCCAAATAAAGACTTCTCCCAAATAACTACACTAGTCAGCATTCCCATGAAAAGGCTGCTGTAGGAAATGAACAAGCCGATCCACCTCACAGAATATTCTACATATTGAGTCCATGTCAGAAAGAAGCAGCTGCTTTCCTGAAACAGCTAACACCATGCTCTGGCCTGCTGCTTCTTCCAAATGTTTCTGTGGTTTTTGCCTACTTTTCATTCAAGTGATTGATAGAATATTTTTCAGTGAAGCTCTTGCAGTAAATTTCAGCACTCCCTTGTTTGTCTTTAAACTGTGGAATCTTCAAAATATACACACACAAACACTTTCCAATAAGATCTTTCAAAGCAAGCTTGTTTGTTTTCTTGTTTGTTTGGGGATTTTTTTAATCCCAGCAAGAAATAAAATAGACAACAGATTTTTAGTAGGTTTTATGAAAGTAGGAATGAAAGGGCTAGAGAATTATCCATGAAATATATCATATTTCATTTCTAAGATAGTTACGGAAAATTGCCAGGCATTCAGGTAACTTCAGATTCCCTAAGTACACACAGATGGTTGTCTCTAAGCTCCTGAACTTTGAATTTCAAGGAAAACTGCCTCTGTTTGCCTCCAACTGCTGCTCTATTCACAGAATATATGAGATATCAGATTGCAGATGTCTCTTTATTTAATAAAATGACACAGACAGTCCAATCCAGCAAAGTTCTGCACTTAATTGTGACTTAAGGTATTCAGTGCCTTACACAAATTGATCAGGTGCATGTAAGGTGATTCCCACACTAAAAAAAGTCTCTGCAACTTGAAAAATGTACAGATATTAAGAACTTTTCACTTCACAGCCAAGAGAAGACCATTATGCACTGGAAGGCCGTGCTGCCATTCAACAAGACCTGGACAGACTGGAGAGTTGGGCAGAGAGGAACCTGATGAAATTCAACAAGGCCAAGTGCGGGGTCCGGCACCTGGGGAGGAACAACCCCATGCATCAGGACAGGCCTGGGGCGGCCGTTCTTTGTAGGAACACTCCGAAAAAAATCAAGGAGGGCATAGTTGATTGTTTGCATATTTGAAGCAAGCAGTAAGGACAGTCGCACAGATCA
>Ga0181612_149279_pt1 | contig 12987 bp, 9 predicted proteins | sample HoacroProtozoa21_FD_119630 | JGI IMG/M metagenome (GOLD analysis project Ga0181612, IMG submission 119630) | Hoatzin crop microbial communities from Cojedes, Venezuel. Combined Assembly of Gp0051906, Gp0051904, Gp0051908
AGAATCACAGAATGGTAGGGGTTGGAAGGGACCTCTGTGGGTCATCTAGTCCAACCCTCCTGCCGAAGCAGGGTCACCTGCAGTAGGCTGCAGAGGACCTTGTCCAGGCGGGTCTTGAATATCTCCAGAGAAGGAGACTCCACTTCGCTGTTGTTTCACTGTATAGCTGGGCTATGAGTGCTGTGCAGTATGGGCAACCAGATATTCAGCAAAGCTGATCCTCCCCGTGGTGTGGAGACCGTCATGACTCAGCGTAGGTAAACTTGTGAGGTACATGGTGTTATGCTTCCAAGGGTAAGGAGAGAGGTTAATTTTCTAGGCCTGTCCAAATAACACCTTCTGTTTATCACAAAACCATCCAAAATAAATTGCTGATTTCATGAGAAATACACTCAAGCTTATCTTAAATTAGTAACATGGATCTTGTTTGATTTTTGTTTGGAACAGGAGTTAAGAAGCTCTGGTTCCTTTAAAGGAGCTATCATTGTTCTTGCATATATGCTCACAGAAGACACATGTATTTTTGAGATTTTAGACTCCTTTTTATGGATGGAAATTAAAAAAATTAAACACTTGCAGATAAAGATGTCTGATCATCGTAATGCTATTGATTTTTTTTTTCTGTCACAGCAGCTGTGCTTTTAAGTCTTACCTATTTGCAGGTGGTAAAAATCAACTTGGTGATTTGCTTCTGGTAACAGCAGTCAAAGGGATGGGATTTCTTCTGATGGAAATCCTTGAAGTAAGAGTCAGTATCTTAAATGAGAGGATGCTAAAGGTGGTAGACTGATGGGAATGGATAGTCCATAATGAATACTTTCTGTGGAGTCTTTTGGTGTTACTGTTGTAACGCTGTTCTGTCACCAAGTAACCTCCTTCTGATTCAAAATGTTTTTAAATGTGTTGAACGTACAAATTGGAGATGAGTAGACCAACACATGAGGTAAGTTTCACCTCTCTAAGTGACTGCTTTAGAAGTGTATAGTTTCTGAAGTGCACAAATATTTAAGGTTACCACAGAAAACCTGCTTGGGAGTAGTTTTATGACAGGAATGTAATAAAATTGACATCTTGGTTGGTAGCTTAATAGTTTTTTCCCTTGAAGCTCTCAAGATTACAATGAAATAGTGCTAATGTACCACTTGAAAACCACTTAGCATGATAAATGGTATAATTTTGTACTTTTTCCTGCTATCTGCATTCTCTCGATTATGTCCTTAAGTACTAAGGCTAATGCCAATATAATGTGCGTGTATTAGAGCTTTCTTTGCTTGTCTGTGTGCAGTTAGGTCATTCACTAAATGCCTCATGAAACAAGCCACGGAGCAACATGAATTCAGGTGATTTCTGTGGATGCTAAAAGTGTCATTGATCACTGAAAGTGGGACTAGATATTCCCAGATAGGGTTTAATACCCGTTCCGTTCTTCCTGACCTAGCCAGGAATGATAGCTGTCCTGGAAAGCACAAAGTGTTGGGGAGGGGAGGCATCAGTCAAAAGCCAGACTGAAGACCATTTCCCTGTAGTTTAGGTAAACTGTACCTGAAGTACCTTTAACTCCAGAGCACTCAGCAACTTTTCCTTTAGGCTTTTATGCACTTCAAAACATATGTCAGCATATGTCAATTAATTCAGTTAATTGTACCAGCAAGAGACCTTTTTGCTGACCTAAATGTGGTTTTTAAATCCTTAGCACCGCAGGGCTTGCAGTAGCCTACAGTAATAGCATAAGGGATTATTTATCATCCCTTTCAGGGTCTGCAGCTGCCCATGAGGGCCAGGTCAGCTGGAAACAGTACTTGCTGTCAGCTCATTTCCTCGCTTAGAGGGAGGAGAAAAAAAACCACTTTGCTTTACCATGCAGGATTGACTGAGGCAGTTAATTGCAACACAGAGCATCTACAAAGCTAATGCTGCTTAGGGATATGCTGCTTGCTATGCAGTTAAAATCCCAGCCTGTTTTCTCCTGGGTTTGATGTGCTTTTACAAGAGTAACTCAGTCTGAGTATACCACCGACTCAACACTCAGTCTGCTGAAGACCCAGGACTACCGAGTCCCTGAAGCTGGAGGAAGAGAATAAGTGCATTGAGGTAGAAGGAGAAAGATTAGGCACACATCATTACTGCCTAGATCTTTTTTCTATCACTAGTTGCCACTGTAAGGGGGAAACACTTTGTGTCCCTGCTGAGATGAGCTGAAAAACTGCACTAGCTGTTTTTCGACTGGGCAGTGAACATGAATCTACTGGTCACTACTTGTCTGATGACAGCACTATTGTTGTTCAGTTGCCATTGCGAACTTGACCACCAGATGTCTGCGCTGAACAGAAGTGAAATGCAGCTTGAGATAAATCCTTCCAAAGATGGCAGCAGAGCCAAGTGGCAAGGAGGGGAAGTGAAAAGAGCGTGGTAAGATGGCCTTTCCCCCAGGTCTGGACACCCTTGAGGCAGGAATGATTTTTAGGTGTGAGGCAGGAACGATTTTTAGGTGTTTCTTTTCTACATGTTGTGTCACAGTCCTCGACTAAGTTCATGTTACCTGAATTGGATGCTGTAGTGAGGAGATCTCAGTATTTGGAGAGCGGGAGACATGTTTCTCTGTTTGGGATGTCACTGGTGTAGGACTTGGTGGGTGGACAAAGTTAAATGGGCGTTATGGGTTTATGGCTATTTGATCCACAGGTGGCAACATGTCTCTATAGTTTACAATGGTTCAGGGCAGAGAGGAGTAGTGGATTAAAGATGCTTGCATTTGGCTGTTTGGTAATGACTGGAAATGAGCCGCTGGACCAAAACAAGGCTTGCTGTGATGCATGGAGGTTTGGGTCCTATCTGGCCACAGGTCCATGCATCAACTAGAGACTCAGCAGTTTTTGGTGCTGTGGTGTCCCAGCCTGCACATAGCTGGTCCAAGTACCTTTGAGCTGTGACCCTTAGATTCAGTTTTGGACTTTGCCTCCATCTCTGGGTCTTTGTTCACTGACCATTGCATCAGAGCAGGTCTTGCTTAATTCAGAAGCTTGCTGATCAGACCAGAGAATGCAGACAGGCCCTGGGATGTTGCATCATGTCTGCAGCTCCCTCATGGCCTACACCTTGCAGAGGAAAGGGAGCATATCACTAGGAACTTCTCTTCCACTTCATGTCCTGCAGTAGTGCTGTCTGGGATCAAGAGTCTTTTGTAATTCTGATATTTCTTCCTACCTCTTAATTTTTTGGTCACTTTTTGCTTCCTTGTAGTGGAAAAGTGTGCCTGCTCATATGTTTCTTGCACTGCATGTGGAAGAACACAGCCCTAAGATGTCTCAGCATTGGTGTGAGCCCCACCATTCTATCACTGTCACTTGCTCTTGGTATAGACACCTCTCCTCCACTTGCTGTCTCCTTGCAGAAGTATGGGAGCTGCACGGAACCAGGAGGGTCCAGGTGGAACTTGGTATTTTTTCTATTTTAAAGGTGATAAATGTGGGGGTGCAGGCAGCGGTGAAGAGTGTTTCCCAGGCAGGAGGACAGAGGTAGCAGGGAGAATTTCAGTGCTCTAGATCCCAACAGCCTTGCAGAGTGCTTGCTTGAATTAGTGCGAGGAATGATAGCCCTTTGGCATGGCTAGTAAGAGGCCACAGACCTACTACGGACTTTGCAAGGCTTCAGGACTGTCATGTATCACACCTCCTTTCTAACCTGTCTTGATCTGTGGAGCTGGTTTTGGTTCAACTGTAACAAGCAAAAGACACTGTAGCATTTTCTAATGACAAGGTGCTGTTCCCTCAGCTGATGAACTTTAGTTTATCTTTCTGTAGCTTAAGGGTTACACATCTTTGTCTAGGCTGCAGTCCAATGTTTTGCTGCTGTGTAGGGTGAGGTATTTTTGGTGCTTGTTAATGCTATAGTATACGAGAAAAGTCTGGTGTGATAGCAGAGACCTTGAAAGAAAGATACATGAAGCAGTGTGGAGTATGGGGCTGATAAGGAAAGGGCACAGGATGACAGTAGAAACCCTGGAGCTATAAACTCCTCTAAAGTAGTCAAAGAAATGAAAATCTCGGAGCTAGTAAAAACAATGTCAGGAGTTTCAACAAGAACCAGGAAAAAACTATAATACATCCCATGTGTTTTACATGTTTTGGGCCGGAAGATAACTGAGGATTAAGACATGACTTAAATACATGCAGATAGCCAAAGTGCACAGAGAGAAGGGAAAGATGCTGCCTATGTCATACTTGTTTCAGCAAAGGACTGAAGACTGATAGCTTGGGATAACCTGTTTCTGAATTAAAGTCAATGATACCAGAACCCAGAGGGGTGCTTAACAGCAGAGGAAGGAGTGGAAAATAAGTGACTTTTGTATAGCTATTTAGTTAGTTCCCCTAGGATATGTCTGGATTAGAGGGGAAGATGATGCCCTGCACTGCAGGTAGCTCGTATGTGGGCTCCTTGGCCTTCCCAGGCTCACTAATGTCCCAGGGTAATCCTGGTGACACTCTGGTGACTGGCACAAACACAGCCCTGAAGAAGCAGCTGATGGCTATATGCTGTCTTTCTAGTCACAGACACGCTATAGAAGTTACTGGTACAAGGCTGTTCACTCAGAAATGTTAATGTTTACAGTGTGGGAGCTTAGTATTTACAGGATTATTTAATTTTCTATTTGGATACGCATAAGGGCTTGTTCCTTATCCATTAGATACTTGATATATAGTGTCAAGCAGTGTATTGGCTCCGGTCCTCTCCTGGAATTTAGCTTTTGGTATTACTGTATCTAGTTTTTCATATATAAGCATGATACTTGAACTTATAACATACAACTCAATGTACATATTTTTATTACTGTTTATAAGAACTGATGAAATGACAAGTTGCAGGCAACCTACTTTTATTTGTTTAAAGAACTAACTCTAATTCTGGCACCTATGTGCAAGTTGCGAAGAGAAATGAACATAAGGAGGCTGGAAACAAGTCCCAGAATTCTGTTAAAATAAAATGAAATATACTTTTCCAATGTGTCTGAAAAGCTTTTTTGGTTTTGCTTTAAAAAATGATTCAAAAATGAAGTACTACTAAAGGTGTTAGCATTTCTTTTAATGTAGTTTTGATGAGGTGTTTACTCAGTACCTTTATCTGAGCTGCTGTAGGATGAATAGGTGCCCTTAATTTACCTGCAAGGTCATAGTTTTGTTAGCTGCTTCTCACAACATGTACTGTCAATTCAATTCCAGTTCTATCTTATGGATGACTTGTGGTGTTCCTAAAACTTGCATTTCTTCCTGCAATGACGGTTCACTGGTGGATGCAGGGTTTGTAATGTGTTCTGTGACAGAAGGAATTTTGCAGCTCTGTAACCTCCACAAGCCAGAGGCTTCAACTGGGCTGTCCATGGCTGTGCTTAAGTGGTGTTGCTGGTCTGCCTGACATTGTCTTCCTACACAGGGAGTCTCATGCAGTTTGACCTGTTCTCAGAAGCGAAGTGTTAACAGCAACAGGCTTGGAATCCTCTTCATGTTGCACTGACAGGATGATTGTTTTGGATCCCCTGGCTGGCACTTGCAAAGCACTGACAGGGCCTTAGTTGCATGAGTAACAAAATATTTATTAGAAAAACAAGGCCAGGGTTGTCCTGGCTTCAGAAAGACAATTTAGTAATCCTTTTCATTATATGGTATGCTGAGCTTGCACAACAGGCCATAGTGCTCAACTTAATATAATGCTTTTTCTGAAAGGATAGCAAAACAGTCCAACTTGCATAGAAAAGAGACAATTGGATGCAAAGCCTTGGGGCAGTTTGTAAAGTTCTGCTTGCCAAAAGGAACATGCTATGTGTAGCACCAGAAAACTCAAAGTTAAATACAAGAAGAAAAAGATGAACAGGTTTTCATGAAAAAGCAAACTTAGTTCAGTGGAGCAAAGGCTGTCTAGGAGAGTTGTTTGATTCAGCTGTCCTAGATGCCTGAATTCGTCCTTTCTGAGGTACCCCTGCAGTGAAGTCTTCAGCATTAGTACTTGCTTAACAACACTGATACACAGCAGCACAACAGATGCAACTACAGTTTTGTTTGGCTGAGATTAAATATTGCAGGCATTAACATGAAGAGTGAAGCTTTTCTACTGACACCGGCAGGCATGGGAGGAAGCAATGATGATGGAAAAATGAAAATAGTAGAAACAATTTGCCGAGCTAACTTGTAAACTTATTGGACAACCCAGGAGGTACAGCCACTGCTGTGGCAGAAGGCCTAGACCGAGTTGTACAGCTGTGCAAACAGAACAGGCACAGGCTAATTCAGGCTCACTGCCTGTGCTTGCTGGCCGAGTCAAGCTGGCTGAAGGCCTGGAGCTACACAAATCTATTGCAGTGCTGTGCCTGCTACTTCATCTCTTCCTCTCAGCACCAAATGAGAATGACTCCTGGACTGGGTCAGCTTGTGAGAAAGGCAGTGCTGGTTCCCACGTGTTTGTACTAGATCGCTGGACGAGGAACGGATGGGTTCAATACATGGGCACAGGGAGAAAAGTTCACTGGAGGGTGTAAGTTTTGTGTTGTTTTCATGCTTGGTGCTCTCCCGGCCACTGTAGAGACCAGTGAATTAGGTGGGTATGTAAATCCGTGTTTTGAGAGCACAGTTGTTAGCTTAAGCATGCTTTCAACTTATGCTCTGACTCTGCCTGGTATTGGATCTAATAAAATACTACCATGACTAACTACTGCTGAAAAGCTTTCATCTCTGCTTGTTAAATGTCTTCAGGTATTGCATCCAGCACATGCATATAACTAAGCATGTCTCTTGTCCTCCATATTTATAAAGTAACGATGGCTCTGGGGCTTTATGTGCAGAATATCAGCATTTGTAACAGCTGGATACCAAGAAATCCTGCATGGATTGTATGTTTTAACACTTAACTTAGCCACGTGGCATAAATGTGAGATTGTAACCTGTGTTCATGAACTGTACTTAGAAGGCTTTACTTGTGCAGCTGTAGTGTACTTCAATAACTGTATTTGAATGTGCCTTTCTCATGAAAATAGATAGGCTTTGGCTTCAGAGGATAATTTAGTATCGAACAATGACTTCAAAAACATTGGAAAACCATAAATTCTTGGTCTTTTGAACAATTGTCATGCCAAAATGTAGGCATCACTACAAGAATATATGGGACCATTGCCTTTTTTGCTCTACTTGTATCTAGTTAATATCATTCTATACTGCTTTACTCATAGTACTTATATCCTGCATCAGAGTCCATCTTCTAATGTAAGCATGCATGTCAAGTTTACCACTTCTAGTTAACAACCTGGTAAGATGCACAGGCTGATGCAGGGTGATTTTACAGATCATACCCTTGCCCTTCCAGTCCGCTCCTCAGTGGTGATGGGGCTGCTGTGTTGCTGTCATCACATGGATGGCTCAGAATTTACCATTGCGCTGGAGACGGTTGATTCATTCCTGCCTGGCAGTGTATTCTTTATCAGATACTTTGTGACCCTCTTTCTCAGGCCTTGCGGGAGTCTGCAGTCTGAGTCTCTTAGCATCTCGCAGGTCTGTAAGTATACCCTGGTTTCTGTTCCTGGTTGGATACACTTGCATTCAAGAACACTTTGCTCTTCATATCTACATGTACGATCTGACTGCTGGTCACTGCTACCTCCACCTTGCCCATGAACACTGCTTTGGGATGGGAGAAATTAATCTGGACTAATTTAGTTGGTTGGCACAGTACGATTCACCAAGCTGTTCTTATGCTTCACTTAGGAGAGCTCATTGATGAGCTCTGTAGTCTGAAATGAAACAATGGAAGAAGGTTGACCTTTTGGGGGTGAAAAGGTTTTCTGTTTGTTTTGAAGCACTTACCATTCATATTCTTCTCCAGAACATGTGTGGATGTACAGTAAACTTAGCTGTGCAATGGGGTCATCCCGCTCTTTCTGAATGAATTACCAAGGAGCTCACTTCTTTCTGCTAAACTTAAGGGAAGCAGCCTTGTTTACAGGAGTTATGTTTAAATTTTTAGCAAACGTAATTTTTAACACCTCAAACATGGAAGTCCTGTTGCAAATTGCAAGCCTCATGGAAGTAACCCCTATATATTTTGTGGGTATTCTTTCCACAGATCAGACCTAATTTGTGTAAAACATGTAATGGTTTAGAATCATTTCTGTTTCTCTAGATGGTAGTCACGGTTAACACAAACTCAACCTTGCTAGAATATTTTTCAAGGTAAATATAGAAATGAACTTGGCAGAAAAGCACCTGCAAAACAAAGCAGAAGTAAAACACACGCAAGCAGAAACACAAAGAACAATTTCTGCTGGACTCTGTCATACTTTTAAGAGAGGTTTTGTAATGAATTGAAAGGCGGTTTTCCTGCTTCTGGTGAATGGCACATACACGCTACCTGAAGAAGAAAATGTGCAGAGGGCAGCAGGCAGGAAGACCTTTTTTCAGATCTACCCTTTGATTCCAGTTTCTCCTGGTGGGTCTGTGCTACTTGAGTACAAAGAAAATAAATCTTGGACTACCTGTTTGTTCACCTGTTGTTTAGCTTGAAAGAGACATACTTGACACAAAGTTCCAGGAGAACATCACTTGCTGTAGTGGCTACAGTGACAAGCAGCTGAAGCTGTTTACTGCCCTTTTGTTTACAGTCTTAACCTCATTTGCTTGTGACTCCGAATAATCGTAGGTTGCACTCGCATTTTCTAGGTCCTTACTTAAGGTTTTCTAAATGTGGAAATAAGGTTTTCTGTAGTTCAAGTTTATTTGGAGGATCTGTTCCAGGAAATATTTTCCCATTGTATACACTTGTTTAAAAATTCCTTTGCCAGAATAATTGCGGTGAAAGAACGAAAATGAAGAAAATAGCCTTGGTTAAGATGTGAGTATGCCAAGCAGAATGGTTGCTTCGTGGTGTTTATTCTTCAGAGGGCTGGTCCAGTGCTCGCTGCTTTGTTGCTGCTGATGGCTTGTTCCTCAGTGTTCAGCCTGGCTGGCAGCCAGACAGGCACGTGTTGGTTAGATCTGGTAAAAGTTTGAGTCTGCATTGATGGGATTGGAGCAGGGGGTGGTGGTGATGCAGGACCTTGGTGGTTAACTTAAGCTTCAGCCCTCAATGATATAAGATGAATAGAAGCTAGTGCTCACCTAGTTTGTCTAATGGACTAAGGCGGTTAGGTGTAGGATGCGACATTTTGAAGTGAGTAACTGGTAACAAACCACATTGAGGCCCAGAGTGAGAAGAAAAACAGAAGGGAGGACGGTTTCACTTGACTAGACAGCAGCTTGACAAATGCATCTGTACTTGAAACTCTTCATGGAAACTGAGAGATTGAAAGAAGTAGTTTTGATTTTATAAAGAAGTGAATACTGAAGGATGATTAAACATTAATTTTGCTGTGCAGTAGTATCTGTGTGTGGAAAGAAATGGTGCTGCAGCAAATTTGAGTAGTGAACAAAAGCACCAGCTGTTAGAAGGGTGGGCCTAGGACTTGCTCACCTGTCTCCATAGCACTCTCCAGGGGGCTAGAACTTGGACCACTCCTTAGGCACTAAGGAAGAGCATGTAAGGGTGCAAATGTCCTGCTTGCCAGCTGCTGCCTCTTCCTACACTTGTTCTTTTTGTTGCTGTTTTTTAATTGGTTTACATTTAAGGCTTAATTCTCAAACAACAAGGCACACAAATAATCCTCTTTTGGTTCATGTCCTCACTGAACTCTGAAACTGTTTACAGAATTAAAGGTGTTTACAAGCCAGTGTGTTTACCATTTACATCTTACTTTCTGTGCTGGTCTTTAACTGATTCTGGAGATAGCGGCATGAAGTGTTTTTTTTTTCCCTCTTCTTTGCTTACAAGAATGATGTGGTAGCTGTCCAGGATCTCCACTAAAAAACTCAGGCCTAGATGCACACAGCGTAAGATGGGAAACAGAATGGGAGCCAAAAAGGTAACAGCGAGGTAGATACAGTGCCTTAGCGCATTCTGCGTAATAGTAAGTGAGGTACGAGGGGAGAGTTGGAGAATGTTAATGAATAGGTGTTGTTTTTTCCAGATTGCTCTACATTGTTATAAGAAGAAAGCAAGAATGTACTTCTTGTCCAGTTTCATCAGGTATGTGAAATTTGAAAACATGCAATGCTAAAGGTATCCGAGGCATGAACACTCTCCTTGTTTTGATTAATCATTTTCTCCTTTGTTCATGGGCCTTAATACCATCCTCTTCTGTGAGAAGCAAAGAACTACTTCAGTATAATAGCTAATTTCATCACAATCCAGTGATGAATCAGTTCAACAAGCGGAAACATGCAAAGAGCATCCAACTGTAGAGACGTCCTTAGGAAATAAGTGCAAATAACTGACCATGTTTACATCCATTTCCTTTAGTTATCCTTCCTGTTATCAGCTGGGCTGGAGAGACATGCATAGCCTGTGGTTATCACACGAAAGTGATGTTATTAAATTTGTCCAAAATTTCTGGAAGCAATGAATGAACACTCATTTTCTAACAGGAAAGGTCATTTTAATTTTGCATTTTGAAAGCTCTTTGTAGGTGCTGTTCAGAATTAGCATCTGTGCGGTTACACAGTATTTACAGTAGAGGAAGGTGAATATTTGCCTTATCTGCACAGGTCAGATGTATTTGACATAACAGAATTGGTGTGGACTGGACATATTTCTGTCTTCTGAAATGTCTTGAAACCTTTCTTTGTTGTGTTTTTGAGATGTTTCCTTTCATGATTTCCCCCTCTAATCTATGTTGGTGGATTCTATCACAGGGCATTTTTTTGTCTTTTTTTTTTTTTTTCACAATCTTGTGGTCTTGAATGGTTAGGACAGAAAAGGTTCAAACACAAAAGTCTGGGATGTTTGTTGAATTGAGCTGGTTATAGAGAGATGCGTCATCATCAGCTTCACTGAGAAAGCGCTTTTGTTCCCTTACTTCCAGATGACATGGAGACTCCCTGTCTGAACAATCTTTGCATAAGGAGGGGAAAATTCTTCAACTGTGATTCTTGTAGCACAGCTCTGTGACCAACCAGATGGAATTAAAATATGACTGTTTTAAAGGACTTGAAGGCATTTGCAGAAAGCTTTTGTCATCTCTTCTCAGAGGGATAATTTTTGACTCATGTTTTGCTCATTGATGCAGATGCTCTTATTTTTGTTTGTTTCTGGTTCAGTTCTTGTTCAGCATTTCTTGTGGTCCAGCATACTAGGTATCTGTTACTTCATCCAAAGTAAAATGTTGAAGGATTGAATAACTAACAAGGCGGGGTACATAATGAAAACCAGTTCTGTTAAAATCAGGCTAAAAATACAGTAATAAAATTTAGCATACTTTTTAAGCCTGAAAGAGGTAGGAATAAAATGTTTAAATAGGGTGCTTTTATATTTTATTTGGCTGTCAACTATCATTTTTTTGTGCAAAAAAACCTATAGTAAGAAATCAGAATAAAATAATGAAAACCAGGATCCTTTGATGTCCACAGTGTACTTAATTCCCTCACCCCCCCTTCCCTTTCAGGACAGAAAAAATCATTTAAGCTGACACAACTATACCAAATACTTTGGTGTTTGATCAGCAAAACTCAACATCCTCCCTGCCCCAACTACCTGTGCTGAAATAGAATCTAGTTCTAACAATGGTGTGGGTTAACTTAGAGGGAAGATTTTACTGGATGTGTTTCTATTTTCCTTTCTTCTTGGGATTAATGCAATAAGAAGATGACATTTTTAAAACTCCAATTTGGTCCTACATGTGTCTTCTGAAAAATGGTAGAAATTAGGAGGCATATGACAAGAATGTTAATTTTGGTATTAATATTACTGGAATAGTTCTACAGAAAAGTATGCTTCATTCATTAAGTCTATAAAAATATTATAGATGTGGTATATTGTACATGTCTTCAATTTGGAAACAGGATAGAGTCAGACCCTTTGGCCATATAACTTTTTGTACTCTCATTATTATAATGGGGTTGACATTATTTAGGTGAGCTGATCAACCTAAACAATGTTCAAGGGGACTTTATGACCCCCTAAATGAGTGTTTCTCTCCTTTTTCTTTCACATCTCGCTCACATCACAACTTGCATTTTCAGTTTGTCTGCCTTTTTCCCTTCACTGCCTACAGCTGAGAATTGGAAAAAGCTTTCAAAACATATAAAGCTAGTGATACAGTGCAGCTTGTTCCAAACCACTGCCTGGAGGCAGATTTAAAGGCATCAAAAAGAGCAGCCACGAAAGAAACCTCACGGAGACACAGCAGAGTAATGAAATCAGAGCTGCCCCGTTCTTTGCATTTTGATAGAGGCTGCTCATTTACAGATGACGGATTCAGTAGCAACAGAATTTGCATTATGGCTTGGCCGACTGTATCGCATCTGTCCAGAGGATGAGTCTGGGTGGAAAGCTTTCAAGAGCAAAATGACTTTTGAACTTCTGTGTTTATTTTACGTGGCATAAAACTTTGGGAGTGAAATTTAAGTAATGTTGCATGGATTTATCAGTCCAACACATCAGGAAGCAGTCTTTGTTCTTACTATCAGTAGTTCTTGTTTGCCTAACAACAGGAATACGCTTCCTCTTTCTGTATGCTCAGCATGTGCCTGGCTTTAACTACTCCTTATATCTGTACCTGTCTATAATGGAGCTTTACCTACTGGGGCAATGTAGGAATTTTAGCTAATTGCTTTTCTGCCTCTTCAGTTCTGCAGATCCCTTTAGGCCTGAGGCACGGTCAGCTTTGCATGAGTTTCACAGGATGATTCATTCTTTTTGGCTTCTTGGCAGGTGTTTAAGTCAAATTCAGCAACATGGGTCATTAGTCATGAGATAATGAAGGGTCGTACTGAAATTAGTGGTGGTATCATACTATTTCTCTCCCCAGTGGTGATAATTATATTCTGTGATACCTTCTTGAATCAGATCGAGAGTCCATGGCTCATATACAGCCTTGCTGGCCCAGAAGATCCTATCTTTTCCACAGAATCACAGAAT
>Ga0181612_173305_pt1 | contig 12987 bp, 13 predicted proteins | sample HoacroProtozoa21_FD_119630 | JGI IMG/M metagenome (GOLD analysis project Ga0181612, IMG submission 119630) | Hoatzin crop microbial communities from Cojedes, Venezuel. Combined Assembly of Gp0051906, Gp0051904, Gp0051908
GAGATAGATGCAGTTGCCGAGACTCTTGCTCATCTTCTCCTTGCCGTCGGTTCCGGGCAGACGGCGCGCAGTCTGGTTCTCCGGCAGCATAATCTCGGGCTCCACCAGCACCGGCGCGTAGGTCTGGTTGAATCGGCGCACCAGTTCGCGCGTCACCTCAAGCATCGGTTCCTGGTCTTCGCCCACAGGCACTGTGGTGGCCTTGAAGAGCGTGATGTCGGCGGCTTGGCTGACGGGATAGCAGAAGAAACCAAGCGGGATGTTGGCCTCAAAGTTGCGCATCTTTATCTCGGTCTTCACCGTAGGGTTGCGCTGCACGCGGCTCACCGTGATGAGGTTCATCAGATAGACAGTGAGTTCGGCCAGCTCGGGTATCTGGCTCTGAATGAAGATGGTGCACTTCTGCGGGTCGAGGCCGGCAGCTAGATAGTCGAGCGCCACCTCAACGATGTTTTGCCTGATTTTCTCAGGATTGTCGGCATTGTCGGTCAGGGCCTGAACGTCGGCCATGAATACAAACATGCGGTCGAAATTGCCTTCCTCTTGCAGCTGCACGCGGCGGCGCAGCGAGCCAATATAGTGACCCAAGTGGAGACGTCCGGTCGGGCGGTCGCCCGTGAGTATTACTTTTCCCATAATGATTTACTGATTTTATCGGGCTGCAAAATTACGAATAAATCGCAAGAAAAGCATCGCAAGCACTGATTTTTTGGCAAAAAATCTAAAAAAAGAACAAAAAAATTGGACGATTCACAGAAAAACCTTATCTTTGCAGACGGATAATAAAAAAGAAAAAAGCTAGAACCGAGCGGGATTCCGACACGACGAATGTCGGGATTCTTTCTTTTTGTTACTCCAAAAAAGACTTGAAACAACAAACACTAAAAAGTAAAAGAAAAAATTATGGCATACATGTCACAAGAAGGCTACGACAAAATGTTAGCCGAACTGCAGCGTCTCGAAGCGGTGGAACGCCCGAAGGCATCGGCGGCCATTGCCGAAGCACGCGACAAAGGAGACCTGAGCGAAAACTCAGAATATGAGGCGGCAAAGGAAGCGCAAGCCCATCTGGAGGACAAAATCAACCAGATGAAGCGTGCCATCGCCGACGCAAAAATCGTGGACACCAGCCGGCTGTCGGCCGACTCGGTGCAGATTCTCTGCAAAGTGGAGATGACCAACATGACGACGAAGGGCAAGATGGCCTACACCATCGTGAGCGAAAACGAGGCCGACCTGAAGAGCGGGAAAATCTCCATCCAGACGCCCATCGCGCAAGGCCTGCTCGGAAAGAAAGTGGGCGACATCGCTGAAATAAAAATTCCGCGCGGAACAATCAAACTGCGCATCGACAATATCTCAATAGCATAAGCACTATGGACATTTTCTCGAAAATTGCCGCTGGAGAAATACCCAGCTACAAATGCGCCGAGAGCGACAAGTTCTACGCTTTCCTCGACATCAATCCGCTGCAGCGAGGACACACGCTCGTGATTCCGCGCCGCGAAGTTGACTACATCTTCGACATGGACGACAGCGAGCTCGCCGAGTTTGAAGTGTTCGCAAAACGAGTGGCAATGGCCATCAAGAAAGCCTTCCCCTGCAAGAAGGTGGCTCAGGTGGTGCTAGGACTCGAAGTGCCACATGCCCACATCCACCTCATCCCGATGAACTCGGAAGCCGACGTTGACTTTCGCGGCGAGCACCTGAAACTCTCGGAGGAGGAGTTTGCCGACATCGCCGCAAAGATACGCGCAGCATTCGTCTGACCGCAAAGACGGCCAAACGAAGCGTCAACCAAAAGAAAAGCAACCAGCCGCAAGCGGAAAGCGCGGCTGGTTGCTTTTTCTTTTTTTACTTGGATGTCGGTCAGACGTAGTCTTCGCCGAAACGCATGACCACCTCGCTGGCAAACTTCTTCACCCGCGACGACGAGTCTTCCTTCGGGCAAATGAGAAGCACGTTGCCCTGCTCGGCCACAATAAATCCGTCGAGACCGCTTATCACGCCCAGCCTGCCTTTCGGCAGTTTGATTATGTTGTTCTTGCAATCTTCAAGCATCACCTCGCTGTCGATGACAATGTTCTCATCTACGCCATGGCTCATGGCGTCGTAAACAGAGTGCCACATTCCGAGGTCGGCCCATCCGAAGTCGCAGCGCATCACGCAGACATTGTCGCTCCGCTCAAGCACGCCGAGATCCATCGAGACATTGGGATAGGCGGGGTAATGGTTTTTCACAAAGGTCAGCTCGTCCTCCAGTGTATAGTCGGGTTTGGCGCGGTCGAGCTTGCGGAGCACTTCGGGGAAGAGCCTCACGAAGTTGCGGCTCAGGCACTTCACGTTGGAGAGGAAAAGACCTGTGTTCCAATAGAACTCGCCGCTCTCTATGAACATTGTGGCAAACTCGCGGCTGGGCTTCTCGGTGAACGACTGCACACGGTACACTCCCTCCGCGTCGGTCGGGTCGCCCATCTGGATGTAGCCATAGCCAGGCTCCGGGCGCGTGGGACGAATGCCCATCGTCAGCAGGTCGTCGTGGGTACTCACGAAGTGCAGACCGTCGAGAACGTTGTGGCGGAAAGCGTCGTCGCCCTGTATCAGCTGGTCCGACGGCGTTACGATAATGCTGGCGTCGGCATCGTGCATCGATATGCGCTTGTTGGCCCATGCCACGCTCGGTGCAGTGTTGCGGGCTATCGGCTCGGCCAAAATGTGCTCTACCGGCAACTGCGGCAACTGCTCCTTGACAAGCGAAAGATACTCTTCGGTGGTGCAGACGTAGATGTTATTCGAATCGAGAAAGGCTGCAAAGCGGTCGTAGGTCTGCTGAAGCTGGGTGCGGCCTGTTCCAAGAAAATCTACAAATTGTTTGGGACGCGCGACCCTGCTTTCTGGCCAAAGCCTCCGACCCTTCCCTCCGGCAAGTATCACGCAGTAGTAATGCTGGTTCGTAGTAGTCATAAAGATTTAGATTCATTTGATGCTACGAAAGTAGTAAAAAAATATGAGACCTACAAAGTTTTTAAGTTTTTTTCTATCAATTCTTGGTTATTTTAAAAATAATGATTACCTTTGCATCCGATTTTGGAAAGTGAAGATAGCAGTTGCCGTCGGCTCTCCACATCAAGCCCAGATGGCGGAATCGGTAGACGCGCTGGTCTCAAACACCAGTGGGGCAACCCATCCCGGTTCGAGCCCGGGTCTGGGTACGCATTTGAAAAGCAAAGAAACTCCTGTGAACAGCACGTTTGCAGGAGTTTTAGTTTTCTTGGATAAACAACAAAACAACAACGACTATGCGACTTTGGATTTTGGCCTTCACGCTGCTGCCCATTCTGGGGCAGTGCTACGCCATGTGGCGAATATGGCAAATGCTGCCTCTGCCCACACCGTGGCGAGTGGCGGCGATGGTGCTGCTCGCGCTGCCCATGCTTCTCTTTTTCGCGGCCTTCGTATGCCCGCTCGACCGTATGCCCTTCGCTGCGGCAGCGGCCATCTACGAGATTGGCACGGCATGGCTGTTCATCCTGATCTATCTCGTAATGTCGCTGCTGCTCATCGACCTGATGCGGATGGTCCACATAGTGCCGCAGAGCATCACAAAGGGCAGCGCAGTGGCATCGGTGGCCCTGGCAGTCTGGATGGTTGGACTGTTCGTGGCGGCCAACGTGCATTATAATAATAAGGTGAAGCAGACTCTGACGCTACGCCCAACCACGCCGTCGGCGCAACTGCCAAAAAAGATAGTGATGATGGCCGACCTGCATCTCGGCTACACCAACCGACAGGCGGAGGCGCGACGGTGGGTTGACATGGTGAACGCCGAGCAGCCCGACCTCATCCTGATAGCGGGCGACATAATAGACGGCAGCCACAGGGCTCTGCGCGACCAGCGGATGGCTCAAGAACTGCGGCGGCTGAAGGCTCCCGTATATGCCTGCCTGGGCAATCATGAATACATCGCCGGCGTAGATGGCTCTATCAGTTTCTACCGCGAGGCGGGCATCCATCTGCTGCGCGACAGCGTGGCCACCGTCGGCGGTCTGACCATCATAGGCCGCGACGACCGCACCAACCCTCGTCGCCTCTCACTCAGCCAACTGGTGCAGCAGACAGACAGCACAAGCCTCACCATACTGCTGGACCACCAGCCTTACCATCTTGAGGAGGCCGAACAGTGCGGCATCGACTTCCAACTGAGCGGACACACGCACTACGGACAGGTGTGGCCCATCAGCTGGATAGAAGACCGCCTGTACGAGTGTGCCTTCGGCGAGCATCAGCGCGGCCGCACCCGCTACTACGTAACGAGCGGCATGGGCATCTGGGGCGGCAAATTCCGCATCGGCACGCGCTCGGAATATGTGGTGATGGAAATTAGTTCGTGAGTTCTTAAGTCGAACCGACGAACTCAAAAACTTAAAAACTAACAAACTCAAAAACTAACGTAACATTGGTTCAAACATCAGTAATCGTGGTTGCTTCCATCTCAGTTTTTCGCCGTAACTTTGCAGCCGTAAAACAATTGCAGCGAAAAATGAGAATAATAACAACAACCATGCTTGCAGTCGCCGTCATGCTCGGCGCACAAGCACAAAACAACACGACAATGAAAGGAAGCAACATCAAGAAAGAAGAGCTGACGCTCACACAAGAGTGGGACAAAGTGTTCCCAAAGTCAGACAAAGTGAACCACCGCAAGGCTACATTCGTCAACCGCTACGGCATCACGCTGGCCGCCGACATCTACACGCCCAAGCAATCGACAGGCCTGCTGGCAGCCGTCGCCATCAGCGGACCATTCGGAGCCGTGAAGGAGCAGTCGAGCGGACTCTACGCACAGGAACTGGCCGAGCGCGGACTGATGGCAATGGCCTTCGACCCGTCGTTCACCGGCGAAAGCGGCGGATGGCCACGACGCATGGCATCGCCCGACATCAACACCGAAGATTTCCTCGCGGCCGTCGATTTCTTGTCAACGCAAGAGGGCGTCGATCCTGAGCGCATCGGCATCGTGGGCATCTGCGGATGGGCAGGAATGGCCATCAACGCTGCCGCACTCGACCCACGCATCAAGGCCACCGTCACAAGCACAATGTACAACATGAGCCGTGTAACAGCCAACGGATATTTCGACGCCGCCGACAGCGAGCAGTCGCGCCACGAGGCAAAGGCAGCCATGGCAGCACAACGCACGAAGGATTACGCCCAAGGCTACTACGAGCAGGCCGGAGGAGTGATAGACCCGCTGCCCGACGACGCACCGCAGTTCGTCAAAGACTACTACGCCTACTACAAGCAGCCGCGCGGATATCATCCCCGCTCGGGCAACTCCACCGACGGATGGACAAAAACGGGGTGCCAGTCGTTTCTCAACCAGCCCATCCTGCAATATTCCAAAGAGATACGCTCGGCCGTAATGCTCATTCACGGAGAGAAAGCCCACTCGCGCTACTTCTCGGAGGATGCCTACCGCGACATGACGAGCTACACCAAATATCGCGACAACAAGCAGCTCGTAATCGTCCCCAAAGCCAACCACGTTGACCTCTACGACCGAAAAGACGTCATTCCATTCGACAAAATAGAAAACTTTTTCAAAACCTATCTGAAATAAAAAAGTTTTTTTGTATCTTTGCCGATGATTATAAAGGATACAACGATGGACAAAATCATCTCGCTCGACTGCCCCGACCGCTATTGCGAACTCTACGGCCTGGAGAGCTACAATCCGCTCGTCAGCGTGGTGGAGCTCGACAAGGCGACAACGCCCGTTGACGGAGTGACCAACTTCGGATTCTACGCCATGTTTCTGAAGCACCAGAAGTGCGGAGAGATGCAATACGGCATGACCACCTACGACTACGACGAGGGCACCATCGTCTCGATAGGGCCGGGACAGGTGGTGCGGTGCCACGCGCCCGAAGGACAACGGCCGCGATGCACCGCCCTGCTCTTCGACCGCCAACTGGTGCAAGGCACGCCGCTCGGACGAAAGATGTCGCGCTACACATTCTTCAACTACACGTCCAACGAGGCCCTGCACATGAGCGAGCAAGAGCGGCTGACAGTGATGGACTGCATGGAGAAAATACGCCAAGAGAGCGAGAATGACACTGACCACCACTCGCGCGACATCATCGTGATGACCATAGAACTGCTGCTCGAATACTGTATGCGATTCTACGACCGACAGTTCACCACGCGCGCCGTTACCAACCGAGGCATACTCGAAAACTTTGAGCAGCACCTCAGCGAATATATGGCGAGCAAAGAGCTGCACACCACAGGACTGCCCACCGTGAAATATTTTGCCGACAAAGCCTGCCTCTCGCCAAACTACTTCGGCGACCTGATAAAGAAACTGACGGGGCAGACTGCCCAAGACATCATCCTCGACCGAATAGTGGAGATGGGCAAGGAGATGCTGCTCGGAACAGAAAAGCCTGTCAACGAAATAGCCTACGACCTGGGATTCCAATACTCACAGCACTTCTCACGATTCTTCAAGAAGAAAACCGGATGCACGCCGCTGGAGTTCCGCGGGGCAGCGAAATGAGCAGCCCTGCTGGGAGAATCTTTCTTTTTTGACAGGATTAACAAGATTCACAGGAAAGAAAATCTTATTTCTTGGATAGGATTGAAACGGGAGGGGAAAAAGGAAAATCTTGTATAATCTTGTTAATCCTGTCGAAAGAAAGAAACAGGGGTTGTTGTCTTAATATCCGACGCCCGACGCCCTCATTTCCTCAACCTTTTGGCTGATGCGCTGCATCTCCTCAGGAATGTTGATGCGCTGGGGACACATCGACACGCAACTCCCGCAGCCAATGCAGTGGTCGGCCTGACGAAGCTTCGGCACAGTGCGGTCGTAGCCAATCAGAAACTCGCGACGCAGACGGCGATATTCGGGTGAGGTACGGTCGGTAGGCATCTTGTCTTCGGTCAGGCACTTGTTGTAGTGAAAGAATATGCTGGGAATGTCGATGCCGTAAGGGCATGGCATACAGTAGTCGCAGTCGTTGCAAGGAATGGTGCCCTCCGCCATTATTTTGTCGGCTATCGTGGTGTCGAGAAAGCGCATCTCCTCGTCGGTCAGAGCCTTCAGCGGACAATAGGTGACGAGGTTTTCCCACAGATGCTCCATATAGGTCATGCCACTCAGAACGGTGAGCACTCCCTTTGGCGTGCCGGCGTAGCGGAAAGCCCACGAGGCAACCGGCATCTCGGGGTCGCGCCGCTCCAAATCATCCACGATGTTGGCAGGCAAGTTGGCCAGACGCCCGCCCAAGAGCGGCTCCATGATTACCGCAGGAATGCCGCGCCGCTCCAGCTCGCCATAGAGATAAGAGGCGTCAACGTTGTGGTCGTTTATGTCGTTGGCATACTCCCAGTCGAGATAGTTCAGCTCTATCTGGACAAAGTCCCAGTGAGCCTCGCCATCGTCGTGCATCTTCAGGGCAAGGTCGAACACCTCCTGCGCACCGTGAAACGAGAATCCGAGATTTCTAATCTTGCCCTCCTTCTTCCGCTCTTTCAGCCACTCCAGCAGCCCGTTGTCGATGAAGCGTTGGCGGAAGACGCCGATGGGGTCGTCGCCGCCGCCGATGGCGTGCAGCAGATAGTAGTCGATATAGTCGGTCTGCAGCTCTTTCAGCGAGTTTTCAAACATCTCCACCGACGACTCGAAGTCAAACGTGTGCATGTTCGACATCTTCGTGGCTATATAATAGGTGTTGCGCGGATGACGCTTCAGGGCGATGCCGGTGTAGCGCTCCGACATTCCGCGCGTATAGACGGGCGACGTGTCGAAATAGTTCAGCCCATGCTCAAGGGCATAGTCCACCTGCTTGTTCACCATATCCTGGTCCACCTCCTCGTCGCCTATCTCACGCGTGCCGAGCTGCTGGCCCTTCGTCGGAAGGCGCATCATGCCGTAGCCAAGCAGCGACACCTTGTCGCCCGTGTTGGGATTGACGCGATAGGTCATCCTGTCCTTCGACGGCTCTTGGGCTACCGTCTGACTCTTCTGCTTGCCGGCACAAGCGGCCAGCATGGCGGCACTTCCTGCTCCGAATAGCTTCAGAAAAGTGCGCCGCGATATCTCTTTTTTCATCATTGTCAATAGTTTTACAATACCCTGTGCTGTTCGTTTCCTTCTACGTATATTGCTGTGAACGGACGGGCGGGGCATAGCGACTCGCACGCACCGCAACCGATGCAACGCGCGGCATCGATGGCCGGCACCTCTGCCTCGCGACCGTTTATCGTCTTCTTTGCCATCATGATTGCGCCCGTAGGACAATGGCGGGCACAGTTGCCGCACTTGGCCTCGCCCTTAGCGGGCAGGCAGTTCTCCCTCACCCATACGGCATGGCCCACAGATATGCTCGACTTCTCGGCCGGAGTAATCGGCAGAATAGCTCCCGTAGGACACACCTGCGAACAGCGGCTGCACTCCGGACGGCAATAGCCGCGCTCGTAGCTCATCTCCGGCTGCATCAGACGGACAAGGTCGGTGGAGGGACGAAGCACACCGTTGGGACACTCGGCCACGCAGAGCTGGCAGGCGGTGCAATGGTGAGCAAAATGGCTGACGCTCAGCGAGCCGGGCGGCACCAACGGCACCCGACGGACTGGCACAGCCTTGTCGGCAATGGCTGCCAAACCGCCGTCAACCTTCTTCGAGGCCTGAGCCACAGCCGAACCAGCCACAGCCGAAGCCACTCCCACAAGGAAGGCGCGTCGCTCGGCCGACGGGACTTCACCCGACGAGGCACCGCCCGACCGCTCTCCCTTCGACGAAACGGCCGGAGTCTTGGCGCGACGCAAACCGTAGCTGAGCGCGCCAAACTCACACTGGGACAGGCAATCGCCGCAGACCACACAGCGGGTGGTATCGACGCTCATCGTCTTGAAGTCGATGCACGACGCCTTGCAGTGGCTCGCACACTTGCCGCACTTGCGGCACTTCTCCTTGTCGAAACCTATTCGGAAAAGCGAGAACTTCGACAGCAGGCCGAGCACCGTGCCTACGGGGCAGACGGTGTTGCAATAGGTGCGGCCATTACGCCACGCAAGCACAGCGAGGACAACGAAAGTAACTGCCGCGATGACAAACGTGGGCCACGAGCGCAGCCACACATCAACCGAATAGAAAACATAACTGTCTGCCTTCGCCGCTGCCCAAGCCAGCAGATTGTTGCCGGCCAGCCAGACGGGCTGAAGCAGATTTTGGGCAATGCGCCCGTAAGAGGAATATGGCGCAAGAAGCGCAACCAGCGACCCCACGCCCGCCACCATAGCCACCACGAAGACGGCCAGCACCAGCAGCCGCAGCCAGTGGAGAGGGGCAGAATAGGAGTAAGGACGACGCTTGCCGCGACGACCCATCCACGCCACGAGGTCCTGCATCACGCCCAACGGACACACCACGCTGCAATAGATGCGCCCAAGCAGCAGCGTCAGCACAACAAGCACTGCCACCACCACTACATTGGCAGCAAGCAGCGCAGGCAAAAACTGAACCTTCGCCATCCAGCCCAACCAGCGCGAAGCGCTTCCACTGAAATCGAGAAACAACAGGGTCGTCCCGATGAAAAACACAAGGGCCAACGCCCGTCTGACATTTTTAAGCATAGATCATTTTTTTTTTTAGTTCGTTAGTTTTTTTAGTTCTAAGTTCTTCAGTTCGCTCCAAACTTAAAAACTCATAAACTTAAAAACTCATTTGCCAACCACCAAAATACTCACCTCATAGAGCAGCCAAATGGGCAGCGAAACCACCAGAAGCGTCAGCACGTCGGTGGTGGGAGTGATGACTGCCGCAACAACGAGTATGGCCACAATGGCATGGCGACGATAGCGACGCATCAGACTGCCACTGACAACCCCCATGCGGCCAAGCAACCAGCACACCACAGGCAACTCAAACGCCACGCCCATAACGAGACTCATCGAAATCAGCGTATCGACATACGACTGAAGCGTCAGCATGTTCTCCACGTCAGCACTCACCTGATAGGTGCCGAGAAAACGCACCGTGAGCGGAAACACCAGCAGCCAGCACACCGCCACTCCGAGAAGAAACATGACGTAGGCCACCGCCACCACCGGCACCGCCACACGACGCTCGCCGGCATAGAGCGCAGGGGAGACAAAACGAAACAACTCAAAGAGCACCCAAGGCGAACCCATCAACAGTCCGGCATAGAGCGCGACACGCACATGGATGAAAAACTGCTCGGTGAGCCCCGTGTTCATCAGATGAATCGAAAAAGGCTCGACGCCCAGCAGCCGCCACGTGAGGAAATCGCTCGAGCGGGGAGCAAGCACCCACCGAAACAGCGGCTCCTTCAGGCAGAAAGCCACCACAGCCAGCACGCCCACCACGACGAGCGAGCGCAACGCCGCGCCGCGCAGCTCGTCGAGATGCTCCCAAAACGACATCTCACCGGTCGCCATCCTCGTGCTTCTCGTCGGCAGAGGGCTCATCGACGCCGCTCATGCCGTCCTTGAAACTCTTCACTCCCTTGCCCAAGCCCTTCATAAGCTCCGGAATCTTCTTGCCGCCGAAAAGCAGCAATATGACAAGAGCAATGACGAGAATCTCCTGCATTCCAAGTCCAAACATTTCTCTCTCGTTTTAGATTTTACAGCGACAAAGATAAAGAAAAACAACCGAAAAAACAAACTTTCGAAAAAAAATATTGGCAAAAAACTGCAAAACCGACATCTGAACGCCATAACCCGAGCCAGCCGCCGCCATGAAGAAAAATGAGCGTGAAGTTGCATGAAATCAACGACATTCTGAAACATTTTCTCGGAAAAGTTTGGCGGTTTCGGCGGAAATGCCTAACTTTGCGGCAGATTGGGCGAAATGCCCTCTCTAAGACATTTTAGAACGTTTTCGGTAAGCCATGAGCAGAGCCAAAGCTCGCTTGGGCTATGCCGTGGCGAGAAAATGTCTTTGAAAAAAAGAAAAAGAAGCGTTTGCTTATCTTGCTAATGAGAACCTGAGAAATTCCCGTCGTAGTACAAGATTGCAAGCAGCTTCCACGCGATGCGTGGGCTGCTTTGTCCATTTGTACTCGGGTATTCTCAGGACCTTCATTGGCAATGGAGCGAGCAGTTCCACGCTTCATCGTATCACATAATCTGCCTGAGAAGGGACTGGCAGGGCGCGAATTGTATTAAAGCGTATGAAACGAGCATTACATCTGTTGACCCTGGTGGCGACATTCCTCTTCGCCGCCGTAGGAAAGGCAATGGCCTACGACTTCTCCGTAAAGAATGAGGATGGAGTTCGAATCTATTACAACATTGTTGATGGCAATGCGGAGGTAAAGAGTGGAGACAGCAAATATTCTGGAGAAGTTTCCATCCCATCTTCTGTTACTTACAACGGAAAGACGTACAGCGTTACGAGAATTGGAAGCTATGCATTCAAAGATTGCAGCAGCATGACCTCCATTACCATTCCCAGCAGTGTTACGAGCATTGGAGAGATTGCGTTCTGGAATTGCAGCAGCTTGACATCCGTCAATATTCCAAACAATGTTACGAGCATTGGAAATTCTGCATTCAGCTATTGCACCAGCATGACATCCTTTATCATTCCCAGTAGTATTACGAGTATTGAAAGCGAAACGTTTAGTGGTTGCAGTAACCTGACATCCATAACCATTCCAAACAACGTTACGAGCATTGGAGAGTATGCGTTCTCTAGTTGTAGTAGTCTGACATCCATTATCATTCCAAACGGTGTTACGAGCATTGGAGGTTTTGCATTCTCTGATTGCATCAGTCTGACCTCCATCACCATCCCCAGCAGCGTTACGAGCATTGGAGATGGGGCATTCTGGAGTTGCGAAAGCCTAACCTCCGTCACCATTCCCAGCAGCGTTACGAGTATTGGAAAGAACGCATTCAAGGAATGCAGCAGCCTGACATCCATCACCATTCCCAACAGTGTTACGAGCATTGGAAATTCTGCGTTCAAGGAATGCAGCAGCCTGGCATCTATTACCATTTCCAACAACGTTAAGAGCATAGGAAAGAATGTTTTCAATGAATGCACAAGCCTGATATCCATTATCATTCCCAGTAGTGTTACAAGCATAGGAGATGGGGCGTTCAGTAGTTGCACAAGTCTGACATCAATTACAATCCCCAACAGCGTTACGAGCATTGGAAATTCTGCGTTCAAGGAATGCAACAGCCTAGCATCTATTACCATTCCAAACAACGTTAAGAACATTGGAGATAGTGCGTTTTATGATTGCAGCAGTCTGACATCAATTACCATTCCTAGTAGCATTACGATTATTGAAAATTTTGTATTCAAAGACTGTAGCAGCCTGACATCTATTATTATTTCCAACGGCGTTAAAATCATTGAAAGTTCTGCGTTCAGTCGTTGCCACAGCCTGACATCCATAACCATTCCCAGCAGCGTTATGAGCATCGGAGATTATGCATTCAACTATTGCCACAGCCTGACATCCGTCATCATTCCAAACAGTATTACAAACATTGGAGACGAGGCTTTCGATGGTTGCAGCAACCTGACCTCCGTTTACTCATACATTAAATACTTGTTTGAGACAGGAATAAATATGTTTAGCGATAAGACATACAACGCCGCAATCCTCTACGTTCCTAAAGGTATGAAAGAGGCTTACGCCTCAACAAATGGTTGGAGAAAATTTACGAAGATAGAGGAAATGTCCGACGAGATGATGGGTATCTCCTCCATCGAAGCACAGACCGAGTCAAAGACCTACAACCTTCGCGGCCAAGAGGTGAAGTCGCCCCAGCGCAGCATCGTGATAAAGGACGGAAAGAAGGTGCTTGTGAAGTAACGGAAAGCATCATTCTAATAAGAATAAGAAAGAGCCCTGCCAGATGGAGGTGGGGCTCTTTTGTTGGTATAAGGCTGTTTTGTCGGCTTGGTTTTCGCTCTAAATGCTAAAAGTCGGGAAA
>Ga0181612_159085_pt1 | contig 12986 bp, 6 predicted proteins | sample HoacroProtozoa21_FD_119630 | JGI IMG/M metagenome (GOLD analysis project Ga0181612, IMG submission 119630) | Hoatzin crop microbial communities from Cojedes, Venezuel. Combined Assembly of Gp0051906, Gp0051904, Gp0051908
CTCTAGGGGTCCCTTCCAACCCAAAACTTTCTATGATTCTATGATTCTAATATTGACCTTGTTTTCTTTACCTTAGAGAAGTTTTGTTGCTGGAGTTTGTGGTATGGAGTGGTACCTCACCTTATCCACACTCTTGACATGGTTTATGTGAATCACAGTGGAAACCACCGGCACAATCTGGAAAAAAACCTTTACGGTGATTTTCAAGTTGCTTTCTATTGCTGTAGCAGTACAAAATGGTTTGGCTGAAGGCTGAAATCTATTCCTTTGTATGCTGCTAATTTGGGATCTATAATTCTTATCCCTAATCCTGGCAGGGAAGGTTCCAAGTCCCTCCTTCCAAAATTCATTGGTTTTTTTGTTTCGGTTTTAGTGGCAACCAACAACTAACTCTCTATGCATGACAATTTTTCAACATCAGTAAAGCAGATCTAATTTTACTTCAGCAGTTGAGGGTCTGACAGATCTGGTGAACTTTTATTACAACATCATTTACAAGTATGATTAAATTATTCATCACAGCTGAACTGATACCCAAATTAGATATATTTTTCTCATGAGGCACTACAAAATATACTACTTTACCCTTTGCTGCTCATTCTCTGTCCCACATTTTTGAAAGAAGATTTCACATTTTAGTGTTCACTTCAGCTAAGGTGACCCTGGTCTGGATAATTTATTCCAAGACAGTTTAAAACACTGATTTCTCTCTAAAATGCAGAAGCTTTAGCTCCATGCTGGGGAATTAGGGTGTGATCCTACAATCCCTTTGCTCTTGACTTCCTGCTGAGTTTGTTTAGCTGTGTGAAGGAAATGTGTGACGTTGCTAATACAAGAATGCAGACAGAGCACGAGCAGGCAAAGGAGATGGGCTGCAGCTTTGCAAGCAGCAGACTCAGAATAGCTTTTAGGAGTTGTTATCACTCTTGAACTTATTACACCACTGTTTGAAATATAGGCACAGTGTCGCTCTGATTGTAGAACTGTCTTAGCATTTCTATAGTCTCTAATTTAAAAAAAAATTACATTCTTTATTTCAACCAGTTTAAAGCACAAGCAATAGTAATCTCTGTTCCTTGATTTTACCCGTAGTCTTGTATTCTTTCCACACTGCTTTCGTGAGTTGCGGCTCAGACGTCAGCTGTACCTGCGTCAGTGAGCAGAGCAGGAGGTGCTATTATAATTTAGGGCAGCTTTTCTACATGCTGCTAGAATGTGCTGAAATACCTTTGAGGGTTTACTTGATTCTAGTAGCTTAGATCCAAAACTGAACCTACCGTGATTTTGTTAAACTGTTTTCTATAGTACTGCTGAGAGATAAGAGCGCTCACATTAGCTTTAACTGCCTTCAGTCTGTGTTTTCTTGTAGATCTTCCCTCTGTTCCTAACTTCACCAGCCTTTCTGAGAGGTGATTATTTTTGTTCATGTATACTTTCAAAATAGATTTGTGTCACACACAGGCACCTTCTGCACACTGTATTTCTAAATGCCTCTATGAAAACCTTGCAGTCACAACTTGCTGCAACTCCAGCGATATCAAACCTAACCATTTTCTTTTCTACTGCGTTATTTCCCCCTATATTCTTACATGAACAAACTACTCTGTGTTCAATTTCCATGTATTAATTTAAGAAATAAAAATTATGAAACAGGAGATAGTACAGGCCCTTCATTTAGTGCTGATTATTGGTTGTGGATGTAAAGACACTTCAAATTTTTCAAGCATCTCAGTGAGATTGCTGAGTGCTGTAAAGTAACTCATTTGGGCTTTTCATTGCTGTCAGAAAAAAAGACCTTCTAGTTCTCCAATGCTCATTTAATAACAAAAGGGAAGCTAAAAATTGTTTGCAGTATCTTCTGAATATTATTTGAAGTATCATATTAGAAGATTCCATCAGAATCCTTATGCATGTATGTTATGGCTCAGGCAAACACCTAATGCAAAGGAGTCCCTCACTCGCAGAGCCTGTAATTGGGACAGACTGGGGTGCCAGGCTGCAAAGAGTAACTAGTGCATGGTTTTACACAGAGTACGGAGAAGACTGAGACAGCCATCCAAGCTCCTCAAACATAAGATCCTCTCCTTTCATGTTTCTTTTGTTTGCATTGGAAATAACGTGATAGTGTCCTTTGTTCTGTTGCTGGACATCAGATTTTCACAGTGTTTTCAGAGTTTTCCTTCAAACCTTCTGTCTTCCTGCTAATTAGTAAGAGGGTATAATTTTATTCTGACTTCTAATGGCATTTTTTATGTTGAAATATATAATATGCAGACATTTTGGCTTTCATGAGCTCAACTGTTGTTTATTTCTGTAATCTTCCTCAAAGACAACTGTTATTTTGTTATTATTCTGTTTTTTCTTATCCTCGGCCCTATTTCTTCACAAACCAATTTTTACAGGTCATAGTTTAGACAAGCCGTGAAATCATGGAAAATCAAGGATATTGCTTAAAGTAAAATCCTTTATGTTTTGATTGTTGTCACGAATGTGTAGATGAAAGATGGAAGCTCCATTGCCAGAAAATATTTCTTTAGGGTGCCATCTAACAGTTTGCAGTGACCTAGCAGAGATTACTGGGAAATGATTACTTTCAAACATGTCACTCAATGTGAGTAAAATTACTATAGACGATTCTGTGCTAACAGTTCCAGGCTTACGAAAAATGGCAAACTCCTAAAGAACCTAAGAAACTAAGAGTGTTATTAAAATCTACAAGATGCCATAGAATGTCTGCCTTCCAACATCCATGCTAATGTTATGGTTAAGAATAAGTCTGCAGTGTTTCTATTCACTATCTATGTTTTAAGGATTTAAAATGACCAATTACCATATAAAAAAAATGTACAAGAGACTTTTTGTTTGTTCGTTTTACATTAGCTTTAAAGTCTTAACCAAGGCTTTTGCAATAACTTTTCTTCCCTCTTCCATCTTCTGGTTAAAGAAGCACCTTCATGAGATTTGGACTGTTTTAGTATAAAATGTTGCTGCTGTTCATTAGAATAGAGTATTTGATATTGACCTAGTTTATTTAAAAATCACTCATCTGAAGAGAATTCTGCCACTGTATAACAAACATAAAACAGATGAGAAAACTAGACTCTACAGCTCTCTGAGATGCATTCTGTAAAGAGAAGAAATGATTTAACAAAGACATCTGAAATCTCTGCAGAGAATCCAAAGCAACAGCTAGTTTGGAGAGCAACGTCAGTTCCATGTACAGGCCAGCAAGATCAGTTTTGTCGTCTTTAGTGGAAAACCTCTGGCTGAGCAACTTACAGATCTCTGCTCCGGATACTTTCTGAGGTTGTCCTATTCTTGGCATGAATCGTTTGAAATAAGAGGGGGTTGAAAAAGTAAAACTGAACAGTGGATTTATCCTTTTGTTCCCTAGGCAATAGTGCAAAAAATCCAACCTGGTCGTCTTCTCAGGTAGTCTTCATTTATGTAATGCCCTTTCTAAAGTAAAATGTATATTGCCTTGATCTCTTTAGTACGAGGAGATTGACCTAACTCCTTCAAGACCTAGGCCAGTTCTTCAGCTCAACAAGAGTTTTTCTTTGCCTGATCCATAGCCAAAATGTAAGATGAGGTTCTTCTTTTTTAAAAAAATCAGCAGGCTTTAATTTATCTCTCAATCTACCATTTCTAGAACCTGGGCTACTGGGTGCCCAGATACGAGAATATGCCATTGATTAACTCTGCACTTGACTGGTGTTAAAGGATTCAGTGGTATCAGGCTTTTTCATGCCTGTATTTTTTAATTTAGTTGTACCAATTAATTTTTATCACACTTGCCTCCTGTAGAAGACTCTTCTTTTCACCCTACAGGAAAAACTACTTTCTGAATAACAAGGACCTGTTTCTGCTCTCCCTGAAATCAATTGGTGTAATGTGCTGACCTTCCAAACTCTTAAGAAGCAGCGTAATAAATCTGAAATCAAGACTCCCTATAGGAAGAAGCCCTTTCTGATTTATATTTCAGCTTGTGCTAGTACATCTGGAATGCCTAGGTGACAATATATTTCACTTGCCCAATTCTGTTCAGACACATAGCAGCAGATGAAATTGGCTTGGTATCACGTAACAGAAAGTGATGGTATGAAAAGAAAAGACCAGTTCTTGGATAAATTGGGACTGGAGTAGAGGAGATATGTAGGAATTTGTGACTCACCTAGTAGGAACACACACTCATGCCTTATATCCAAAACAACATCTCAGTAGCGTAGTGTTCCCTAAGTACTGAAGGAACAATTTCTAGTCTCAGGCTAGATCAATTTTTTTTGGTAGTGTCTCTTTATGGTTCAGTTGAAAGCACACAAGGACCAGAGATATGGAGCTCCCTAATTTGGAAGTTGTCCTTGCTTCACAGAAAGGAGACAGAAGTTTGAGAAGGGTTGTGCTGGCTCTGTGCCTCTGGGGACAGCCACCAGTGGTGGAGAACACAAGCTGGCCTGTAACCATCACTTGCGTTAGAAGTGTATTTTTGTTAATTGCTTGCAATATTGCATAGCACCAACAAATGTGATACAAAGTGGAGGCCTGGACCATTCCTTTTTTTCAGTGTCCTAGTAAAGCTGTTCAATATGGTGTTGTTCAGTGCTAACCAGGAGTAGCAAGTATCGAGTATGATCCTGCCTTGGAGCCGAGATCTTCAGGGCTGAGCCGAAATCCTCATTTCCTCTACCTGCTCATGTCACTGACCCTGTCCCACTGGAAATTATCCAGTCTACACAGTCTTATTTTGAGCTTTGATCCACGGGCTGCCTTAACACTAATAATAGTTACAGGCAGGGAAAGTTATTAATTTCAGGGTAACATGCCCCATGAGTAGCAGCTGCATCCACTTATAACAATGCAGATATTCAATGCTGTGCATTGTGGCAAAATTCACTAAAATAATAGCATTCAATTACTTTTACAATAATCATGACTTTTTTTAAAAAAGGAGAAATGTTTTGCATGAGTGATTTGAATCTTGCTTTGAAGTTTCTTTTCCCAGATTTCTTGTGTCTGAGAAGGCCATGACGAAGAAGCTTCTTGGGCCTGCCCAAAGATTTTCAAACAGGGCTGTCAGCAGGCCCCTCTCATCTGTCTCACGTGTCTTCCATCATGGCACTGGAGGGATTTTCTCAGCTATCTTTACATTGTTTTATAAGCCCTGCTTCCTTTGACACTATCTAAGTTTGTGTCAATGCATCTTTTTATTGCCTCGTGTAATCTGCTTCCCTTGGGATCTCACATAATTTGTGAGTTCGACCCTTTTTTTTCTTTAAGAGACTCACCAGCATTTTATTGGTTTCTCTGGATATCTTGCAGAGAAACTCAGGCATCTCAATGTGCTGCTGCTTGTCCCTTCTGGGTGAAGGACTGCGAAACATCCCACTGAGCTTCTGCAGCTCTTGGGGAAGTCAATGGATATTACAGCTGCACACCCATCATTTGGGATCTAGCTCACTGGAACACATGCAAGTGGCCAAATGTGTATTATTGCTGCCTCAACCCCCAACAAGCTACATCAAGAGTCTGCTGCTGCCTGGTTAAGCCATCTGTGCAGCCTTTTGGGGGGCTATCTGTGTTGGAAAGGGCCACACAGGTTTGAGTGAGAGTGTGTACAGGCAGGTAGACACGGATGGATAAATAGTAGATGCACACAGAGAGAGGCAAATACTCAAAGCTCCTTGCAAAGAACCATGGCAAAAAATTTAATTTCAAGCTCTTCCTGCACGTTTCAAGACTAATAATTATAATGAGGTCATAAGCAAAATTGTGTAGGTTAAGGTCATTCCTGATTATTCATTTCTAGGCTTAGCCATGCTTGTCATACTGATTTAAACAGTTTTACCTGTAGGCCCTTGGAGAGCCAGCCCCTAGGTCTGCCTCTACTAGCATGAACAGACACTGGGTACCGGCGCAAATTTGGCTTCTGAATATGCTTGCAGATCCTTCGTTATGTCAGAAGTGAATAACAATGCTACTTCCACACTGAGCTGAGGAAACAGCCTGAGGGCTCAAGAGCCATGACCACAAGCTAAGACTAATGTAAATCTTATCATAAAAAATGTAATATAAGTCTAGTCTAGGCTTATTTATGACTGCATTCCTTCAAATTTATAAATGATGATCAGTGGAAGTTTCTCTCTGTATTGTGTTACCCAGTGCAGACTTCTAAAACATCACTTTTATCAATGTATAAATTAAACATAATCTTTTTCTTTCAACTTGTGCTGTCTTAGTCCTGAGAAGAACTTTTTGAAATCTTTTGATTACTTTGAAAATCAAATATGATTTTCAGGCAAAGAAAGTCGCAATCATAGTGAGTCAAGATTCTCACGTAAGAGAAGCAGAAACCAACTAATTTGTTGCTTGTATTGCCAGATTTAAGCTTGTAGCCAGTCATGTCTATTCCCTGCCTCCCTTTCTTCTCACAGTCAGTGTGGCCATGAATCTCTAGGTAGATTGATCAATCCAAGCTACTACACTTTAAGAAGCGTCTGCACTGTAGTTTCCCCTCCCACTGTCTTTATCATTTCATCTGCTCTCACTGCTCTCATCTTGACTTCTGTCCAAAAAGAAAGGGATATATTTTTCCCTGTTACTTTTCCTGGCTTATTTCCTTCAGGACCTTTACCAGCCTGATTATCCACTCCGTGTTCTCATGTGCTCTTCAAAGCACGGTGACCATTAGATCGTTGCTGGATGCGGCTTTCTGGAGGAGGGCTGCTCAGTACAGCAGCAGTGGTGCTACCTACTCTCATTTATATTCTTCCAGCAGTTCACTGTATCTGAGAATCTTGTTTGCTTTCCTCCACTGAGCCTCTACAATGAGCAGACAGCTTTAGGGATTTTTCTGTAATCGCTTATAAATCTCTTCCCTGGTCAGTATTGTACAGCACCTTTCCACTGAACAGACACTTTCAGTTTCTATTACTACTGTATTGTTGGATTTGAACTCAGTATTTTACAGCGATGATCTGCTACAGATCTTTTGGCATTACACTTACTGAAAGGGAAGAATTCATTGTCTCCCATTTTTTCCCAATGCAGCTGCTCTCCCAGTCTACTAATAATGAATAAGATGGGGGAAACTTGCCAAAAAAATTGATCTATCACTAAAAATTATGTTGTTTTTGAGGGAGACTTGCTGTACTTCTTACAGCAAAAGTTCATTTGATCTTTAAAATCTGCTAAGTCTTGTTATCAATTTTATTCAAGGGTCTTCCTCAGGTATTTCTGTGTCTGGCTTCCCTGGCTCCTCACTAGAAAATTGTCAGGAATTTCTTCCAGAGGCTGGTATCCCTCCTGGGGAATCTCTCTCTCTTAAACTGAAGTACTGTTCCTCTGGTGCCTCCTGTGTATGATGACAACCACAAAAAATGGGTCCCAAAAGGTTTACCTTGTGCATAGGAGCTAAAATTCAAATCTATAATTCATTTACACCTTTTTAAAATTCATTTAGTGTAAGCAAATGAACATATTCTGATTGCACTACATTTTTTGTATTCTGACCTGGCAGGAGTGTCATCTGCTATGTCCTTAAATCAATGCAACCCGATGTCTTTATTTCATACAAAGAAATTAAAGAAAAATAAAGCACCTATGTATGAAGAAGCAAACTGCCTGGGTCAAGAACACCTGTAGTAGCAAACCAGCAGTGACAGACAGCTTTGTTGTGATTTTTCAGAAAGTTCAGTGCATCAATCGCTCTCTTAAGCTGACAGAGCGGATTATGAATTCTTTGCTGATATCTTCCCACATGAAGGAAGGCCTTTAAATCCAAAAAGGGGAATTGCCAAAGTGATAGTAAGGGTAACGAACCACAGGGAGCAGAACAGAACACAACTTGGAGAAGAAAATTCTGTTTACTCTTCACAAGCAGCTATGGCACAAACTCTTTGTTGGGGACAGAAGAAATCACCAGATGAGCAGTCTGGGATTCCCTCATCACAACAAGCACCTGACAAAAAAGAACGTCCCCACATCCCAACCAACACCACCCATGCAAAACTGCTCGGTCATGGAAGAAGCGAGCTTGTTGCTCCCCACTGAAATCAATGCTTCAGCCTAAGGGACTTCCAAGCACAGGTATTTTAAGTCAAAAAGTAGGTAGCACATTTTTAGCTTTCTGAACATTCTTGTCAGAAATCTGTCTGCAAAACTTTTCTGTGCCATTTCAAAAGATATTTTTTGTTTCATAGGTCCAAGAATTGACATTTTTCAGTGGTGAGTCTTATTGTACACATTTTGGTCAGTTCTGTGTACAACTCATTTACAGCTCACTCCAGTGAAAGATGAGCACTTTAGCAGAGTGACCCATCCAGCTAAGTACAGAACAGCATAGAAAAAATACTCTTTTCACTCAGTTGTAGTGAAAGATGATCCTTCATTTGCTTCCCACTTCTACACAATAAGAGCAAGTCCAGCTTATTTTCGTGTTTGTATCTTCTGGGAGTGGAGAGCGTTCCATTTATTCCCCCAGTATAAGAATGTTTATGACTCTACGGTGAGCTGTATAGAGTTCAAGATCCTTTTAAAGCATCATTTTCTGGGTGATTTAGGTGTTTGAGCTTTTCAAATCTTCCTTCCAACACTATTGACAAGAAAATGAGTCTGTAGTATAGCTCATAATGCTGGTTTCCCATCTTCAGGGATTCTTCCTGGGTTTTGATTGTTTCTGGGTTTGGGGGAATTTTTCTTTAGTAAGGCTGGCCTATTGTGTAAAATGAGTTATGAGTAGTAATATTTTTGACTGGCTCTTGGGTTATTTCTTTGATGTTAATCTACCTAAATATTAGGAGTTAAATTAAAAGTTGTAAAAGGACAGAAATTTAAAGGAAATAAAACAATTGTAAAGATAAAACAGCTGCAGGTGTCTACTTCTAAAGTAACTATGGACCAACAGAACTACTGCAGGATGACACTTTGCAAGTGCCTGAAAGTAGTAAGCAAGGTTTGTGCTGAAGCTGAGACCATAGAGCCCAGTGCTGCTGCCCACCCAGCTCCGCACCAGCCAGGGGTCCAAGGATGTGCTTTGGGCAATCTGAAGTTTGATGCCTCCTCCTGGCACGGTACAGAGCTAAGCAACCCCTCTCCGGGTTCTGTGCCACTGTTTGCGGCAGCTGGTGTCACGGCTGCTCCCTCACGCAACCCTTGCACTCCCCAGTCATATCAGCGCTGCATCTGCTCCTGGGTGGTTTAATGCTAATCAGGGCTGTTGTCTATAAAAAGGAAGGTGCAGAAGCAAGGACATTTTTAAATGTGTTATAGTATTTGCTTGATGGACTCCTCTTGATTATAAGTAATCTCATTAAGTGTAGTAATAATGAGGTTGCAAGTAAGGAACCTGTAACCCAGAGAAGCTAAGATTTGCAAATTGAGAAGTGCTCACGGAAAAAAAAAAAGAAAATCAGGCATATGCTTGCCATATCACATCTTGCTGCTGCTGAAAATTCAACATTATGGGTTTTCATTTGTTTTTTCTTCTTTTTCTTTATCGGCATAGGATGAAACAGGAAATTCTGCAAGAGAATGCCAAGCAAAGGGCACGAGAAACTACAGCGTTCCTCATGTCACACACCAGAAAAAAAGCCCTTTAGATTCTCTCCGTGAATCTTTCCTCTTATGCCATTTTCTCTTTGTTTTGCATGATGATACACTTAAAAATTCTCTTTATTTCTGTAGGTAAGTAAAAGATTCAATTCAATTAAAAAGTATAAGGCATCATTTGGCACTACTATGGGAAGACAGAATCACAACATTTCCAGAAAAAATTGATCTGAAGTTGCAACAGCAGCAGAAAACACTGCTGTTTTTTTGCATTAGTGTTTCCTTCCAAGATTTTCTGAGGTGACAGCCAGACACAGCAGAGAACTCCAAAACTGTTAAGTAGTGACAAAACTAATATTTACTGTTTTAAAGCAACATCACTGTTAGTTTGATTGGGCTGTCTGTTTTTAAGACTGGGGTCATTTAGCTTTTGATTGGCTTGTGAATCACACCCTGATTACTGCTCTGGGTATTCTTAGGGAAGCCATAAAAATGTTTTGGATGGTTACAAGTTCCAGGTAGTCCCAGACAGCCTTGCAGCACTGTGTCGTGTGCTGGTCGTTGGCATCGCTCCCCCAAATGTCAAGATATGGAAAGCTTCTGCACAGAGAATGGGAACTCCTCAGAGCACAAAGAAAGAGATATACAGGTACTTTCATAGGCTTTATTTATATGCATTATAAATCTCCTCTCCAGTTGGCAGAGACAGCAAACTGTGTGTTTGCAGTTTTCTGAGTGGAAGTAATTTTGGCCACAAAGAATTGCACTCAGACCTCTGCTTGAATGTGCTGCCAAAACTAAGCTTTAATAGTGTGCCTGAAACACACTACAGAAAGACTTCTTGCCAAAAGATATATTGCAAAATTTAGAATTTTTTTTTTCAAGTATAAGAGGATGTCTCATGTTAACTCCTCCTCTTTGTTATTAGCTGACATAAGAGAAAGGAAACAGTTTCTCTAAAAATCCTTCTCGTTGCAGAAAAACGTAATTTTAAATACAGTAGGGGGTTTGTTTGCTTGTGTTTTTTATTGTGAATGTTAAGGGAAGTACCATTTCTGGCTCAACTTTGCCTTTGGGTCATCATTGCATGAGTGTGCCTGTGTGTGAATGCATATGTTTTCAGCCCACAAAACTGCTCTGGCCGCTGGGTAATGTAATAAAGCCATAGGAGAAATCTCCCACCAGTTTGTGAACTTGTAGTGGGAACAACTCTTTTCTGTAACAACTCCTCAGCACCAGGACAGCCAAGCAGCACCATAGATGGTAACAGATCAGTTGACACTTCTCACTGCAGTGTATTTTCCAACAAACAGTTTAAAATGAGGCTCTAACTTCCCAAGTTCTTGTTTGTAGTGGGACCTCAGCTTCATGAGTAACGTTATCCAAAGTTTCTTGTGAACAGCGACTTAAAGGAAGTGGCTACACATCTGCACTGGGATGTTTTATGCTTATCACCTTTGTATGTGTAAGCAAAGGGCATGTGCACCTCAGGACACTAAAAAAGCCATGAAAGAGAAGACAAGACTGAATATCTTTTCCAATTTTAAAATATTTATGTACCCAGCATTTTCAGATATCAACTGCATGGCCAGAGTAGTGCAAAGTAACCATGACAGCACAGAAGCTGAGTTGAAATGAGTATAAAAAAACAGTAGGACTTACATGCAAATACAGTTAGCTGTGCTGAACATGCACAGTGGGAATTAAAGGTGAAAACAGGGCACTGAATTGCCAATCAACTCATATGTGTTACTGTATGGCTCAAGTTTCTAAAGAGCTTCTCCTATTTTCTGCTAAGTTCATTTCGGATAGTTTTTCTGACTTTACGAGGCTCTTTCTGTTAAGCAGATCAGCTCTGAAGCCATTTGCCAGTGAACACTTGCTGAAGATTCCACTTCTAGGAACTTGAGCAGATCTGTCTGGACAGATATGTTTTACCATGGATCACAAAATTAAATGGGTTAACTTACACATACACATTGGGTTAGATTCACTGTATCTGTCAAGAAAAAATCAGAGCATTCTTACTATCATTTATGCCTAGAGCAACCACAGAAACTAAAACAGCAAGAAAAAAATCCGCTTAGACTATTTCTTTTTCTTCTGGAGCTGCTTAACATAGTTTCAGAGCCTGAATCTTTATTACTTTTGAACAAAGCCAGTGTTTTATTTTGATTGCTGACTTGTCAGATTTTAACAGTATAATCTATATACCAAAATGTATGAAACTGTTGAAATAGTATCTTTTATCTGCTTTCATATTCTAGTTCCTATGTGTATTTTTGTATTAATCCAGTAGGGTTCTAACATAAGTTTATATGTAAGGCATTTCAGAGTCACAGCTGTTCATTTTGAAAGGGCCTAAGAGACACCTCAAAATCAAAATATGTCATTTTCCTGTAGACTGTCCTTTTTCTTGGCACTGCAGTTCATCAGATAACCTCTCAGGCTCGAGCATATCCATGATACAATGCAAAGTGTCAGCCACACTAAGCCTCCTTCCCTACTGCTTTTCAACGGGTCCAGAGACAATCAAAAAAGCTGAAATTACTGCAGTCTGACAGTTCTAAAAGGTCACCAAGTTATATTAATTCATGTTATTTCCAGTGCATCGTAATATATGGGAAAGAAATTAGCAGATCTCTCAAACTCCATGAGAATGAACCACTCCAGACCCCGAGATCTGTGAAGGAAGTGACTACGGGGAGGTCAGCTTTGTCACTGCTGCTCAGACGAACGGGAGGCTGCTTGTTAGCTGGCCAGAGAATATGTTATTTATTGTGACAAACCTTCAGGGTCTTCTAGCCCTGTGAAATTAGCTTACATCTGATCCATTAAAACCCAAGCTTTTTTGAGAAAAGTTTCTTTAACTGAGAGCTTATCTCTTTTCATAGCTTGGTGAGGAGGGGAAGCACATCAAACATCTTCAGGTATCTCTGAGCTGTAAAGGATTTGGTGCCTCTGGCTTCTGCGGATAGTTACCTACTCATGAACACTTTTATGTTGTTGGTTGATCTGATCAGATTCACTGGCATGGATTTGATACCTGCAAACTTCTTAAATGTTTGTGTAATAATGGGATTTTAACAGGCTTTAAAAGCCAGAAGCATTTATAAAAAGCTAACTCAGATTCTAAGCAAGGTTCAAAATTTTTTTTTTGCTGATCATTAGCATATTTATGCCAATAATCAGTTCGGTTTTAAATGCATGCTAAGGGAAAGCAATTCCAGAAAAAGAAATTGCCTACTATTGATGAAAAGGCTTCACAAATTCTAGACTTTGATGTATTTGTCATCTTTTTCATAAATTTAAGGAATGAGATACCACCACACAAATATTGAGATAACCACGGAAAAGGAGGGTTAATCACCTCTCCATGCAGGGCTGTTCTTGGCTGGCCACTTCGTATGGCAGGCTGTTAGGCTGGTGTTTGCACAATA
>Ga0181612_120767_pt1 | contig 12985 bp, 13 predicted proteins | sample HoacroProtozoa21_FD_119630 | JGI IMG/M metagenome (GOLD analysis project Ga0181612, IMG submission 119630) | Hoatzin crop microbial communities from Cojedes, Venezuel. Combined Assembly of Gp0051906, Gp0051904, Gp0051908
GTTGGACTAGATGACCCACAGAGGTCCCTTCCAACCCCTACCATTCTGTGATCCTGTGATGCTGTGAGGTATCGTCCGAGCGCGAGGCGGCAGCGGGCAGCGGTGCTGCTCCAGCGCAGGCACGGGCATTGGCTCCTCTGGGAATTTTCATGTAAGCGCTAAAAGGGGCCAGTGCCTGTGTGGCATGAGACATTTAATTAGCATGTTAAATAATCACATGCATGTGTCAAAACAGTGCCAGCTGAGCAGGAAAGCAGCATAACTCACAGTTTGGAGGAAACAATCGTATTTGCAAACTTCCCCCCCCCAGCAGTCGATTGTTGCCCTTTGACTAGTAAAGGAGATCTGTTTTTTTTGGAAGCAGAACACACATTGAAGGCCCTTATTAAATCGGCTGCTTAACTGCAGCTGCTGAAGGCAATGGTGAGAACTTGCCAGCTTCTTTCAAAAAGCATCCTCTTGTTCTGGGCATGGTTCAGGGTATGCAAGTTTATTGCAGGTGCTGAACTCTCCCCGAGAGGGTAGGGGCACGCACTTCAGCATACATCATTGCACGTTTCTGGGACACTGAAAGGCTGCCAGAACAAGTTATCTTGCTCCACCTGGAACCAAGTGAAAAGGAGATTTCTTTCTCTTTGATTCCTTGGTTTCTCAGCCAGATGAACTTGGAAACTCACCCTGCCAAATTCACATGGTTTGAGAAGGTTCAGATTAAACCTATGGGACCTTACTGTGCTTTCCAGAGCTTTCACCTCACATTCTTTCTCCAGCAATCCCTTCCAACTCCAGTGGCCCAAGGACCTGACACAAAAAGCCCTAAGGAAAATGCCTCAGTCCAGTCCTTTAGCTGCCACTTGGCACACAGCTGGCCCGGCACACACACACTCACCTCTCCCCCCGGGCCATCGTCACTGGAGGGCCAAGCCGCAGCGTCCTGCGCAGGCAGCAGAGGCCAAGCAGGGATCTCACCCAGCATCGGTTACAAACAGGCATGGTCCCACTCCAGCCTCTCGTGCCCTGCAAACATTTTTACCTGGAACATAAAGCACTCACAACTAAAACAACCCCACAAAACAAATACACAAACAAACAAAAAAGCTAAACCCATCAGCTCCTCCACCAAGTTCTATTTTAGAGACACCATGTGTTTGTTTAAGTGTAAGGAGTAGCGTTGACATTTGAACCACAGGTCTAGGAACTGCAAAGTGCTGCTGCCCTGGTTAGAGCATCACCGGTTGGGAGGAGCAGGAGGGCAGCCTCACTGGTAGGTGCTCCAGGGGCCCACAGGGAAGTAATTCATGCTCCTTTGGGCATTACGTCCTGCCACGCTCCCTTCCCCGTTCCAAAAGGAAAGCTGCTGCTAGTGGAGAAGAGGGGCCTGTAGTGACAGGGCAAGGAGCAACAGTTTTAAATGGAAAGAAGGTAAGTTTAGACTGGTCATAAGGATGAAATGTTTTACAATGGGTGTGGTGAGACACTGGAAAAGGTTGCCCAGAGAAGTTGTGGATGCCCTGTCATTGGAAGTATTCAAGGCCAGGTTGTATGGGGCTTTGAGCAACCTGGTCTAGTGAAAGATGTCCCTGCCCATGGCAGGGGGGTTGGGCTAGATGATCTTCAAAGGTCCTTTCCAACCCAAATCATGCTACGATTCCAAGAGTCACCAGCAGCAGAACGCCAGTGAGGGAGGAGCTGAGGGTGCTGGACACATTGCAGGATCAGGCTGGGCATGGAGAGAAGACCCTGCAAGGCACAGCCTCGACCAGGCGTGTTTTGGTCGTTGAGTACCGGTCATTTGGACTCAATACACTCTAAAAACATATTAGATGACAAGCTACTGGCCGCTAGGAGCTGATGAAAATGAGAAGGCACCTGGGGAAATCTGGGAGCAGCAAGAAAACAGGAGGTTGGAGACAAAACTGCATTTTTTAAATCCCTTTCTTCTCTAGAGTTTCACAGTCTACTAGGTTTGGCCTAAGCTGACATGAAGGATCTGGTGTGTTTCCTGCTACACGTGAAAAATGACATACACACCAGTAACATCAATATTATAATAATTTTTTTAAATTGGACTTCACACATCGTTTTTACTAAAAATATGTATTTTGAGATTTATAGTTCATCTCAGCCTGGCTTTCCTCATTGAGCGTGACTGGAGTTTTGGGAAGAGTGATGAGATACTGCGTCTCCCAGGCAATGCCTGTCGCTGCCCAGAGCTGAGTCAGTAGTGCCAACGTACCACCTGCATCTTTAATAATGTCAAACAGCTTCAAAACACTGACATCTGCTCATGAAGTTTGCAGTTTAAGTGATTTCTCAGATACGCAAGTCAACACTCCCTACCTGGAACCTAGCTTGGAAAATATTTGACATTTCTATAGCAGGCATTTGCTCATTTAGGAAAAAATTACCCAGAGAAAATCAGGGCTTTGCTGCTCAGCCAGTTCTTACACACGCTGCCAGTGAGCTCCCCTATCCTCTCTTTTCTCTACGTTGTCACGTTTCTACAAGAGAGGGACACACCATGGCCATCAGTCTGCTTACAGGCTTTTCCCCTCCTGCAGGAGCTCTGCTTCAGTGCTCATACACTGGCATATTTTGTTTTATTTTTGCCTGACAACTCACTAACAGAAGACCAGTAAAACTGGGGGGGTTTTTCATTATTTAACTAGGGATGCTTATAATTGCCCAATAATGTGACAGATCTTGTAAGGGGATTTCAATTTTCGCCCAAATACCAAAATCCCTGGCAGAAGTTTGGTATTTCTTACAATTTAAGCAGAGCTTTTTAAAGCCCAACTGTATTTTAAAATGTCTCATCTTTTTTTTAATAGCTTTGTGTACATCCTGTGGGGATTGGGCCATATAATCACATAAAGGCTTGGATAAAATCCAATCCAGATCAGCTGCTATTACAGGAACAAATCAAACAGCGTTCGTTTTTTTTCCCCTTTTCTCAAAACAAGAGACAGGGCTGGTGCTACATCGGCTGCCAGCAAGTCGGAGGTTAACCCCGGCACGCCGAATCTGCGTTTACGTTCGTCTTTCACCACCGGGCACACTGGCCAAGAAGGGCGTGCGCGTTGCAGTCATGCACACACACCCATGCACGGAGAGAGGAGGCAAACCGCACCGTGGCCGTGCAGGGCCACACACCCAAAACCCCCAGCCCCGCCCCATATGCCGAAACCGGGCCGTTCGATGCCGAGGGGGTTACAAAGCCAGGCTGGAGTCCGCGCCCTGCTCACTCAGCAGCTCCAGATGTATTCAGCTACTGGCAAAATCAGACCCTCGTGCTGAAGCAAATCACAGCCCCAGCGCTGGGCCGGGGGGAGCTCCCGTCCCTGCTCTCCCCACCGCAGCCTTCCCAGCCCCCAGCTCTGCTTCAGCCCCCATACATCGGCACCGGGGAGCAGAGCCTGATGACACAGTGTGGTCCAAATACATATTTCTTTCTTATAAAACCACAGACCAAGACATTTGGCTTCTGTTACCAGAGGCCTGGGGTGTAATTAATCCACCCTATCTTACATTTTTAATTACATCTCCATTCAAGTATCTGAGTCTTTCACAACTCCAGTACTTTTAAGAGGCAGGAAAAAATTACAGCCATTTTCACAGAGAGAGGGGCTGTGGCGTAGAGACTCTGGGTAATTAGGGCAAACTTCAGAGAAAACCTGGAGCACGACTGAGAACAGAACCCAGATGCACCCAGGGCTCATGCTTTGCTTTAAATACAGCACTAGGATCCCTCTCGTTCATGATGCCAGTATAATGGTATTTCCTCTCCTGGAATGGTGCGTTCGGCTTTGGCCAGCACCTCTTTCTCTCTCTCTCTCTCTCTCTCTCTCTCTCGGAAAAGTCAGAGGAAGAGAGAGAGAAAAAGGCCAGAGAAGCACAACCAAAACAATTGTCGCTGTGCGGAGGACGTCCATACAAGGCGAGGAAGAGGCGCAGGAGCGTGCGGAGGCCCGTGAGGTGCCCTGCGCCCGGGGGAGCTGTGGGCAGACCGGCGAGCCGGCAGCACGGGGCCGGGCTTCAGCCAGCCGTCGGGTGCCAGGGCTCGGCATCTGCAAATTCGGGCTCAGCCCTGGAGCTGCTTCTGTTTTATTCCGTGTCCTGGAATGAGACATTTAACACTTTTTATGTTTATCTACCCCAAGGCATTGGTTGCTCCAAAAGTGTTCTTAGACCTCTTGTATGCAGGCACTTTGTGCACAGCATCATGGGCATATGTGTCATGATGAATGTGCTGTGAGGTCCCACCTTAGTACCGTAAGACAGTGTTCCTGGCAGAGGTAAGCCCTTAGTGAAGAAGAGCAAAGCTCAGTTTCATCAAACCTCAGATGCACCGTGGTGGCAGAAATGCAAAGTATGCTTTTTTCAAGCCTTTATTGTTCCAGCATGACCTGTCTCAAGTACCCCACACTTCATTATGCAATGGTAAATCAACATTTACCCAAAGGAAAAAGTAAAAAGCTTCAAAGACTTGAGAAATAGACAAGAAAATAAGTTAATGGGGCCAAAATAGACTCTTCGGTGTGTTAGGGAAACACCTCCCAGAAGGATTTGGAAAAAATCTTTCTTTAACAGAGCTTTTGATGTGGTGTAATTACTTTGTGGAGCTCTTCCAGTTCATCCTTGCAACCTACAGAAAAGGGTATCTTGTTTAACAAAATACCTTGATTTTTAGAAAGTCACATGGCTCAATATTAGAGTTGGGCAAATGCACAGTTTTACAGAGGACACTGGTTTTGACTCCAGGCCCATGGAAGAGCCACTAAAATGCCGGTACCTTGCATCCTGTGCTGTAAGGTAGCCAAGCAAAGCTCACAGCCCAGGCTTGGAGGAGAGGACCTGGTGGGCCCTCTCACCCAAACTGGCTGCAGGGCTGTGTCCTCCAGCCAGCGGTGAGCCTGTGGAGGAGTGGGCAGCACACTGCCCATGCCACGGCTGATTGATGAATAGTGTACCTGACACCTCCCTCTTCCTCCTGCCTGCCTTGCAAAGTTCCGTTGACCACTGCCTTCAACCACACATGAGGAATTAAATGAAGATGCCACAGCTGATGTCCCAACGGAAGCTCTGCTGTGCTCCATGCAGAACTGTCAAACAGACCATGGTGCGATGGTGGCATTGTGAAAAAGTAGCTTTGATCTCGCAGGCACAGATACAGACATCAGTGAAGATGTGCTATGGCCATCAAGAAGATCAAGCTACCCAGGATCGTTCACAGCATCCCCAGGGGGTTGCAGACACACGTGCCAAACCAGATGCTGCCACACCATCAGCGTTTTCGCTCGCTCAGGCATGCCTGCCTGTGCCGCTGGACCGTGAAGGAGGACAGAAATGAAGTTCTCCATGAAGTCTGGCCCCCAAAGGAGTGGCTCTTCATGGCATTCCTCCCAAATACAGACCGGGAAACAAAATTCCCCAGTTTCCAGGTACTTTTTCTAGGCAGGTCTTCTAGTGTTCCTGTGCCACCCTATGTGAGCCTAGTGAACCTGGCAGTGTGGAGAGTCGTTAGACAGGCAGATTGAGTATGTTAGGCACAAGGTCATTGGACAGATATGGTTCAGCCCTCCGTTAGTAGAGCAGCTCAGGGCTGTCAGCACCTGCCTCTATACTTGGAGATGAGGGAGGCCCCGAGCTGCATCAGAGCCCAGGGCTGCTTCAGCTGTTTCATCCCAAGCACCACAAATCCCAAAGGCATCCTCTCCTCCACCACATCCAGAATCATTACAGCCTCTGGAGGCCGAGGTGACCTGGCCTTCCTGGCACCACTTTCTTTGACTCCGAGAAGTCCTGTTTTCCATCTAGGCATACACCGTGGTCTCAGCAATTTGTTCTCCTTAAAGCCTGGAGTCCTCTATAAGAAAGCATCTTTTCCCACATCTGCAGATCTTGTACTCACTTTGAAATCTGAGATATACTTATGGTCCTGCTCCATTGCTTTGTGCACTTGTTAATGGGAATGTGGGATTTCCATGCAACTTGAGATGAGATTTCCTTTGGTAACCACATCCACGATCTGCTTGAGCCCTGTAGCTCAGGATCCCTTGACAGCCTCTACCACCCATTTTTAGTTTGCACAGCTCTCTCCTCTATCATTTACCCTCTCATGCTCAAGAATAATCTCCTATAAACATTTGCCAAGTATCTCTAAAAAACTCTTCTGCTGTAATGTCTATGAAAAGTTTTCTAAAGCCAAGTGTTTGCGGTTTATGTTGTTAACACTGACTTCATGTTCCCTCAGCTCCAGGCTTGCCTGTACTGTAAACTGCTTGGGCAGGACCGATGCTTGTCCTTTCTTTGGCACAAGGGGGTGATGGTCGAGGATGACTGATACTCTGTGAGACAGTAATAAAGGTGGTAAACAAATAATGAGACTAATGCAGGGGAAAGTACTTACTGGAACACTGGTAGGAGAGATCAAGCAATTCCTCTGAAAAGCATGTTACTCCAAATACCATCTTCCTTCACCCAAATCAAGCCATCAGGACCTACGCTGGTTTGACTGACCATGTTTGCCCTCATCAGAACCTGCTTCCCCCACTAACTCTTCAACTTCTGACACTCTCCACTTTAAGAGCCCACAAACGTAAATCAATTAGAAATAAAATTTAATTTACAACATCAAAAACAGTCACATTTGGAAACAGCCTAATTCCCTGATGCTCAAAAGCACATCACATTATAATTTATCAACCATCACACTTTTAATGATGTCAGACATTTGTCATAAAATCACCATTAAATTGGTATCTAATGGCTGCTAATAAATGTCAAAATGAACTTGCAGATGCGTATTTGAAATATATTAGAAGCCATTAAACAGCAATTAAAAGGAAGTTTCACAAATAATATTTTATATTAGATATGTCGCCGAGCCACGCAAGGAAGGGAGGGTGACATTTTGAGGAACCTGTGAAAATGCTCCCTCGTGCCACATATTTCTGCAGCGATGGACTGCATACCTCCCCGGAGAGCAGCCCATGCTTCCCAGGCATCCAGAGCCCTTCCTGCAGGATGGGGCCCTGGCCACATGTGATGTGGATGCTGTAAGTCACTGCTTTAAGGCCCAGCATGGATGGTATGTGGGGCAATGGCGTTATCCCCTCTCTTCCTCATCCCCTTCTGCTCTGGAGGCAGAAGGGTGGTCCGGACCCTTCCTCAGCGTTGACCTCCAGACTGCTGGGGCAGGCAGGGATGCGGGGTGAGAGGGGAAAGCTGCCAGTGGGGGGACAGATGAACGGGGTACTGACATTTGCTGGTGCTTAGAGGGGTTAGGCAGGGAAAGATCTCGAAGGAGGATGCATGGTGCAGAAGATTTTGCAGAGGGTGAGTGGAGAAGGGGATATGAACAGTCACTCTCCCTCTGCAAATGTGAGGTGAGTGAGAGAGAGAGGTACAAAGTTGGGTAGACGGACAACATGAGGCCACCTCATGCTGAAGTTTGCACTAAACACTGAAGTGTGTACAGTTTACTTAAAGAAGAGAGCTCACATCACTGGCACTACCCTTCCCACCACCTTTTTCTCCAGTCCACACATCAACAAACCTCACCCTTTACGGTTGGTGCAGCCTGGTCTAAGCACATCCCAGGCTCACTCAGGAGGGCACTGAAGACCAGTTTTGCCTTCTGGCTCAAAGCTCTCCAGAAGCAGTTGTGCACTGAGAGCCACTGATGGACCATGTTATGCCCATGAGTCCACGATCCTTCTGTTCTGGAGCTGTGGTTTAGAAGGTGTGTCTTACGTACATGTTAAGTACATGTACACATTTATATAAAATACACATCTTCTCATTAAAAACTTGCCCAGGCATGATGCCCCTGGTTTCTCTTGCAACACCAGGCTTACTTTCATCTGCTATACCTTGAAAGTGTCTGACAAACATTTAACCTTTAAACAGTAACATGAATTTCATGGTATTCACATGCATTTATCAGTCCAGCCACAGCTTAGAAATAGTTAAAAAGAAGAACTTAATCCTAGTTTGCTCCATTACAATGTCAGGTTCCCTTAAAAGAGCAGCTTGCTTTCTCCCATTGGTTTTTTTCACGTTAGCTTGCACAAAGAGGAGGGAGGGATGGGTCTAGATGTGACTATTAATCCTTGCTGGGGCTCAGGCCAGCGCGATGAAAATTAGGTAAGCAGGAGGCTGCAGAGCCTGATGGGGACAGCACGTTCTGGCGTGGTTGGGAGCGCGAGCAACAAACCGGTGCCTTATACAAATAGGTATCAGCAGCCAGTAATAGATCCCTTGTGTCAGTACACAAATATGTTGTTATGCTCCACCTTCTGTCCTATTTGTTTCTTACAGTACTATGGCTACTCTCCTCTCCCATTTACGTAGTTGAGAATCGCTCCTGACACAGAAAAGCGAGAAAAAAAATCCCATGCCCCTCACCCTCCCCATCGCTTGCACTGTAAAGGACCTGTTTATGCAACTGTGGAAGAGTGTGTGTATTTGCATACTAAATGGGATCAAGAAAATATGTAACATATGTTACAAACAGAACTAATGTCTAAACACACATGTAAACCTGGGCTAACAGGTCCTGCCAAAATATTTTAACCATCTGTTTTTACTTAGCTGTTTTTGAACAAATTATGTTTATTATGTTAATTTATTTTACTGTCAACAACACCAAATGACAGAGTTGCTGCTAAACAACATCATTATATATCACATTCTGGCATAATACCAGCAGGATTTTTTTTTAATGCGACAGGAATAAATGCATATTAAAATGTCAATTTGTTTAAAATCTAGTTCAGGATGGTAAATACATCTGCACAAATTCATCGTGTTCCAACAGACACTGTCTGCATGGGGACTACTGAAAGATAAGGCACTTTGACAGGACTTGGAGAAAGGTGGGAGCGCTGCGGTCCTGCCTGGACTCCTGGCTCCAGCTTTCAGCTCGATCCCAAGAGGAGGGGAAGGGAAGGAGCAGAGGGGAGGCTAATCCACATTGTAAGAAGTTGTGATTAAACTTCCTGCCAGTCTATCTTCACTTTCAGCATCCAGGAAATCTCCATTAGATGAAGAAAAACTGAAACTGAGATCAACTATAAAATAATATTGATCTTCATCCCAGGTCCACGACCTGCTCCCCAGCATACGCCACTGTGTCAAGGCAGGAGTCTCTGCCCGCAGGCAGCCCCGGGGCTGAGGCAGGGCAGGGGCATCCAGTGCCACATGCAGCTGCTGCTGCAAGCCCATGTCCAGCACATGAGGACAGGGAGGGGTGCTCTGGAGACCCCAACATCCTCTCAAAAAATAGCCCAGCAAAAAAGTTGCACGGTATGTTCTGGATCAGCTCCTCTCTCATGTTCAAAGAATTCTCTGCTTGTTTCCCAAAAGCAAATCTTTCCTTCAGCAGGATTTTTTTTGCTGATCCCCCTAAGAAGAAAGATCTCCTTTCTGGAAGGAGAGGGTCCATCAGCAGCTTCCTCACCCTCCTGGCTGCTCTTTTGCACTCTCCACAAGTGCTGCCCAGGCAAAATCATTCCTCTTCCCATTTCCAAAGCCAGTACCTGTTCTCCTAAATCAGTCTGCTTCCCCCAGTCCTCGTCCCATGCAGATAGTTGCTCACACATTCCCTAGCAAGAACAACTTTTTCTCCAAATAAGTGGTGCTAAACTGCATCATCTTCTCCCACGCAGGCAACGTGATCTTCTCTTCTGGACATGTTTCCCTTCCAGTACTGTTCATGGGATGGTGTAGGTAGATTTTGTTGCCAGCTAGTAGAAACACAGCAACTGGGATATGGTAGGATGGGCTATGGCATTTTCCCTGGTGGTTTTATATGGACTTCAGTAAGAGAGGAGAGAGCAAAATGAGCCTCAAGTCTTCAGAAACGCTGAAGAACCAGAATGGAACAAGATGAGAGTGGAACAAGCGGAAAAGCCCAAGACGATACCATGAGCACAAGGAGCGGTCTCTCTATTCTTCATGAACCACCGCTCTTGCAACAGTTTGCTCCGGGAGCTGAAGGGACTCGTGACATATGAGCCAGTGATGACGTGATATATTGCAGGATACGGTACAACATAAAATACAGTCAGACCACAGTCCTGCAAAGACCTGTGCGTATGCGTAACGGTGCACATGAATGGTCCTGCTGAGGTCTGAGGAATTAGTCCAGCGCAGATGGTTGGACACATGCACAAAACCTGGCAGAACCAGAGCCTGGGAGAGGTACGGTCAAGGGGGAACTCTCCCACTCTGAGAAATCCTAATGCAGTGTAACGTTGCCTCTGATATTGAATCAATTAGCTGAGAAGCCACCAGTAAGGAAATAGGATATTGCTTTCTGGGGATTAAGGAGCAGGTATCTCGGGACAAGATTTTTTTTAAGGCAAGGAACAGGCCTCTTTTTATTAACCTCAGCCTTTTGAGAAGTAAAGTGAAGAAATACTGTGCATATAAATATTCTGATATCTCGCTAACAAATATTATAAGCCATGCCACCTTTGTTTAAATGCCCCTCCCCGTCATGACAAGAGCTGTGCAGCAGAATGGTAAAGGAGTCATTGTTCACAGGGTCCACTATAGCACCAGGCTTTGCCAAGTGCAGCGACATGTGAGAGGCAACGCCACGCAGTGCAAAGCTTGGGGGAATTCCCCCTCCCCTCTCTAAATTCTGGTTTTATGAAGAGAAAGGTTACATGGTTTATATTTCAGGAGTTGAAGTCCTGAGAAAATAAACTTCAGTCCAAGTACTTGTCCAGCATACAACAGATATTCCATAAAATGTATGGGCTGATTTCACGCATATGGCTGCTCATTTTACAAGGGGATGATTAAGATGGTCATGGTTATGTTGGTGTTTAGTCCACAAATGCCTCAGCTGTTCTGGATTCATTTAAAATCATAATATACCTCTGTGTGCAAAAAGTGAGCAGCCAGCACTCCTCTGCTCTCACCATCCTGCAGATCCCGCTCTTTGCTTTTGATGGTGTTTCCAACATGGTTCATCAGTCACTAGTGATTACACGGCCCATCTCTTTCTTCTCTCAGACTGCCATCTCCCTCTGCTCTGGCACCAGAGAGACCCATGGAGTGGGCAGGGCTGCCTTTGGGAAGAGATGAATTTTTATTGCAGCTTGCTGGCTTCCACCCCCCTTCCTGCTGCCTTTCTTGCCCTTTGATATCTCCCGACCAGCATTTCGCAGCTTGCGTCCCGAGGGATGCCAGCCCGCCCTGCCCTGGTCTTCCAGCCGGAGCACACCGAGCCGCTCTGCTGGCGCTTTCAGAAGAGTGGTTGTTACTAGTGGGAGTGCAGTTCAAAAGTGCTTTTCCCACCCTGCAAGACTGAAACTGCAGCCCTTGCAGCCTAACCCAAAAGAGAAACGTGTCCGGTACCATCAGGAGAACCAGTCTTTCGCCCCTGGGAACGGAGAAGGCTTTCGCCGTGTGTTCTGGGTTGTGCAGCATCGCATGGTGTTGTTCTTGATGTACCCCAGCCCCTCCCCAGGAATCATGCAGAGAGTGATTAAAATGGCGGGCTGTGACTCAAAAAACGTAACAACCTTTTCCCATTTTAATCTGATTTGGTCATCTCAGGCTTTTCTTGCACACTGTATTTGATATGTCCTGCTTCGGAGGTTTTCCTTGGTGCAGCTGCCCAGCATCCCTTCCCCTCACCCTCCCCACATCTTTTCCTGCACTTGGTTTATCTCTTCACTGTAAAAAGGAAAGGCATTTATTGCTCCATTCACATGAAGTGATCATCATGTAACAGAAATAAACTGCTTGTTCCTATATAATCATAGATCGCTTTGCAGAACACAGGCTTCAGACAGCAGAAGTACAAGTCGGCAACGTTTTCCTCTGAAGCAACCTTCATTTCCTAAAAAAAACCCAACAAAACAAACCCTAAAACCCCTAAGTCAGTATCTTCCCACAACTGCAGCTGATTTCCTGTGTAAACTAAAACCATGTGATATTCCATAAATGCTTCCAGCTTGAAATTACAGGAAATGAAAACCATCATGGAAAAGGAAAGCTTTGGACTAAATTCCCAGATCAGATATCATTATAAGTCTATTTCAGTCTGATTAAAATTTGGATGCTTTCTAGCATACCTGTTAGTAATTAAAGGTGCTGATAACAGCTGATAGAGTGCAATGTCACCAAGGGCCCTGCTGCAGGACAGAGACATCTTCCACGCCCAGGGCAATTCCTCATGGGTGCCACAGCTAAAATCACGAGCTGAGGCTGATCAAGGGAAGCGTTTTTATGTAGCCTTTGTGAAGGTCAGGCTCTGAACTTCCAAGTGTATTAAATTGCGTGCACCATACACAGTCACAGTTTGCAATTAGCTGGCCACACACCCGCATCTGCACTTGTACAGGCTGTATCCCCATCAAGGGCTTAATGGCTGTGCAGCTCTTCATTGTGCAGCAGCGTTTTTTGTGAGGGGAAAGAAAGAGCTGTGCAAGGGAGTATGAGCCAGTGCTGGTATAGAGCATATACGTTACAACAATGAACTGATCTCACCCCATCCCACCTGAACTGGGAATATATGCTTGGTCCTTTGGCAGCGGTGCTGTCTACTGCTGCATAGAGCCTGAGGGCTGCTCTAATCCCATGGAAAGCTATGGGAGAGATTTAAGTCGTGTTTGGATGCTACTGTGATCTGCGCCACGCAGTCTGAACGTACAGGAGATCTGCGTGTTTTCCCCATAGCTCCCCTGGCAGAAAGCACCCACAGCCCCTCACAGCTGCGGTGAACGCACCGCGTGGGTAACGGCCCTCCGCCTTCCAGGTGGATTCTCTGTGGCTCTGACTTGCTGGCAAGACAAGTGGCCAAGCTGAGATTTATGGACACAGTGTTCTCATCCTGTAAAGGACTGCAGAAAGGGGATTTTCATTCCTGTGAGCAGCGCATTTTCTTCATTTCTGCAGAGTATCTGTGTCCTTCAAGGCACTAAATCAGCCTGGAACTGCTAAGAAATAGGGACTTCAATTAAAC
>Ga0181612_168695_pt1 | contig 12985 bp, 6 predicted proteins | sample HoacroProtozoa21_FD_119630 | JGI IMG/M metagenome (GOLD analysis project Ga0181612, IMG submission 119630) | Hoatzin crop microbial communities from Cojedes, Venezuel. Combined Assembly of Gp0051906, Gp0051904, Gp0051908
AGACAAAACTCACAATGTTCTCTTCTTTACTCAGTTAATGCATACAGCCAAATTTTACCATTCTTCTTTTGTCTCTTCATTACGTAGCAGTGCATAACCAGTGACTACTATATAAAACAAGTATAATTTATGCTAGTTTCTGTGAATCAATAGCAGTGGAGAGTAAAGTAAGTGCCACAATATGAACAAGACATCAGATCTATCAACTCTAAATTCATTGTCAAGTAAAATCGAGGATACCAGATGCACACTTCAAATAACAGCATTTGGGTTACCATTTATTACATCCCTGTGCTGTGAAATAGCTACACGAATATTAGCTTTGTGAGTGGTCAGTAAACAATCTCTCACCAATATTTTGTTGCTGATTTTTGCTGCTGAGTAGTCAGATACGCTATTATACCTTTTCGCCAAGGCTTCCAGATGGCCCGGTTTCTCCAGGTAAGCCAGCTGATCCCTGTACAAAAAGTAAGAAGACTTTCATTAGTACAGCGTTCATACTAGTTCATGATTGGCAGCTCCCCAACGACCTGGCAGCAAAGTACAGCACTTTTCTTAATCTCAGAGAGCTATTGGACTATTTGTGTAAGCACTCCTGTGGGAAAGTGAGGACTGCACAAGCTAACCTGGCTTACAATCCATGCAGGAGGATCACTGCATCTAGACACACCAACAGTAAATGGCTACTGCTCGAAAAGAAATTACACTAATTTAATCATCATACTATGCTACCACCTAAGGTCTGCCACTAAACTCAGTCTTGCCATGCTAGAAGCTTTACAAACATACAATTAAAGGTGATAATTGCCCTGTCAGTGCTTCAGTCTGACCACAAATTTCAAGGGGAATAAAATTCAATAGAGCAAAGTAAGAGCCAGTAACAACAAAAATGATATTGGATCAGGTGTTGTCAGAATTTTCCCTTTAAGTGTTGTAACCCCAAATGCCTTTGAAGTCAGAGGATCAGAGCCTTTTGGTCCTTTAACTTTCTCCTGATGCTCTCCTGCAGATTTCCACTGCACAGAACAAGTACCACCATATGGAATGGGAAACATGAGAGGAAGTACTTTTAAAAAGCTTATTCCTAAGTGTTTGCAATACCCCCTTTGTTATGAAGAGAAAAAAAATAATTATAGTGTAAGGCCCCAGTTGAGAAAAGTATGAAACAGTGAGCTTGAAGAAAAAGCAATAGGTACCCAGAGTACATCACATGACTGCTCATGAAAGATGGCAGAAATGTGGAAGCTCCTAGTAGTGCCATAATACACAACTGTACCGTGTCTGTAATACTTTAAAAAGCAAAAATTATTTGCACTTTAAAAAGTGCCAATAAAATGGCAATTCACACATTGGCATTACTATCTCCACATGTGTAGGAATGTACTAGCTTAAGTAGCACTACATTGGCACTTGAGGGTGTTTTTTTTAAAGTGTTACTTCTGAGCTCACTTGACAGCTCATATTCCTTTCAAGAGCCTAGTAATAGTTTATTCCATAGAAATAATGTCATAGCAGAAGGACAACATTTCAGTCTGAAATCTCTGACTTCGAAAAAAAACCATACTTTTTTTTTTAGCCCATACCTATCAGTCTCAAGTACTTTAACATAACAGATGCAAAGTAACTAAGGCTTTATGATGGTTGCTTATTTTCTTGGACTGCTAGCTCCTCTGGAGGTCTCATAGTTTAAATATATTGCAAGAAGCCATTGATACAGCTGCCTTCGAGGCTGACAATACTGGCACAAACTACTTTCTGGAAGGGGCTAAAGAGATAAACAGGCATCTCTATGGCTGCTGGACTGATGTATTATGTGTGAGAACTTGTGTATTATATGTCTGAACTGAGATGTCTCTTGGCAACAGGCAAAGATTTGTCCTGGTGATACTGGCACGGAGGTGATGCCCAGACGTCACTGGCAGGAATGCAGGACTTCAGTGACGAACTCTGAGAATAAGAGCTACCACTGCTAGCAGTTGTGGCCAACAGTGAGCCTCAGCACCAGGCAGAAATCCATGAGAGAAAGAACTACCCTGTACTCTTGCTCATCAAGATAAGGGGTGTGCAGGTACGATTTCAAAAGTCTCAAGACCAGGATTCTCTTATTCCAGAAAGGACAGAAGGCGTAATCTGAGCCAAGATATAACTCAGACCTATTCTGCTTCCACTGAGACACTCCTGATGTCCCAGCCAATGCCACACTGTTTACACATCTGAAGAGATTGATTAGAAAGATGGATAGCTGTGCCTTGCACAAGCAATAAACACTTTACTATACAGCCCCTGATCAAGTCCCTTTTTCAATTCAAAAGTGTTGTCTTTCTGATCTAGTTGCTCTGGCCTGAAAGAGAAGGAATGACTAGGAAGCAGTGATTGTGAATGTGCTGTTGTGTTACCCAGCACATTACTTCTAGCCTACAATGCTTTCCAAAGTGAGGACAAAAGTTGGCTATTAAGTAGTAAGTTTCCTAGACACTGGCTGTTTCTCAAAAGAAAGTAGTTAAATGAAGAAAATTTACAGTAAAAATGCTAAAAGAAGAAAGTGGATTTCTGTCGATTCAAAAGATGGAAAAAACCCTCTGCATGAGTGGACGTAAATATGTATGAAAAGCAAAAATATAGTCAAGAAGACAAGAATTAAAACCAGTGAAATGGTAAAGACAACAGGGACTTCAGGAGTAATGAAGCAGAAAGAAGTTCATGACAGATTACCTATACCCCCTTCCACTACTCCATCCAAAACAGAGTGCAAGTGACTGAGACTGAGATAAAGCTAGGGCAGGTATGTGCAGAGGTGAGAGATGAAAAAAAAGCTCACCTAGGAACATAATTTTGGTCCTTAAAACAACTAGCACCATGCAGCAAAGAGAAAGTGCAATCAGAGAGCAAAACGTCTTGTTGCAGCAAAATATTAGCCGTAAAGCGCTGTCTTCCTTGTGCACTTTTCTTAAAGACCACGTGGCTCCTTGGATCCCACACTGGGGTTGGTTCGTTATTGAGACCAGCCACTAGGACTAGACTGAGGCTTCGGCTCCCTCTCCTTCTTATGTAAGAGGATGAATACAGTCCAAAGAAGGTTTGTTGAATAAGTATCTTCCAGCATCCCTTCAGTCCTTTAGGGAGCAGTGGTGGATTCCAAAAGTCAAATGGAATGCACTAGGTAACAGAAAAGTAAGGTAAAACACTCTGAAATGTTAAAAAAATAAAAATAATGGTTTTAAACCTTATTAAAAAAAAAGTAATAAACTTTCATTTACAAGGATTTGCGTAAAAGTCTCCAGTGACAATAACGGCATTTTAGAAACCTTCTTGACAGGAGCATTTTTGTGGAAAACTAATGAAAGACCACATCTCACAACTAGCACATGCCTGAGAAAGACAAAAACGTCTTGCCAGAGCATATGCTCTGCGTTAGAAACTGAACTGTAGTTAAATCACTGAAAACACATCGTATAATTAATACAAATCCAATTATGGAGTAATCTATTGAAAAGTTTGGTAGAAAAAAATGAATATTCAGCTGGTTACAAGCATTCCTGTGGAAGCAGATACCTGTCAGATTGTACGCTAACACATTCTTTTGTGTTAACTGAAAATTCTCCAATCTCATGTTATTTAGAATTCAGCATTTTCAAACGTTTTTATTCAACATCATTAAATGAGATGACACAAGTAATTCTAAAATTTTATCTTGCCACATTAACCTTTTTCTATGAACTTTTTTTGGTATTTCAAATTAATTTTCATCAAAATCTGTCCTGAATCTGTGCTGAATCAGTTAATTCCAGATCCAGCATTCAGCAATATCATCATCTCTGCCTACTCACGAAGATTCCCATTTAAACCTTTCTTTAAGAGCCCATCAGATTCAAACTTCGTGAAGGACTTTATACATTTTGGCACAGTACTAAAAAAAACCAAAATGAGGTAACATCTAGGTTTCATTTTAACAGATCAAAACTTCTTTGTGGATCCTTGAAGGATTCAAGCGAACTACCTATGTTCAAAAGACAACCAAGGGTGAGGGACTAGGAGGAGAAAGAACAGTAGATGCTCCAACAATCAGCTTCTATTATTTCGTATCCAGCTGATACATGGAAAAATACTACTACAGCTCATAATACCATAAAAACGAAGTTCTAAGAAATAAATATTAATCTAAGGTCAGTTTTGGTAGCCAGACATAATGGTACTTACAAATTTTTTAAACCAGTCCATCTGGACCCTGGTATCACAGGCACTAATATTGGATCTGTGCATGCATACTTCCGACAATGTGACCCAGATCAGGCCTGGGCAAAAATTAGGAAGAAAGCATGATGCCGGCTTTACACTGGCTGCTATTTGGGCTTCGTATCATCTGCTGTAGAACACAAGGTAGCCGCTCTATGAGAAAGGAGGTGTCATGGACAGTTGATACCTGCTCTGGAATAAAAACCCCTGCTAGTCACAGATTTCTGGGTGAATTTGTATCAGACCAGTGCTTTTGTGTGACTATTTTTGATCTGACCAAAAGTAGTATATTGCTGAATCACAGACAGGCTTTTGAAACTAAAGACTTTCAATACAGCCTTTGTGTAGAACATTTGCTTACTACTGCACCAGTATCAGGCATGAACTGAATGGACCAGCTGTTAGTATCCTGCACTTAGAGGTAAGAGTAATCTGACGTTCTAAAGAAAGCCCTGTCTCCAGACTGCTGGGAAACAGGATCAATTTTGGAGGATGTGTTTTCTCACAAAAAGGAGAAACTCTAGTAATTTGGGTTATTTGAAAGGCTAAATAAAGAATATAAAGCAAACTGATGCCAGTTTACAGTTTACTACCACTTCAATTACTGAATTAGTTACTTTTGAATCTCTTACTGACTAATATTACATTTGCCCTCTAATGGCACTTTAGTATGAATTATCAAAATGCAAGAGCAGACTAGAAAATGGCCCCTTGTCAGACAGTGGCACCTGAGGAGCTCTCGGCTGACAGCTGTGCCAACTGCTGTATGTATGTCACATAACGATCCCGGCTTTTGGTTGTGCGGTTCTGTTTTATTATTCAAGGTGGTGATTCCACCTCTAAACTTTAGAAACTATTTCCTACCTCATAACCACAATAGTAAAAAACATTTTAAGCGATCATAAGATCTGTAGCTGCTTTATGCAGGATTATTTTGGGAAGCATGGCATTTGAAAGGTAGATGCTATTTTCTTCTTTTTTGACACTGAGATCTGGCCATCTGTTTCATTGGCATTTTCTGTCTGTTGAGAAAGTTACTTGGTAGTCAAGCAGAGGTGACAATCTAAGTGAAAAATCTATGCTTTGTTACTGCCAGTGGAGGAGGTGAGTGAAAACAGAGGTGCACCATATTCGTACCTCACAGCTGATATTTCGTTCAATTTTTTAAAGGGCTCAAAACTGCAACTACCTGAATATTTGAAAGACAAAATGTACTGGCACCATTGCTTAATCTACAGTGGTTTTAATAAAGAAATAAATGGGTTAAATTTTGCTTCTAGTAACACTAGTGTAAGATAGGGTAATTCTGTTTGAGAGCATTATGCAGAGAAACACTTGCATTTAAAGGAAGTAGCTGATGAAGTGGTAGCAGGATGTGCCCACTGGCAAAACCTTGGAAGCCAAACTGCAGACGCCATATGCAGACACTATTCCTCTATATTTTTCTTCCCAAACCACTAGAGTACATGAAATACATCAGTTAAATTCAGATGATAGTAAAACGGACAAACAGTGAAAAAACTGGATGTGTGCCAATATCTATACCATTACTGAATAAGTTTAATGCATGCTGGAACAACTTATCCTTGATTATTACTAAAATAGCCTTAAACATTTTTTTCGTATTTTAGTGCTGCAAAATCACTTGGGCATGCAAATAAGTATATCTAAAGCTATAGATTGGGTCATAGGAAAACAAAAACATAGTTGCAAAATAACTACTAGACAGGTAGCATCTGACTCCCTGGAAAGGCTAAATTCCTCTCTTGGTCAGGGAAAGAGCGGAGGACTGGTACACTTTTCTGATGTTCTGCTAGATCTGCAAGGGTTCCATTTGTATGCGAATCTTTTAAATGACCATGAGAAAAGCGGCAGTCAGGGCACGGTTCACTCGCTGGGAAGGATATGGCATTTTATACAGTCTGTTTGCCATAAGCAGCTTGGAGATGACCTGAAGTGAACTGGGTGACACAAACTCCATCCAAAACTGAAGTGTTCTCACTTTTCAAGTGACAATCAGAATAATGGCATTTATAGAGGTTCTTGGTTTTGATCATCAAGTGCACACTGGTAGCTTTTTGTAATCCATGCAAAGGAAAAAAAATCTTCTTCTGAAGGTAGATATTACTCCAGAGAGACGTACCTTGACTAAACTGACTTGGGATAAAAGTTATCTACATCTATGCATCTAACTAGTGACTTTTTTTTCTTGGGTAACAAATCTCACACAGAACAGATTATCCTTCTCTCTGACTGTTCTCAATGTTATAGTGAGTGTTGCCTTATTTAAGGTGTTAGTCATAACTTGCAAAACCCTAAAGTGTGTGTGGCTGTAGGTATTCTGTGGGGTAGCATGGCAGCTGAAACTAGCTGATGAGGAGTGCTACTAGAAAAAAGTCCTTCAAGAAAAATGATCAACAGCTTGAAAAAACTAACCTCCAGATACTGTAACATGTTTCCCTACTCTTCTTGAGAGAAAGACCTAGCAGCAATGATAGTGTGTCAGGTCATCTAGTTAAAACCAACATAGACATTGAAGTGTCATTATTATCATTCACCATAAGATCTTCATAGAACTTACATTAATCTGTATCCAATAGGTTTCTGAAAGCAGCTTAACTAGTTCCTTCTTCTGAAGCCCTTGGCGATGCCCCGTGCATTCACCAGTCTTTGAAAAAAAAGCTTTACCTCAATCGACTTTTCTTTTGGCCTATGGCTTGCTTACAATTCTCGTTCACATATCCCCAAAGCCCGGACTTTTCATGATAGTTCAAAGAACTCCTTCTGCTGAGCATCCTGAAAACATCAGTTAAAGCCCATTTAATATTACCTTCAAGTAAAAGGAATTGCAGTTTCCGTTCTCCATGAATTAAGCATCCCTGGTGCCTAATCCAGCTAATTTTTACCTCTGCAGGAGATGTGGTAATTGCTTTATGGGAATTCTTCTCCTAGGCACACAGCCTGACCGCAGTGTTTTCCTGCCTTTCCACAGACTCACTATTTTCAGCCTGCTGTGGAGCTGCCATTCACAGCCTGAATATCACTTTTTTTTCTTCACTGGACCATAACTTTCCACTTTTTTTAGTTTTTTTTTGGGAGGGGGAAGCACTTCTCATTTCAGCTTGGTTTCTCTTCTGCTGTTTCAAGAACTATTTGCAACTGGGCAAACTTGTCGACAGTAACTTTTCCAGGTGTTTGAAGATTATTTTTCCAGGATTTGTGTTCATGAACTCTGCTTATTTTAGTTTGTCCTTTTGACATCAGTTGTACATGCTTCAGCTGACAGTTCTACACTTTTATTCTGTCTCAGCGTGTGTACAAATATCAGGGACTTCTAATTCAGAAGTGTATGGGCCAAGGGCTGAATTTCTGTTATGGAACTGGCAAGGAGATATTGGAATTAACTTGCACTTAGTTCTTCAGTGTGGCCCAGTCTGCATAAACACTAGCATTACCAAACAGTAACACAATCCTGACAAGCAACTGTTTTAAGTTCAGATGAGTTAAGTTTTGTGCCATAAAAGATGAGCAATTAATAATTTTCTTAAATTACCCCTGACAATTTAACACAGACTGGTTATTTGTATGGGATGCTTGAATCTGGTTTCAAATATTTGCTATCCATCACTGCATAGCATCTGATCTAAGCATATAAAATCCAGCTGTATGTGTCAGCAAAGTGAGATTTTCCTCCCCCAAATGTAAGGGCAATTTTCTCAGTAGCTGTAGTGGTTGTTTCCTTTGGCATGACTTTCAAAAGATTTTGTCTCATTAGCAGTGTAAATTTGCTCTGCCTGCTGCCCCTTACTTCTCACTACCTTAACCAATCCCTGTTCAGTTGAACTTGACGGTCCTGCGGTTAACTCAGTATCTTGCAGCAGAGGACAGCTGCTGGGTCCTGGCACAGCTTTGGGCTCTTCTCAGCCAAGCAGCACCACCTGAACCTGCCCACCTTCTGCTTGCAACAGCGCATATGCTGTAGCCAGAGAAACACTTTTGTTGTACAACTCGGTTAAGGACTAGTGTCTGAAGTTTGATCTTAGGGTCATTCCTGATCCAGTATTATAATGTGTGTCATTTTAAGCTTATGAGCACAGTGAACATGTTATCAATTCAGTCATTCAGTTTCCATACTGGACGACCATCCAGAAATACTTTGACAGAAACGTGCTCTGAAGACTCAGCAGCATCATATAACCTAAGAAATGTTGGACAATATTGCTTCTAGCCTATTGTTGGACAATATTGCTTCTAGTCTATTGACAAAGCTGTATTTGAGCATATATCCCATCTTATTAGACTGAATAACCAAGCATTATGATCCAACCTCCTGCTGTTGAAACCTTCCTGCTTGTGCACAGTTGCTGTCTGTATTTTTCTAAACAGATATTAAGCAGTACTTGACCTGGAAAAGCTGCTACAGAAGAGCAATAACTGTTTTGGCACCTCAGGCAGCAGTAACAGATGTATTATTCAAAGACAGAAGATGGATGATACCAGAAAAAGTAGGAAAATGGAAAGAAAAAGAAGAAACGCACTGGTGCAATCCTTTTGTATCAATAGCAGACATGCACGTGCTTCATGTTCTAATTTGCTATGAATTCAACATTTACGGGATTTATTATTGCAAAATCACTTCTTTTGACAGCTTATTCAGGAAATGTACTAGTTTTCTTTTGGAGAACTGAAACACTGTGATGGATTCCGCATTACTAAAAGGCAGTATCGTACATTCCAACCTTGTGCTTAATAGTGTGCATCATATTCTGTAATTTGAAAAACTCAGTCAATAAAGATCAAGAATAAAAAAAAACAATAGATAAGCCAAAAGGGGTGGGGGATAGCATAGAAGGAAGAAACCGTACACACAGAATTTTATTAGACATTGGACTTCCTATCAACTTTTTAGTAATTTCTTTTTACCTTTGCCTTTACTATTAAACAAACTGTACAGTAATTGCACATTGTTTAGTGCTATTTGTACAAATCCTCTTTGTATTTGGTGTCACCAAGCATCTGCTAACAAAAACTTCATGAGGCATCAATAAGGACAGATGCCTTACTCCATACCTTCTTTTGGGCTCCATCTCAAAATTTGTCACATCAGCTAGCAGCATTTGTACTTTGCTCTTGTACTTCTTGTACTTTGTCTTTTGTTTTTCAAACTTTGTGTGTGTGTGGCCCATTTGATTCCAGAGATGTCCTGGAGTCATCATGTATGCCACCAGAGCCAATACTGAATAGCAGGGAGTGGATTTATCTGTGAATTAGGAAGTTCGTATTCTCTCTGCACACCAAGGAAAAGAAAAACTACTTGTTACAAATAGAAGCTGGTGAGAAGCTGGAGGTAAAAACTGTGTCCAAAGTGTACAGAAGTGAATATTTTGCATCAGGTCTCACATCTGGACAACCATTTTCGGCATATGAGAAAAACCATCCTCTTCCTGCTACTACTTTTCAATTTATTTAGGAAAAGCTTAACTGTTACAGGTTACAGCAGTGAATAGTGAAAGGAAGAGATTTTGAAAGGTCTTGCTGTGAGTTCTGCTGACTGCGTTTGAAAGGCCATCTCCTGCTCTTGGTATTTTACCATTGGCTTTAACCACAAGATAATATATATTATCCCCCTAAAGACCACGTAGTGGGCGTTGGTCCTCTGCTGCCAGATAATACAAAGCTAATATAATAGGACTAAGAGCGTATGAAGCTCATTTGATTAAAATGTGTGTGCATACAGCAGAAGACATTCTACAATGCACAAGTAAAAATAAAGAGGATTTATCAATAGTTTATAAACCACTTCATTTCTCAGATATCTCATGTCATCCTTATCATACGCAAATGTCCCAAACAGTAAGTGTGGGAAGGAGTAATTAATCACAGTATCACAGAGTGTTCGGGGTTGGAAGGGACCTCTGTGGGTCATCTAGTCCAACCCCCCTGCCAAAGCAGTGTCACCTACAGCAGGCTGCACAGGACCTTGTCCAGGCCATTAGCAGGTGTGGCAGCTACCCACCAGTCAATCTCACAGCAAGTGCGATGCAAAGATAGAGATGAAGTTTTGCCCACTCACCTTCTTGAGGTGCAGCTGAGCTCTGCACAGTGACTACATCGAGCCCGAGGCCTTTTGCATTATTTGCTGTGAGACCAGAGGGAGAACAGACATGGAGCGTATATGGCACCGTGCAAACAGCAGCAAAGAAGGAGCAAGTGGTTAGCAAAAATGGACAATACCGGTCTTGGCCAAACAAAATGACCAGCAAACCCATCCACATACTGAGGGCAAGTGATCCATGTTCACTCATTGTCTGAAAAGACTACCCAGGGTATTTGATATATCAAAACATTGCTCCTTACCTGCCCATCCATGGGAAAGCATGGGAAGTGGCAACAAAGCCTAGGAGCTGTTGCAATGCCCCTATTATACTAATGATGTTTTCTGCCCAAACCATCCTAGGTGTGGCTCCTCATTGTAAAAGACTGGTAGCCACGAGAATTTCCCCAAGTTCTTTGGGCTTGGACCTGTCCCTTGCACCACAACTCACATGAGAAGTACCCAGGATGTTCTTGCAGGGGACCACCAAGTGATGCTGAGAGACGGAAGCAAGAGCCTGCATCCATTCCAATCGCTTGACAAGGTCTTGCAAGATCCATGTTTGCATTAAAAAGAAATTAAAAGCTTTTCCACTTCACTAGCTTGCCCAAAGCCTGCATACTAAATAGTAAACATTACCTATGAGGTTGAATAAAATCTTCATAAAAAAAGCTAGCAGTCATTGAATACATCATGAACAATGACATTGGGGAGGCATTGTTCTTCTTCTGCCTGATGGACCATGCTGAAACACCTGTTTCTTATTGTGAAACTGTTAATTGTCATCACTGAAATCAGTGCTGAAAATGTGTCATTAAGTCAAGTTATTCCAACCACCACCAAACTGAGAAAAGAAAAAAAACAGCAGGGAGGAACAGAGACAAAATCAGATCTTAGACAGACCCAGATAAATGTCAAAAACATACTTGTCTATGTGTCCACTGAAAAACCACTTGCCACAGGGGAGAGGAAAAAACCACCACCAAACATCCCAGTCTACATATTAGATGGCTTCTGCCTCACAGACATCTTCTAGCTGACATGAAAGACACAGCTGGATAACTATAGGCAATTTTAACTGATTAACTACAGACATTGACCCTTTCAATTAATTCACCAGAGATTTATTTCATTCCAATCATCTCCTAAAGCTACAGCCTCCCTACAGAGCCAAGACAAAACCAATTTCTGGTCCGGCCTTTCTCCATCACCAGCTGTAAAGGGGTAACAGGCCTGGTTACTCAGGGGTGTTTAAGGTAATCTTGGCTCAGGTAGGGATGATAGAAAGGATGTGTTGTACTTATGAGGGTGGACATTTGCAGAATGCAACCCTTTAGGGGCTGCAAGGTCTTTATCTTCTCAAAGAAACCTAGAGCAATGCACAAGATAAATTCCCTAATTTTGCAAGATTCAGACACGGAAATGGATATGAGTTTTGCAGTGCAGAATCATCTTCTGTAACAAAACCTCTTGCTGATATTCATCATCCTGCTCACTGGCTATATCATCCTGATTTCCTCCCATAACTGTTAAAAGCCTTCGATCACTTTTCTGTAGCAAAATTGGTGAGCCCTCCCAAAAATCAAGACATCTCTCAGTGTTTCCTCTTTCCTTCAAGGCCCTGGTCTGGCCTTGGTTTGGTCCCATTTTGGGCCATTTCTGTCCAGTGGAACCCAGCTGCCACCTTGTAAATTACACACACTCATCCAGCTTTTGATGTCTTCTCCACTGGCACAGTAGGCCCAGATACGAAGGCTGCTTGTCCATGGCAGTCTACTGCCCCAATTAGCTGCCATTTTCCCATTACCGAGGACCGACCATCTGCTTGCACCAATGGAGTACTCCACTTTGTATAAAGAAGCATCATCTGGAGGCAGCAAGTCCATCCCCTAAATTTTTGGCACAAGGCTATACAGTCCTTTTAGTGAAGCCCTCAGTTTTGAGGTGGGCAGCGCAGGAGCTGACACTGGCCCCATTCGCAAGGAGTCACAAGAGCAGAGCTCACTGAATCGGTTTGAGCACAGTCCTGTCCAAAATAGTCAATTACACTGATATTTTCTGTCAAAATGAAAAATTAAGTGAAAAATTCCTAGCTAGGGCAAATCTTAACCCTCAGTCTGTGAATCCACACGATGCCAGCCTGAAAGCTTCACCCTCCTTGTAATGCACAGAGAGGCTGGATCGAGTTTCCTTATTTCTATTTTCTTAAAACAGCCAAGTTTATTTTCCCCCGCTGCCCCTTCATTCACAGCTATATTGCCTGGAAGAATTTTAAAAGGATCTGCACTTCTCCAGCAGTGAAAGTGCACTCAACGAAAAGATGCACTTGAGACGACCTTGAAACAATCCAAAACAAATCTCTCCAACCCAAGCCAGTGCAGAGGGGAAGGATTGCTTGTGCGGATGCGCACACTGAGCCGTGGGTGGGCTTTGGAAAGCGGGACATGGATGGAGTCCTTTATCTTCCTCTGCAAACTCCCTGTCAGCCTGAGAAACTGATGGTTCAAAGGAGAAAAACAAAACACTCACCTGCATGACAGAGTAGTTAGCTTAATCCCCCAAAGGCAAATCCCGTTAGCATGTAAAACTGGAAGTGATAATTGTAACCAGTTTTCAACCTTTACCCTAGTGGAAATAATCACTTCAGTGCTGCTGCCT
>Ga0181612_138356_pt1 | contig 12983 bp, 7 predicted proteins | sample HoacroProtozoa21_FD_119630 | JGI IMG/M metagenome (GOLD analysis project Ga0181612, IMG submission 119630) | Hoatzin crop microbial communities from Cojedes, Venezuel. Combined Assembly of Gp0051906, Gp0051904, Gp0051908
ACCTAATTATTTAGCTAGAATATGTACTCTAGGGTTAACAGAAGTCCAAGACATTGACAAGAGTGGCTGATACACGAACATCTAATCAGGAACTACTGTCCTTGGGAACGAAGTATATCTTGGACAAATATGTAAGCTAATTAAGATGGTTTTGAACAATTTGGAACTGACAGCAGAACGATAAAGAGTGCTCTTAAAAAAACTGTCCTCACTATAATACTAAAAACCACACCCCTTGAGTTGGAGACCCTGGCGCAAGAAAAGATCTTTGTTTACTGAGCATGCATAGTAAATTTTTGGAGTACTGTATCTTTACATCAAAGTGAGAAGAGAACTAAGCGATCATAGTTAGGAGGGCATGGCTCATAGGCAGAACTAACATTTTAAACTGTATAAAAGTGCAATGTGACTGTTACCAGGCGTGCTAGCTTTGTGGAGTTCCCACCTAGCACCTGTCTGTGCACAGACATGAAATTAACTGATATCTCGGCTCTGTGTGCGTATTGGATGTTGCACACTGGGTAGTAAGCTCTTTGTGAGACAACAATAGCTCTCAATTCTGCTAGCACATTCAGGTGCTGCCTAGCACAAGGGAGGGATTACCAGCTAGCTAGCTAGCATTACACAGCCCCATAGGGAGCGTCTGCAGGATCAAACACTTCTCTTCTTAAGTCATCTTCCTGCCCAAGGGGACAAACAATGCATACTCACAACCACAATTATTTTGGAACTGAACAGAAATTTCATGTGGTTTGTCAGCACTGCTGTGCAGGGAAGCGTGCATATTATCACACCAGTAGGAACGGGACTAGCAAGGATGAACAAATCACAGAACAATTAAATAATTGGTATTCCAATAGATAAATTCCAGTCCTACCTACGTGTCATATCTCTGTTGTTTTACAACACTGCAATAGATCTTTCCTATATGCAAATATCTTTGTTTAATTATTGTTCCTAGAGGAAAGGGAAAAATACTCTGGGTTTTAAAAGAATTTCATCATCCTTCCAGCAGTTTCAGAATTAGAACTTGTAGCAGTCATGCAGGTTTGATACGATTCATGCGTCAGTGGAACAACACTGGGAGAGGAAATGGGCAGAAGAATGAGGATCTCAATTGAATTTAGAGTTCTGCCAACACTGTTCATGCTGAGTGCTACCTCAGTCAGTGAGAGATCACACTGATTTTAACGTGTTTATTCCTTAAGCAAACTACTGGAGAGGAGCAGGAGGCAGGAAGGTTCCTTCCTAGGTTATGAGGCAATGAACAACCGCGCTTGCATACTGTATTGCCACAAGGCCCAAATTTGAAAATAAACAATGATGAACTAAGTGCGAACTGAACTTTGCATTAATAGTAACATGCACTTTATAAGAAAGGACCATTAACTAACCTTTCTGAATGTTTTCTGCTTTATTGGCACTTTAATACTCGACAATTTGGTCATCAGGTTTGAAAGAATCAGGATTCTACCCCTAAATTTTTATTGAATGATTATAATTTTACAGTAATCTCTTGTATACCTTATGAATGTAGTATTTTTTCTAGACAATGCTTTACATTATGCTGACCCACCTGGACAAGGTCCTATGCAGCCTGCTCTGGGTGACCCTGCTTTGGCAGGGGCGTTGGACTAGATGATCCATAGAGGTCCTTTCAAACCCCCACCATTCTGTGATTATGCTCTTCCCACAAAGAAGATCTTAGCTTTAAGTCTTACAGTTGTACTGTCTTTCAACATCCCTATTGCACACTGTAAGTGAGAATTTGCTGTGAAACTGAGAAATCTATAAGTGCACTTGGAAATTACAGTACTTGAATTGATAATTTCCTGATTTTTTTTTTAATTGGAATCCTATCAGTTATATTTATTGTATCAGAAATTGGGTGTTATTATACTACTTGCCAGAAAACTCCCTTTGTGAAAGCCTCTCACATTTTGGAAGAGATCAGAATCCTACAGATGAGAGGAGCAAATAGTAAGGTCTGTAGTGTATGGAGAGCTGTAAATATGACTACTTTACTTCTTTGTACTGCTGCTTCACAGCACAAATAAAAATCAGAAAATTCAACAGTGCTACTGGGAAATGCAAGTCAGCAATCCCAAATTTTAGAATTGTTTTTCAGGTACAGGGAGGATAAGTGGTAAGCTTTCAAAAAGATCTAACATCAACATCAATGTATTTTAACAAGGGAATGTGATCCAAGAAATTCTGCTGGGCTTTCATATTTTGTTTTCTACAGAGCAAAAGAATAAAGAATTGTGATTGATATAGTTCTGCAACTGAGCAAGTTTATTTTTCTTCAGAATGGGTTTATAGCAGCTTTTGTCTTCCAATCTTAGTAAATTAACATTGATTATAAGAAGCAATGTTTAAGCAACACATCCATAAGAATCTCTCTTTGTATATGCTCTGTAAGATGAAGATATCCATCATCTTCACGCAATAAAAAGTTGCTCACAAAATTGAAATGGATCTACTAGCGCATTCGTGAGGCATTTTAGATGCAAGTTGTTGACTGTCTTTGATAAACTAACTTAGAAAGCAGCAATCTTTCTCCACACTAAAAGCCTATTAATCAAGTAGAAATCCCTATTTATTTTAATATGAACATATTTCTTTGCATTGGCATCTTCTCTCCCACTCACTTTGCTTTTAGAGACCAGAGTAAACTGTTGTCAGTGTAGTTTATTTCCAGCAGCTTTCAGTTTATCTGTGCCTTGAAGCAGGAAGGAGGATTCTCAGAACAGTACTTTAGGTAATTCCAGTTATTCTGGGATACTTCAGACCTGGTGAAATACTAAGTGACACGGCTCAGATGTTAGAAGGGAGACAGAAATGGACAGCTGTGTAGACCACATTTTTGTGTAAGGCTCAGGATTACCCGATTTGTTCTGCCTATGCACTTGTCTAGGTCATTTCTGCAAATTCAGAGAACATGCAATGTCTTTCTACTGTTTTAGATGGAATCTGTGCAAAGCTATGTGATTACATTTAATGAGCTATGTGATTAAATTTAATGACAATCACCTTTCCGAAGAAATAAAACATGCTCTGCTTAGACTCTGTTCTGAAGCCTAAGTTTCAAATATATTGTATACATTTCCTCTTGCTGATGATATGTACATGTACATATATGTACATGATACATACATGTACATTTAAGGACATTCAATTTGCAGGGTAAATATTACAGCTGGGTACTATAAAGTACATCAGCATAAGGAGAAAGTGAGTAAATTAACAAGACTGTTGCTTTGCCAATATCATTGTCAGATACAAGTTTGGAAGCACAAAAGATTAAATGCTTCAAAATTCAGCTTCAAATTACAATTTGTATTGAAAATTGTTTAGTCACAGAAGGCTAAAATCATTGCTAGTCAGATGGAGTCAGCAATAGCAGAAGGAAGAGCGATAAATTATGGAACATGAGGCATCACTCAAGCTAGGCAGCCAGACAGAAGCCAGGGTGTAAAGCACAGTCTATGGAAAATTCCTATACTGCAAAAATCAAACCACAGGTTCTGCAAACTGCAATACCCTTAAGGAAAACCAGTTTACTTCTCTGGTCTGCACAACATATTGCATACGATCCTGGATATCATGCAAAGAAATTTGGGTATAGACACTGCAGAAAAATTGAACATTTTGCTAGAGTATGGTGTGTTGCTTCCTGTAAAAATGGGTAAATAAAACTACTTTTCCAGGCATGCCTCATAACTTTGTACATAAATATTCCAATGTACATTGTATTAGTAACTTACTAGCATTTCTGCTACATCAGAAGGACAGACACAGGTGATTAATTAATGTCAGATACTGGCTCTGCAGTCTCTCTGTCACCCAAATTCACTTACTTGCAATGCTTTAGAGGTTTGTCACCTACTGACCCTCCATTATCTGCACTGAGTGATCTGGGTAACCAATTTCTATGCTTGGTTTACTGTACATGAACATGATTTTTGACCTAGGTAGTACACTTGCCGAATTCAGTATTGTGCCTAAACGTATGCTATTCAGAATACAGTGTACCTACATGTAACACAGGCACCTGTGTGTTACGGGAAACATGCAAATACCTACTCATCTGGAATGTTTCAGCAGCACTGTGCACTACTGTAGCAGACTGCAATGCCAGTGACCGTGACAGTACTGAAAAAACACTGCTATGTAAAAGGTTTGTTCACAGAAGCAAAATCCAATCTTCTGCGTTATTCGTACAAAAGACACAACCCACCATTTGTATTGCAACCCACCGTTTGCATCACAACCATTTAAAAATAATCCGGAATGTCATTACTGATGAAAGTGAAGTTTCAGAATGTGTCTTACCAATAAAAGTGAAAAGACCAAAATTTTTTATCTTTGCATGTATTCAAGGAACTCAGGCAAAGCCAAGCAACTGCCCCTCATGTATTTCCATAAAAAAATCAGAGGTCTTATTTGCAGAATGCATAAAGATGTCATTTGCTCCAGGCACACTGTGTATTGCTACATAACTTTGTGGAAGGGCAGCCAGAACTACACAGCCTTTAGCTCACTTGATGGATTTCTCCATTTTAAATGGGTATGTCACAGACTTTCTTCTGTGCCCAAAGCTTTTTAAAGAATGACAGCCATGTTTCTCAATAATCAGTCTATAGTCTGCTATCAAAATAATTGGCATTTTATTGGAAAAGGTTTCTCAAGCGCTGTAGTATAGTCTTAGCTTTGCTGTCAGGACGTATTACAGCACCTTGGCAGAGTGAGGTGGAAACCGAATCTTGCCTGTCACCACTTCATGCTGGAAGAATTGTCTTGATTTGGTTCATAATGTCTCCAACAGGAGCAAAAATTCAGAACAAACAAATATGATTATAAAAGTTTCAGCACCACCATGATCACCAATATGTTCTGCTCATGTGCTTTTCCTTCACTGTGTGGACAGAGATATAGGCATAGTTGCAGAAATAGCAAACATATTCCTTAGCATCAACAAAAGAGCCTTTATGTATTCCTTGCTTAATGTGTCCAGTCCAACAAAAACGTCGACATCTTGCCCACAAGATCTGCTAATTCCAAACGCCATTGTCCAGCTCTGTCTACCTATTATTTCAGCTACAGTGTAACCCTTCCCCACCAGAAAGCTGTGATGCAAGTTGGTCAGCAATTTATTATTCTAGACAATTTACAAATACACTACAATAATTTATATAATTGGAGTAAGATTCATGTCAATGGATTGTCAGAAGAAAAGAACAACTATAAAACCTGTATTGTCAGTCTCCTGGCAAGGCAGCAGAGACTTGCGCATCACCGTTGCAGGCTGTCCCTTTACATGATTCTTTGCAGGGAAGGTTTACTACTGATAACAAAGACCTATTTGTTCATGCACCATTGATTTCTGCTTTGCCATCATCCTGAGAGATTGCTTCAATAAATGGCCAGAAACAGCATTTACGTCACAAGTCTTACCTGCTACTGTAATTACTTTCCTGTCCACAGTTTCCCACGGAGTGGAGCCCAGAAGAATTAGTATCCAATAATGGATCACAATTCACCCTCACAGAGTCTGAAAATTTTCTGGGGAAGTGAAACACCATACATAGAAGATCAAACACTTTAATTAAACTTTGGAAGAAAGGTGTATTGACTGATGGGTGGAAGGCTTCCTACAAACTTACACAGCACATACTTCCAACTGTGTAACACAGAAGACACTTCCTGAATGACTATATATGAAAGAGAAGTGAAAAGCTAAATGCTACTATATTAAAAATAACCTACTCTGAAACAGAAGCACAACTGGATATAAGATAAAACAGCCCAACTAACACAGTAAAATCGCGAAACAGACCAAAGTTCCCATCATGGTGGGAAGAATCTGTAGGCCTCATTTGTGAGAATAGAATCACTTTGATTCTTTTAAGGAGGAGAATCAAAGTCCATGTTGCTTCTCAAGACTGCCAGAAAAGTAAAAAGCAAAAAAACCAAATCTTACACCTCCAAACTACCCGATAAGACAGGTCAGAGTGCTTCTCCCTGACTAACACAGGAAACACAGCTTATCTGCTGATAACAGAGGATGCATAATGGTCCCCAAACGAGAGGACGGAGAAAATAAAAACTATTCAACATTCCGCCAAATCTTGATTAACCACCTCCAGGCACTGGAGACCATAAGGTAAATAAATGTAAAAGTTTAGGCTTTAATTTTAATAATTTTGTCCCAAATCAGTTCGCCTGTTTTGTCCCTAAGTATATGACTGCCTAGTAAGTAGTTATATAACTACTGAGGCAGTAGGATAATAAAGTTACTATTTCATTATTGCTTCAGAATTATAAATATGCAACATCTTTCAAGAACTTGGGCATTTGTAGTCTTGCAGTAGGTGCTTAGGTGTTTGATGGGCTGTCCTCTCTCTGCAGATAGCCCAGACAGGAAACTTTCTGTCTTGCTGCTGCCACTGCTAAATCCTATCAGAATATAGGTCCTGAAGCCTGTCCTTCACACTTTATCTTGGCTACACTCTTAACCACATGGAGAAATTAATCCTGAGTTATAATTACCAGTCATTACTGAGCAGCAAAATTCCTATAGCTCTTTTTCTAAAAAAAAAAAACACCAAAAAAAGACAACAACAAAAAAAAAACCACACTTAGATAAACACTTGCAATCTCTGCAACATAGAAGATAAAGAAGCCAGAGACACATAGGGGGAGGCCTTGCAAGGACGCATGATTTTATGCCTGGTTTCCAAGAATTATGGATATCTGTTGAGGTTTTGCCTAGTCTCTTCCCCACCACACTTTTCAAGTACATTCGAGATCAGCAGAGATATATCAAAAATTAATAAACTCTTGCAAGTTTATGAAAACAGGTAACTAGATACATAGCAGACTGATAAATGTCTAGACAGAAAAAAATGAATCATTAGGTAACATTTTAAATTAGACTCCAACAAATATAAGAAAGCTCATATGTGACCCTTCAAACAGAGCGTGTAATCAGTGGTGAGGTGGAAATCCAGAGAAATTCCAGCTCAGTTTCATATAATACATTATTGCTGAAAAGAAGAAAACTGTTGTAAAGAGTACAGTGCGCAGTTCTTGGGTACAGCAGCCATCTTTCACAAGTCAGTGTTCCAGAGAAGGATTTGAGAAGCTGCATTTGGCTGTATCTGTCACTGTAAAAAAGAATGGAGAATGCCTTGGCTGCCCTACCACCACGGAGCTGTGGGCACATAATGATATTAATGGTCTGAGCGCAGTTGTTAATATTGAGATCAGATAACCACTGAACTCTGCTGGCAGCAATGCATTGCTTTTTGCCATTCCTCATTATCTATCGTCGAAAGTGGCATTTAAACATCATAAAGTAGAAGGTGACTAATGTTATAATATCCTGGATAGTAGCAATCATTTCTTATTATGATATTCTGTTGATTTTGTCAACCTATGTTAGTACCCACTGATTTGAAATGTCCCTTAGGCTTAGAGGGGACACACATCTACAAAGAGATAAATATAACAATTCTGTCCCAGGCATTGACAAGATATTTAGTGCATCACAAATCAAAGGAAACATTTTCACTGAAGAACAGGTATATTATTACAGCAACTGCCAAACATCTGCCTCATCCAGGTCAGAGAGGCAGGCAGATGCTCAACTGACTTGAACAATCCAGAGTCTGAGCATGAAACACAAGTTTAAAGAAAAAAACCTACTGTGTCCTTCCAGGATCACAGCTCTCAACCCACAGATTACTCCACCCTTCCCTCAGCTCAGCTGAAATTAAACAGAAATTGCAGCCTGTTCAGAGCTCAGCTCCCACCTCTTTTTGTTTGAAACCATGCATTTAAATACGGGGGCGGGGAGGAGGGTGTGGAATTCGGCTTTGGTCATCATTATTTTGACCCAAAAGCATCGTTTGCCTGACTTTTCATTCTCTTAGGACTTGACTTCTCATTCATTTTTGAGTGCTGTATTGCTAAGGTACTAATCCCATTCTAAACATCAACAAGACATGCCACAACACTGTGAGCAAATGCCAAACTGAATTAATGGTCTCCACTGTAAACGATACCGCAGTCATATTCACACAGACAGATTTCTATCACAAGTTTTTCTTTTGAGTCTTTGCTGGTTTATCCAAGTGTTTTCTAACACTCGACCAAATTAGCTCCTTACTTGAATCAAGTAAAATACTCAGTGGTAATCCAGCTTCCCTGGATCCGAGATTGTGTCATTGTATTCGTGCATAAGGGATGTAAACAGTGACAAGGCAGCCCCAGAAGGAATAGTCTCAGCTAAGGATAACTTCTGACAGTGATGTAGTTCTAAGCAAATGTTTTTTCCTCTCCTTTTCCCACAGGGTCATACCACTGAGGAGAGTTAGAGAGTAGACAAAATTTCAGTCTATTCAGATAATTGTGTCCCCTCCTCTCTCTAAGCTGGCTTACTGTTTGCCAGAAATGTCAAATCTCTTTCAGCAATGCACTAAATTCTGTCATGTGGGGACAGGTGTTTCATAGAGCTGGGGAGAAGCTTTACCCAGCTTTTAACCTTTCAGCTGCCTGCGTTTTAAAACTGAAAATGCCTGCCTGCGTGATAAAAGCTGTGCTAACATTCTGAAGGTTAAGGTTACATACCACGAGATCCAGACATATTTTCATACCATTTATTATAGTGGCTTTAATATCTTCTCTTACTCTTACACAGCATGCCAAGGACCTGTTTAACTATTGATTTAGTCAGCTGTTAATCCAAACTAAAAGGCTAGATTTGGAAGTAAAATTCTTCCACACCTTCAGGTTTTAGCACTTAAGTTCTGACTTAAGCCTGCCTCCTTTGCTGAATATTGTCAGTGTTCCCTTCATTTTAATGCTTGTAGAAACTGCCTTTATCTTAACGATGAACTGTAAAGGAAAAAAATGAGCCTTGGCATTCTTTCCTTTGCTTTTTTACAAGGCAATTCTGAAAGCTTACTTTAAAAATAAAATTGGTGGGGTTTTTAAGCTTGGTTAAGGTAGGGCTTTATGTCATTAAAAAAACAGGTCTGCTTCCTCACCAGGAGATTTGTATTTTGCCAGCCAGTCAAATGAGTCTTCCTTCTTTTTTTTTTTTTTATGTTGTGGTATATAGGGCTGTAAAGCACAGACAGCAGACTTCCCTGTCCCTGGCTACGCACACCCTGGCTTCCCTCCCAATAACCTGCTCTTCTGGCAGTGATTCTCATCTGGGTTTTCTTGCAGTACATCTGGGATCTAATTATAAGCTACCAAGAGAATTAATTGTGGTAGCTCCAAGCTACAGCTTTTCTTCTCTGGCAGACTGGTAGCTGGTCCTTTCATAGAGCATCTCACAGCTGCAATTGAGAGGGGGCAGTCCAGAAGTTCATTATGAATGTTTCTGGTTTTATTGCACTATCAAAGTTCTGGCATCTGTCAGGTATTACTGGTAACGAGATGCTCACTTGTCTGTTCAACACAAATGGAAGATCCGGGATACACAGTCCTGAAATGCACTGACTAGTCGAACACGTGAAGAACCATTTGTCTGGAGCAGAGTCTGAAAACAGCCCTCAGTCACATATCATGAAGGGACTGTAGGACAACGTTTTCATTCAAGTTCTATTCCACTCAATAGGGTCTACACAAGGTCCCATGCTGGTGTAAGGACCCACCAGTATTGTAGTCTGCTGGACTAGCTACATCTGCTCACTGTGAGAAACAATCTTGAAAATTTCTATCCTCCCAGAAGAGCATATTAATCTACTCATCTCAATTTTTGATCATTTTTGCCCAACGCCCCATCAAAAAGAAAGTTTTCATGCAAGAAAAAAAAGATCTGTTTTCCAGCAACCCATTGCTCTATGCATCATAAGATGAATAAGGAGAAATGCAGGTCCTCCAACCAATATGCTCAGTCAACAATCACATAAGTCTAGTGAGTCTGGAGCCCTTCTCAGAGCTGGAAGGAAGCAGAGTTTGTAACCAGGAGTCTTTGTGATCACGACAGAAAAATGAGCACTGTGCTCTCTTACTCAGACAGGAAAGGGACATGGTGGTAAGCTAGATCCAAACGCACCTTCACTGGGCACTTTTGGTTACCGCCTGTTCCCTGTTCAGTTTTGGGCTCTTTATCCATCCTACCCGACCTGGCTCTCAGCCACTCTCCGTTCAAGTTTTCTCTCCTCCTCAGCCAGTTCTCAATCCTTTGCCAAAACCCACACAGGGCTCTCAAATTCTCTCTTTGATCACATCTTTTCCCTACTCTCAAGGGATCCAGGAGCACTAACTGTACTTTCCTACATTACTGGAGCAAGCCCTTGCCTACCTTTTCACGTAAGAAGCCATGACGTTTTAATCATCAGGTTCGTATTCATTAAACTATCTATAGTACCTACAGTTTGATCGATGTTTTCCTCAGAGGGTAGTCTGAGATGAACCATCAAAAATTAGCACATGGTGAAAAATCATGTGGCACTAAGACAGGAGCATAAAGAAAGGAGAAAAAAAAAATATAAAAGTACCAGTGCTCAAACAGAAGAAAAACAAACCTGATTACCTTCTAACGAGTCTAACCTGATCCAACAGAACACTTCAAAAGTGAATGTTAAACTAGGAACCTGTCAATTTGTCAATGTGCTAAAAGATAACTGAGCCAAATTCCCACTGACGTGACTGGAAATGATCAGGGTTTCACTCCTATGAAAGGAAGCTTCACAGGTAGGGAAGGTAGATTTGCTGCTTGAACATGAAGGGATGTAAGATTTTTTTTTTTTTGCTGCTTTTTTTTTTTTTTTTTTATATCCCTGGACAGAAAAAAAAGCCCCCAAGGCCACTGTTAGCTACAAAATGGGAAGGTTAGCCCTGTAAATTTTTAAAGACAAATTTACCATCTAAACATGGAAAAAAAATATTTTAAGCTAACAATTACAGCAAGAACATTTCCTAAGTGGCATTTTGTAACTGGATGGCTTTTATAGGCACTAATTCAGACATTTTGCTATACACCACTGGTAAACTTCAAGATTATACCAGTGGGAACTGACTGCTTGGTCTGGTGCTATCACAGCTGTTTTGGTGGGTTTCCACAGGAACTGATCCTGACCTAGCACATCAGGAGAGGTTCTTGTTCCATATTTATACTGGGGCAACAAGGCAGAATTTTGCCCTTTTGCTTAATGATACATAATAAGTTTTTTTCCCCTTTCCATTGGGGAAAAAAATTTGTCCAGACTTGAGAAAAACTCTACCATAAAGTCAAGCTATCCCATTCTTCCAATACCACTGGGAGAAAATGAAAAAAAATGATGATTCACCAAGACTTCAGTCATGTTTACATTTCCATTAAATTTTTATCTTCTGTCTTTCCACTCAGGTACCTCCCAGTATCAGGTCCTTGAACTACTGCTTCTGAAACAAATAATTCCTTGACACTAGAGGCACAGATGGATTATAAGCAATTTGTACTTGAAGTGGAGGCAGTAACTCTGTCAATGAACCCATTTGTTTTTTCTTGCCCTTTCACTACTGCTGCAGAGCACTTACAACAAAATACCTTGTCTCCAGCCCCGACCTCTTTGAGAAATGCAGTGATGAAGTGCAGAGGTCTTTTAACTGAAATAGCAGCATCAAAACCTCTAAATATGCACTGACTCTCATAAGGAAGCAAGGTAGCAAGTTACTTCGCAGAAAATACCAATGTAAAAGAAAGCAGCCTATTTCTCACATGGATGTTTTAATGGTGCTGTGTGACTAAGCTTGTTCTAACAGACCCTCTGATTTTTTCCAGAGGGATGAAGGAACAATACTATAACTTGAAAAATTAGCAAACAGTAGTGCTAATTTCCTGTACTGTTGATACAACTAAGTTTGTTTATCTGAGACTGCAAAAGCAGGACAGATCAAAGAGTGACCTGTGAAGACCTTAGTTCAAATCCAAGTCTTCATAAGACCTTTATGAGCTCTTTCATCTCTCCTCATCAGTTTTATTTAACAAAATGAAGCGCTAACATTTACTGGTGTCAAGCAATAGCAGTAACTGTGAGACTGCTCTGCCAATAAAACAAAATCTAATTCTTTAACATCTGATATTTAATGAACACTAGCTGCTTTCTGTTTTGGAATCTGAAATGTCTATCTGGAGTAAAACTCCAAAGCTCTGTATTTGCCAGTAGATATACCAGAAGAATGTTACTTTGGACTTGAGATGCCAATACCTCCTCACAATCCCAGAACCAACATCCAAACATCTGGGTACTGCTTGCACCGCTCCGGTGACAAAAGTAAGACATGCTAATACATTTGCACTGTTCAGATTTTACTGTGGACAGCATCAGTTCTAATGACAGAATTATTTCATTTCTTTTCACAGTTAACAAATCACTCCATTCTCTATATCCAAAGAACAATTAATGCCTATAGTCATTCTTTATTCATTATCATGATTTTGTTTCTGACACTTTTTCAAGACTATTAACCAGATGATTTCTGAGTGGTTTGTTTGTGCCACTCAGTCTCTCTCTTGTTTTTCTCTTCTGTTCCTGTCTAACAGTTTTACAGAACAGCAACTATCAACATATCTGCAGTAGCAGCATTGTGAATATTAAAAATGCTACAGTTCAGAGCAATGTTTTTAATTATGCACCAGAGCCATGCTTAAATTGGGCTTACCATTCAGCTATTTTTATCAAGCTTCCTTCATTTCAAAGGGTTTGATAAAACTACTGAGTTACAGATCCAGGATGTTCTGCATTTTGAAATAAAAGGCTTTTTCTTCCCATGTCCTCTATGGGCCTATTAGTGATTCAAATCTTAATATTCCTAGGGTAATCAGCATTCTCTGTTTATAAGGCAAGAAGGAGGACCCAGGGAACTACAGGCCGGTCAGCCTCACCTCCATCCCGGGAAAGGTGATGGAGCAGCTTATCCTGGAGGCCATCATCAAGCAAGTGGAAGAAAAGAAGGTTATCAGGAGTAGTCAGCATGGATTC
>Ga0181612_107833_pt1 | contig 12982 bp, 9 predicted proteins | sample HoacroProtozoa21_FD_119630 | JGI IMG/M metagenome (GOLD analysis project Ga0181612, IMG submission 119630) | Hoatzin crop microbial communities from Cojedes, Venezuel. Combined Assembly of Gp0051906, Gp0051904, Gp0051908
AGAGAAAAGGAAGAAGTTCCTAACCTGATGGGTTGGTCTATGGGTCAGGCTTCGGACTCACGTTTCTTCGTCCACCTGACACACTTTCACTTTCTATGAAGTATAATGGTGTCCTACAAAGTATAATGCTGTTGGTGTTTATGAGTTAGTTATCTGTAAAAGTTGGGAACTCCGTCACTGTGTTGTCACACACAGTCAAGGCCCCTTCTACTTCTCATGACACTAGCTCCACCTGCAAGTAACACTTGCCAGTATGTGCTAGCCGTGGGCACTTCCCATGGTAAATGTGCCCTGCTTGACCTTTCCAGCTCTTCTTTCTTCTCTGGGGAGTGAGAAAGGACATTTCATCATAGTTTTTTCATAAAAACAAGCAGAGAATATGATAAAGTTAGCAGTTCCTCATTGCCAAAAAATATCTCATTTATATAAGGACCTGTTTTTCAAAACAATGCATAGGCGGTGACTACTGCTTAATCTAGGCCTGTCATTCCTTCCTGTGGCAGAGTACAAACTCTTTAGTATTTCATTAAGTATAAAGGTAATTCAGTGGGACATTCCTCATCAGGATGGGTTGTGCACAACAGGCAAGTCAAAGGTCAGTGAGCAGACAGAAAAAAAATGAATTGGTGCCCCTAAGCAGTTAAGAAACAAACCTTTGTGAAATATACCTGAAAGCAACAAAGCTAGGTAGGCATTTTTGCAAAATATGTTTTCTACTGATTGTGGCAAAGGCTTTAGGAAAGGGGATCTTTTGGGATCCATGCAAACACTTCCCCAAACACTTCACACTCACCGATCCAAAGACTTCTATACTAAAACTAGAGTGAGGCCAGATGAGAAAGAAATTATAAACAGGCTACTCAGGGAATTTTTCTGTGAGCATGACACTTTCATAAGAATAGACAAGCCAAGGCAATACAGAGTTGACTGTTTTCTCCCCAGACGCAGCTACATGAATCTGGGAAAAAAAAAGCTGGCCCAACCACAGTGCAACAAACGGTAAGTAACAGTGTAAAAAGACTTTGTTTTTATCACAGTTTTTCTCATGAAGAAACAAAAGGCAGTGAAAAAATGAATAGAGACGTGGGTTTTTTGCACAGCTCCTCTCAGTTTCCTGGTCTACCTGGTGACAACCTCCTTCTCTAAGTTCTGTGGCTTCTAAAAGGTGACTTTTAAGTTTCTCTTTAACTTTTGAAGATAAGTTTATCTTAGCCTTTCTGTGTGAGAGTAAAAGCTTCTCCATTCAGAAACATATCTTGTCCATTTCCTTCAAGTCTATCTTCCAAGGGTATATATAGCTTAAAAAAACAAATCACCTCTCCCCTACAAACCTGAATCTTATTGCTACAGGATGTTTTACATTTCAAAAGTCTATGTGAGTTAAAATGCAATTAGACAACTTCATGAGAAAAGACATTCATCAAGGGCATTAAATGCAGCAGCTCACCTTTCCTCTGGAAGTTAGAAATAGAAATGGAGAGCAGTTACTGCACAGTTTGTCCTCTTTTACTCTCTTCTTAAATCCTGCTCCCAGATAATGTCGGATGGGAACTAGTAAGACTAATGGACAACTGAGCTGATCCAAATGAACTGCTGTAATACTGGAGTCTCCAAAACAATCAGTTCCGGTAAATACTGACTTGATGTTGTCAGTAGATTTAACGCATTTTTTCTACTAGTGAAAGACTCTGAAACATAACGTCCTTTTGCTCTCAGTTCTTAAAAGCATGTTTAGTATGGTCTTTCTGTTTCTGATATTGCAAGGCAAATTGGTTTAACTCCCACTGGAAATAATAAGAATTTTTCTGAGTGACTCTTCTGGTTTCTTTCCAGTGAGGGACCCATGAAAAAAGTATCAAAAAAAGGAACATAATCTGGCATGTCTTTAAAATTAACAACTTTATGACCTCACTAAAAGGAAGAATTACAGTAGTCTGACTGTCCACACTGTATATTTATATCCTTGAAGATTTTTGTTAATTCTCTTTAAGTTTATCCTTTAATATTTTAAGCCTGGGGAATTCATAATGGGTTTTGTGAGCTGTAGAAAAGTCTTGGTTACTGTAATGTTTTAGTTCAAGCTGTGTTTTCAAAAAATTATGCTATTTCAATGTATTTGTGAGGGAAGGAATTTAAAAAAGAAGTCAAATTGTGGAAAACAAGCTTTGACATTCATGAACCTTTGCAAATGCTTGCCTCTTAGCCCATGTACTCTTTAGCTTTTCCAGACTCCTTAATACACAAGATTTTCTGTGGTGCTTTACAGAAACATGAAATCATGCAGTAATTGGAGACAGCAGCTAGCCCAGTACTGATGGCCAGATGTGGTGTGATCTTGGCTGGAATCAATGGGATTTTGGAACAGCTCTTGACCTCACTGAGATCAGGTCAGAAAAGGCCAGGTGAAAACAAAAGCGAAGCCCTGCATAAAGAGACTTTAAATGGTCTATTTGTAAAGGTAATTGCATGAAACCAAGGCTAGGAAGTAGCTGAGCGAAGTAAGGCTTGACTTATTACAGATCATGTGTATATTGGAAGAGGTACAAGTAGAGTTACAAAAATGCATTAAGATTGCTTGAAAGTATCAACAAAGTAGTCGATAAAGTAGAACCGCCTAAAGCAGTGTGTAAGAACCTTCACAGATTCTTTGGGAAAAGTCTTTTTGCTGAAGACAGTGTTACAACAGGCAGCACCACTGTCAGGAAGGTGGTGAATAAACAGTAAGATTCACGGTGGGAAAAGAGTGCAATCAAGATGCCTCAGTGCCCTATCTGAAGATCAGCTCTGCCCATTTGTATTCTAATGATCTGGAAAAGGAGAGAAGCATGCTACCACAAAATTATTTCAGATTTATCCTCACAATGATCTCTGAACTTGAATATTTGAAACAAGTTGATCTGGTAAAGTGATCAGGAACAATGAACTGCAAAACGAAAATCAGTCTTAATGAGTACAATATAATGTACATTACAGAAAAAAGTAACTACTCGTATGTTAATGCATTCCTAATTAATTTTATCAGGACAAGAAAAGATGCATTTTAGTCTGAGTAGCTCAAGATGGTCTTAGCTCAGAGTTCAGTAATGGCCAAGTTACTCAACAACATGCATGCATGTGAATGGAATAGGAAAATACTGAAAATTTGCAATGTTTTGTTATACTCCGAAGAGGTAGCTTTCACTGATAGTTGTATGCTCAACATTACCATGCATTAAAGTAAATAAGTAGCAGAATTAGAGGGTTAAAGAGCTTCATACTGTTTCTTCAGATGTAGTATGCTTGAACTGGAAGAAAAAAAAGGACTTTGTGAACTTCAAGGCCTCAATGTGAAAGACAGGAATAGTAGTATTTAATCTCCAGGAAAAGTGGAAGGAAAAAGAAACATGCTGAAAATGAAAACAGACGCAGAATGAAAACTCTGATAGAGGTGAAGCATTGACAGAAAACACTGCACACCCAGGAAGGGACAGCATGAAATGCCTTTGGCTGACTTACAGGAAATTAGAGTGATTTTTAACTAAAATATGTTTTATTGAAAAATTTTACCTTTCATTAAAAAATTGTCTAATCTGAATGTGAAAGAAGTGAATACATTTGAATATTGTAGTGAACATAGAGCCATCTACAGCCAGCTATCAGAGTGAGAAACAGCATATTCTACAAAAAAGGAAATTTAGCTGAATTAATCTCTAAAGTGACAAAATTTCATAAAATTTAAGTCTACTTAGAGGAACTTAGCACAGATAAAAATCTGACTAAAACAAAGCAAGTAGAAGAAGATTTGTGTTTTAAATTAAAGATGTGAGGGTGGAAGAATACAACTGGAAAATTCTAAGAAAATGGAGGGTATGATCATGAAAAACACAGAAAAATGGTCTTAGATCTTAAAGTGTTAATATGTCTATAAATCTTTGAATCCTTTCTACACATAGAACCACAACTAAGAAACTACTTTGGAGAGCAGATGGGGACAAAGTTTTCATGATCTGTTGTAGCTTGCTTTAGTGTAGAGAAGGAAATGGATAATATTAAGGACTTCCTAAAGCAGGAAATATGAACTGACTTCTTAAATGTAAAGAACCAACAAAACAGGACAAATATCCTCAGAAAAATCCAACGTACAAGCTGAGTCACTGAGACACAGTAGCAGAATATAAAATAAGAAATCAAAAGACCCAAAAGAAAGATGGGGAAAGAAAACTATGGGTCTGGAAATTTCCCAGGTTCTCTGAAAAATAGTACTGTGTCACAGCTTCACCCAGGTCAATATCTGGGTAAGCAGCAGCTAAACAATCTCTTTTTCAAAGGCATGGGTTGAATTTCCACATATAATGGAAAACAGTAAATGCAAAGAATGTAAACTTAAAGATTGTTTCAAATTCAGGATGAATAATAATAGAGATAAGGGAAAACAAGGAGGGAAATAATTTCAGATTAGCTGGGTGTCAAACACTAGAGCTTGCGGGTTAGGACGTGTGGGGAGCTACACAACAATGACAGCAATATAAAAAATACTGAAAAGAAATCTGGGTCTTAATCACTTTTGATACTGTAAGGAAACATCATCATCTTTATTCTATGCACTTAGTATTATGACTGATAATTATAAACAAGCTATAAAAACTTCATGAGGTTCAGAGGCCTGAAAATCAAAACAATAATAACATAATACATGATGGGATGGGTTAGCCAGTGTACAGCTTTTTTACAATCATTAAAGAGTTCAAAGACTCCACAATACGGTTACATAAGCAATAGAAGTATAGAACTGTTCTATTACAAAAAAACCCACTGTGTTCTTAAGAAAAATGCCAAGCACAGCCATATTGGTCATCAGGCCATATAAATAGGAAAGGAGTAGCTAATAAATTGACTGGTGCTGCCTGTTTTGTCTTAAAAGACATAACTCGATGTAGAACACACTGTGATTCCACTCTAGTCAGAAGTCATGTAGCAGGAAAACCAAAAGTAGCTAATCTGCTTGTCCCCAGGTAAGGTCGCCTGCCGTCTCTGCTTAATTTCTTAGAATTCTTCATAAATTTGGGGAGGGAGATCAGAAACCTAATTCATGATTCATCTGAATATTCAAGAGCTGCATATGACAAAACGGATACAAATGTAACAATGTTTTTAGAAAAAGTGGATCTGAATATTGAGCCTAGGTAGGATACTTATTTTTCTCTACCATCCGTAGTCTGATATGTTCCTGTGGTGGGACTTTGTATTGACAGAAATCTTGAGAAGGTGCCTACATCATTTCTGAAAAGAAGCTCCAAAAAGACTGAAAGGCTTCCAAAGCTTCTATTAGTGACATTGTTAAAAATAATATTCATAATAATTAAAAGAAACATTGAGCGAATTCAAAGCAAACAGGGAAGACAGAATGGAAACAAAAATGATTTCTACAATCAGCTGACTGCCAACTGTGTGTCTTTCTCCTAGGCAAGCAATTTGGAGGCTTTCTGAGTTGCAACAGGCTCTGTCATTGTCCCCTCTGGGCCCTGCTACATTATTTTCATCCCCTCAGAAGCTTGCCTGTTTGTTCTTTGCTCTTTCCTGTGGTCTCTCAATCTCTCTGCAAGAGCTGCACGCTCCCAGGTTTATGTTATTTCCACGACACCCCAAGGTCTCTAAACCGTTCTGCCCCAACAAGCTCATTTGCTCGCTAAGGGAAGAGGCAGTCTCTCCCTCCCTCCAGTTGTTGCACTTGACCCAGTCGTTTAAAGGAATGTAAGAGAAATGGGAGATAAAGTCTGCAGAAAGACTGATGGTCACAGAATGCTGGTAAAACCTTTCTGTGGGTACTTCAACAACCATACTCATGATCACTGGTCTAACTGCTTAGTTGTCTGGCTGGCATTCAGAGCCAAGAAATCAAAAGTAAAAAATATTTGTGGAGACTGGATAGACCACTGCTGTGTTAGCCTTAAGGGTAAAAGGATTGTGCATATGTTTTGTAAAATAGATAACAGAAAATGCGGAAAATCAAACAGATAAGGAAATACAATGATGTGCTACCAGGTCAATGGTGACAGGTAGACCAGAATAAATTTTCTCATCATTAGGAAAAAAGAAAAAGAAATAGAAAGCAAACAGCAAAGCAAAAGAGAACAGAAAAACTACACAAATGAATCAGCTCCAAAAAACGTGCATTTCTGACTTGTATAGAGAGCTTCTGTGCTAGTGAGTGGAGCTTCTCCTCGAAGGTTTAAGTTAATCAGAAAAACTGTGCAGGACTGGTGTCTTACTGCTGCTTACTTCAAACACAGCAGTGAGGCAGGTTTTTCATTAAAACAGGCAAAAAAACAAATAAAGAATGGATAAATGCAAATAATGTAATAAAGTGTGCTTAGGAAGGGTAGGGCTGGACTTTTGTTGGAGGAGCACAACAGTTATTATTAAAATACATTTACTCCCCAAAGCTTTTTTTCAAAATTATTTCAATAGACACTTATATGTGTATCAACCACCATTGCAAAAGTTTGCCACGCTCATCTCAGAAGCTTCCTCTAGAAAGATAAGAAGTGTAGTGTCACTGAACTCGTACTGTGCAGTGTTCTGCAGCCAATTGTTCTTGAATTCTGAAACTGTAGCCAGATGAATTTGGAATTTTGGAATGTGTGAGAAAGCATTCCCTAGAAGGTAACACATGCAGAAGCGTTGCATGCAAAAGAGACAGATAATGTACTGAAGAAGTTACTCCATCACAGAAGACGAGAGAAAGGAGGCACAGGAGAGAGAGCTGCACAGAAGTATGGATTCTCCAGTGCCAGATACTAAACCTTCCTAACACAGGTATCTGGCCCTCACTTGACTTACTCATCCTCATTACTGAATAAAGTGCCTAAGTAATAGATACGATCTGGCCCATGATTATTTTAATAAAATACACATATATTATAATGCACCAGACAAACACTGATTTCATTTCATTTCATTTTGTTAATTAGTAATGTTTTCAGGAATAAAAGTGGACACCTAAAATAGTTTCTTCCTCTGCAGGCTTTCCTACCCTCAGTAATAATTAAAATCCAAAGGCCAGGTTTTGAAACTCTTCCAAGACACACTGTTTCATTGCCACCCTGGAAATGTCAAGGGTGCACAAGGGTAATTCTTCAAAGAACATCAGAAAAAATGCAGGCTCAGGACCATGTTAATAAGAATATAAATTACTTATTTATTCAAATAACCACAAAGTTTACTTGCAAATCCAAGGGAAAACTAGAACTTTTAAGTATCTATGCCTTTAAAAAAATAACAAAACAGAAAAAAAAAGTTTTGGCAAGGAGAAGATGAAAAGACAGTCAGAATTACCATATTTTAGAAAATTTTTTCTTCCAACAGTAATGGAAATGAATCAGATGAACAAAAACATTTCAGTTCAACTATGTGATTTCTACCTCTACCTTGACTTCTACCATCAATTTTAAAATGGAAAAACATTAAGAAATTGTTTTTTCTCTTTCTTAAACAAAGCAACTGTTGTTTCACTGTAGAAAGCTAACATGTTGTGTTTTCCTGATGAGTTGGATACTGACTCCCATGAAAGCTAATTCCCACTTCACAACTTACTTTTAGCACAATACGCTCCTACAGATCCACAAGTATAGGCCACCAAAAAAAAAGACCCTCTTACAGTCTTGTACCAGGAGACAGAGAGTAGGACTACAATAAAGATTTGGTTTTACTTTTCTATCAACCAATGGCAATAACAAACACATCAAAACATATGCTATAACTTGTTGCAGTAGAAAACAGTAATGTGATTTTCAACTGCCTTTGTTTAGTGGTGTAAGTAGTTATCTCTTCTCATATTTCTGTTCCAAATACCACTTGACATTTCAAGCGAACATTGATAACCTACTTATGCAAGGCAGGGCACGCTCCACTTCTGACTTTGTGAGATAGACAAGAAATGGTTTCTCAAACCATGTCCAGGATGGGGATTGGAGACGGGGCACAGAATTTTTCTAAGAGGAAAGATAGGAGTAAGACTGATTTCCGTCATCCCAGACCTTTTGGGAGTCAGGAAATTGGACAGAAATTGTGTCCCCATTTTCCTTCTTCATCACTGGGATGCTTTGTGTTGTTCTGTGCAGGTTTGAAAGTGTAGATGAAGATACTTTCACTAGTCTGAAAGCCAAACTACTTGAAAATATTTTCCTTATATTCAAGTTTTATCTCACTCGCTACTGTAATAGGTAATGTTTTGCTCTTACTTCCTCAAAATTTCCCTCAATTGTGACTTTGCCAGTCTGATCTTTGCTGCCAGCAATTCATAGTTGCTTCTGTGAGAGTCTATTAATGTTTTCCCTGAAGTCAATACAGGAAACAAACGCAAAATCTTAAAAACTTCTATTGCAATAAAGACATGAAGCTTCTGACATGTAAATTTGCCCTGCAAATCAGTCACTTCTATCTACCAGCCGTTTTTTTTTTCATTCTTTTGAGCTAGCTCAAATTTCTCATTCTATGTCTGATAATTGAATAAAAAAGGATGTATGTTACAGATTGTCACCTAAAATGGACAGACAACAAAGGCCTCTAAGCATACAATGCAAAAATGCACTAAACTGTTTCTGTCTCCTGATTGCACGTTTTTCAGATTTCTACCAGCTATACATTTATATAAACTTTAGATTATTTATTGATCAGGTGGATTGCTTTACTCTTGCACTTTTTACATCCTGAGGGTATTGATGAAATAAAGGTGATGTAGTCACTTCTCTCTGGTTTTACTTAGAATATCTGAGGGTGTTTTTCAGCTTGCTTCACCATACGTACCATCAATGTGCCTTTCAGCTCTTTTGCATGGGCCTAACAGTAAGTTACTGTTTGTAAAATTTGTACCAGAAAAATTCTTTACGTAAACCACTATTATTTTCATATTTTAATAATTCATGTTTTGGTCACTGTGAAGTTACAGGTCTTCTCTACAAGCATAATAAATTTTAACTTACAGGAACTTATTTACACCTTATTCACACCAGGAACAAAGCATCTCTGTTATGGAAAGATCTGACTGGGCTTTATTAGTCACTGCAGACAACAGAGTGCCTGCAGTGCAGATAGAGCACTAAATGGTTCACTCTGTGATTCCAAGGAGTTCAGTTTGAACTGCTAGTTTCCAGTATTCTTCTAACGACTCCTGGTCATGCTGTAAAACTGAAAGCTCAAAATCAAAATTTGTGGAAAATAAAAGAAAGAAGAAGAAAAAAGAAAATAAAAGGAACCTTTGATGTGTATTTTCTCCATCTTCATTCTTTCTTTCCCTTTAAATTTCAATTTACAAGTTTTAGATTTTTTTATGCAGTATCTCCAGAAATTACTTATAATTTTCATTACATTTCAAAAAGGCCATTAATCTGTTTTGCTGATTACTTTGGAGCTTACCTTATTCCAAGTTCTCATCATTTTAGCTTCTACAGAATGAGTCTTTATCTCTCAGCATTCAAAAATATTTCTCCGCTGTGACTAAAAGAAGCAACAGCAATGTTCAAAAGTCATTTGATGAAAAGTCTATACCCAAAAATAAAATCTTACTTTTATCCTGCATTCTAACTCACCAATATAAATTTGAGCCACTCTTGACTGATTAGGCAAAAAAATCGTTGTTGGTAACAACTTTGTTAAATATTGAAGGTGTTTATGGTTAGGTTATAGTTATACAGAGTTTTGGAAGACTTAACATTTTCCCCACAATGAAAATGAAAATATTTGGTATTTTAAAACTCAAAGATGCACATACATTTACATATGTATAGTTTTATATCTATTTTATGCAAGTATAATTACATTTGTACTGGGCTGGAGCTAAAAAGAGTGGTTGTGACTCAGAAGAATTTTGACTTTTTCATTTTAGAAGTGCCTTTGCTTTGCAATTTTTTTTTAATGATGATTATTTTTCCCAGACTTTACCTAGTTTTGTAATTCGTCCAAATACTATTACATGAAACAGTAATAAGACAGCTGTTCAACGACAGGTCCAGCTCTACAGAGCAAAAGAGCTGAACAATCTCTAGCAAAGAAGTAAAATATTACTGTTGGCTGACCTTTCCCTAATTGCGTATGCTTTACAAATAAACCACAGGGACAAGGGAGGTAGGAAGGCCTCTCTTCTGCATCCTTACAAAATGAGTTTCTTTTTAAAGTGAAACAGCATTATTGATCAAAGCAAAGGGTAACACCATATATAAAGAAGAAACAGCTGGCAGTCACTTTTCTGTCACTCACTTACACACTTGCAAACAGACCCACACTTATTAAAAACAGGTCAGATTGGATTCCAGGTTCACCCTGCAAAATTAATGACAACCTTGCAATAAAGTAACAGCATGAATTTGAGCCTTGTAATACAACGTGATTACTGGCGTTTTTATTAGCTGGGTTTGAGCAGCAGGCAAGGCCGGCTGGTATTCGACACACAAACAGGGATGTTACCAGGTGCACCGCTCTAAAGTGTCACATCAAAGTCGCAGCCCTGCTGGCTTGGTTTACACCTGAGCCAATTAGCCTGGGAGATCAGAAGAGGCTGAAAAAGAATATGTCTTCTTATTTTTGCACTGGAGAGAATCACTTGATCCCAAGTAAGGTGATACAGAGAGAACAATAATAGATAAAGTATGCCAAAGGAAGAAGTGGGCACGAGGTGGGGGAATTGGCGAGAGGCTGCAATAAGAGGACTAGCATCAAATAAAAAGCAAAGTGGAAAGCAAAAGTGCCATATGCCTGTCCCTCTCTCAGTGTGTTTGTCAGTCTTTTGTTGGCAACAAAGGGGCTAATTGAAATGAAACAATTTCCAGTCTGTTTGTTGGCACATCAAATATACTGTAAGATCTGTTGGTTCTTGCTCCTCCTGAATTATTGAAGAAGCATGGCTTCCAGAGGAAAAAAAACGTGTGGAGGGATCTTCAAAATGCACTTCTTTTTTTCTGGGATGGGTTTTGGTTTTTTAAGTGCTGTCTTCTGGTTTCTGTTGACTTTGTTTACAGTAATGTTATAGCAGCTCTGTACAAAAGATGTAAGAATTTAAACAGCGCTAGTTAAGTTGGGTACCCTCATCCCAAGTTAAGCATCTGAGCATCAGCTTTCAGATACTTTGAAATGACTTTAGCGTGACAGACTCCTTATTCTACTGCAGGAGAACAGGTTTTCAGCTGTGAGTGTTGCCTTCTTTTTGCTTTCCTTTACATAAGAAAACAGTTTAAGAAAACAGAAACAAAAACTGTTTCAAGGTTGAAAAATCAAAAAGAGGATTTTTTTAACCAGTTTATTTGGCAGTGACATTCTCATTACATAAACATGAAAAGCAAATGCTGCTGTGTGTTAAGGCAGACTTGAAAAGTTTCAGCATATAAATAGAAACTGACCTGGTTAAAGTTGAAAAGCTGTCATAAGTGAAACAGGTGTTTGCAAATGCTGTGTTTTAGTAGTCATCAAGCTATATTTTAAACTTTCCCCAAACTACTCAGAAATCAGATTAAAAAAGTCAGAGACTACCAGAACTCTTATACGTGGAAAAGAATTACGAAACAGTTAATTCAATTAAATTTTATCTTTGTAGGGTATGAATTACAGGTTAATAACTTTACTTTTTCAAGAGACATCTGCCTGAGTCACTCATCGCATTTATTCCCAGAATGTCTTTTTTCCAGCATAGATTTTCAGTACTTAATTATAGCTATTATGAGACCGATGGATGTCATCAAAATTCCAGGTCAAGTGATTCTGTAAGGCAGGGCTGGAAAAGAAGTACAGCAACTTCTGACCCCACGGTAAGAGGGACAAATATGTGTCCCATGAAGGGCCATTGTTACTAGTTGGACATCTTCTTTGTCATGCAGTGGAAGACGACTTCAAAGAGCTGAGACCCAGAGCAGCCATGTGGCAAGGGGATGCACTAGACGCAGAGGTTGACAGTGTTCTCAATAGACATTCTCAGCTCACCCTCAGCAAAGATGGGCCACTGTGCCCTAATCTGTGGACGGGCAAAAAGAAGCAGCCTAGTTGCTGCTGGACCAGAAAAGCTATGGGATCTGACCTTCTCCCTAGACTATTTGTTTCCAGACAAATACTTGATAACCCTCTTTCTATTCTTCCCCAAGTCACCTGAAGAGCAGTAACAGCTCCTCAGGACTTCCTGAGAAGGGTTGTGCTTAAAGCCCATGCCTGAGATTTGGGTTGTCAAGCTCTCTGACTGCTGGAAAGCTTTATAAAAGATGCGTGCTCTTGCCTTAGCCAGGACACAGTGTGAGTGAATTACTGTGACTATGATCATACCTCGTGAGTGCCTTATTTCCTTACCCTGCATTGCTTTGTCTAGGCATATGTGGAATAGAAAACTCTACAAAGTCAACCTCAAGCACCAGGAAAATTCTTGTCAGTATGCCATGCATCTAAAGCAACACAGATAAGTGTTTATCTTCTCAGTCCTTATGGGTGTGGATGCCTCAACTGTAGCCATGTATACGGAAGTTAGGGTACCTCAGAGGTTTGGTGACCAACTGCAAAGTAAATGAGGGGTTTTTATGCTGTGTATAGGAGCTGTTCCTTTAGCTTTTACACAGCCAACTCTCCCTCAACTTAATAGAGCTGGAGCCTTCTCAGAAAGGTTCTACTTTTTTTCAGAATTGTTTCATTCTTTAAGATCTCTGTTACAGAAAAATGGATACTTTCTTAATTTGTGTGCAAGGCTAAATCTAAGGCATATTCTCTGGATGCCCAAATTACTGCCATTACACAAAATACATTGTGTAAGAAATGTGAATTCACACTCATTTGATTAATTGCAGCCAACGAATATGACTTTAACCAAGAGTTTAATCAATTCCTCTAGTATATAGAACAGATCACTTACAGGTGTGAAATCTTTTTTTTTTTTTTTTTTTTTTTTTGTTTGTAGTTTGTAAAAAGCTTTTTGGTTTTACAAGTTTTTCCATACAAGTCTTGGAAAATACTTTGTTTTTTCTTTGGCTTGAAGGCC
>Ga0181612_150618_pt1 | contig 12982 bp, 4 predicted proteins | sample HoacroProtozoa21_FD_119630 | JGI IMG/M metagenome (GOLD analysis project Ga0181612, IMG submission 119630) | Hoatzin crop microbial communities from Cojedes, Venezuel. Combined Assembly of Gp0051906, Gp0051904, Gp0051908
GAGCCCAGAACTGGACACAGTACTCCAGATGGGGCCTCACTAGGGCAGAGTAGAGGGGGAGGAGAACCTCCCTCGACCTGCTGGCCTGTTGACTTAATAAAACAGTGAAACAAGTAAGTGTATAAATAGTGGAAGCCCTGGTGAAAGCAAGTATTTTGCAACTTAACTGCAAAGAGCATTTACAAAGCCCAAACAAATGCAGAGAGACAAAGACTCAAGGGCCCATGGCAAATGAATAATGTGATCATCGCTTTTAAATGGTTAATGTTATACACTACAGAGCAACACACAGGCAGGAATTCTGTATCTCGGGTACACTGATACCGAAGAATCATAGAATATCTCAAGGTGAAAGGGATCCAAAAGGATCATCAATTCCAACTCCCAAAGAAGAAACCTGCAAGGGACTTAAGCATGGCAGTATTTAATCTGAGAAGACAGGAAGTAAGAGTAGTAAAAATCTGCCTGTGTTCATGGATAGATGTGCTAGTGATGTGCTACTAATTTCAAAATCAGCACGCAGTCTAAAAAGCAGGTACAGCTCCTTGTAAAAAAAAGTTTTTCGCTAGCGGTGGGAAAGAAAGGGAAGATTTCTTTTCTTAAATACCCTGCAAGCTAGAAGTCTCCTTTCAGATACAGCAAGATATAACCTGACGATAAGAATGAAAGGGATTTGCCAAACACCAATTACAAGACTTGAAATACCCAATTTGACTCAGATTCAGACGACCTTAGAACTCAAGACCATTAAATCATCTGAAATCCAATTTTGCTGCAGATCTGAGATACACTTCAAAGTTCAGATGTAGTAAATTCAGTGTACATCTCTGCTTTTTTCCAATTTATTAGCATCGTAGTTAAAATGACTATTTCATTTGCAGTGGGCTGTGCTCTTGTCCTACTTTCCACTATTAAGATAGTGGTGCTTATCCAAAAGGATAAAAAAAATAACCATTAGCTAACTTCTCTCTTTCGTGTTCTACAGTGTTTGCAATCCTGTCCTTTCATCTGTTCCTACACTGGGCCTAAGAGACTAATTAAAATCTTGATAAGGAACTTTCTTTTGCACAGCATATATGCAAGATGTTTGTTTAGTCACTAAGTTCAAGCAGGAATAATCTTTGAAGTAATCTTTCCTTTTCTTCTTTTCATCCTCTGCCTGCTTGATACTGGGACCTACTTTTCTAATGCAGGAGAGTAATTTGCATCTGCTAGGTTAATTGTGTGTGCAAAGTACACATTGGGACATTCAGATCTAATTTAAATATTTTATGCCAAACTTGCACTGGATGTTTGCTCATGACAGGAAGACTTTTGTAGATGAAAAGGTCTCTTTGGTGCTAAAGTGTACATGTACATCGTGTCACAGAGCTGCACCAGAGGACATGAGCTGTAATTAAAGCTGAATTATGGTACAATCTGATATCAAAATTAGTGTGCCAAATGCTGAGAAATGCTGAACGACTGTTAATTAACAGACTCAGACTGTATCAGTGTAATGCATTCAGCACCTCAGAATTTAATCTAATTTAATTGCATGTACCTTCATCTAGAGAAAAGTTAATTTCCCTGTGGTCTTGAGCACTGTTTTCCAACCTGTTGCTTACAAACCTTTGAATGATCTCCAGAAATAATTCGAGGGCCCACACACGGTAATTGAAATAAAAGAATTCTGTGAGAATACTAAAATCAGTACATAATCTGGACAATTTTGATGGAACCACAAGATATTGAAAAACACTGACCTAGAGAAAACCACAGAGGTAGATGACTTGCAGAGGAGTTCTTCAGGAATTATCAAACGCACAGAGCCTTGGCATTTCAAAGGAGCTTACATTTAAGTCTCCTTTGAAAATATCATCCTAAAACCTGACATGAGAGTGGACAAAAATCAATCTATTTTCCAAGTATGGATTAAGTTGAAGGGAACCAGTTTGAAGCCAGGATCTTAAAAGGAACAGAGCTCAGAAACTGCATACGTTTGTGGAAAGGGAAAACATGAGCCACATTTATTGGACTTGGAAGCTTCATGAACACTTGGATGTCCCTTGTGTACAAATCACACCTCTTAATTACAGACTGTGAATGACACAAGTCAGAAGAGATATCATAGCAAAGAATTTTGTACACAATATGAGTTCAAATGAGTTTTAGAGCTTATGTCTGGATGACAGGGAGCTAATGCTCCTCAGAGAGTTTATTTCACTAAGAAATGAACTTTTTTTAAGTTGTCAACAAATTTGCTTTTATTTAAGGAAACAGTTCTGGATTTTTCATTGGAGAAGGAGATAAGGAGATAAGACAGTACACTAGGTTTTTTTCCTGGGGATTCTCCTACATCTTTAGCTGAGCAGGTAGCAACAAGAAAGAAACCTTGTTTAGAAAACCAGGATCTTCTCCACATGACATAATACCAAACAATAAAATTAGGAGAGGAAAAGATGGAAATGACCTTATTCTAGTCTCAAACTCGTAGCTGCTTTTGTTTATATTTTCTATACTTCTCTTGATTCTTTTCACAGGTTTCAGCTTTTACAGTAACTCCCCTGTACTGTGGTCACTCTCCTGTACTCTTCTCCCTCCAGATCATTTTGTACATGGATGTGTACCTGCCACCCTCTAGTCTGGATATCTTTCAGAAACTTGAAAGCATGTCAATGGGTGGTAGATAAAACTTTCAAAGGAAATATGAAGTCAGTGAGAATAGTAGTGGTATACAAGTACAGAAGAAGCAGCTCTAAGCAACTCAGTGTGAGTCATGAATCACACAGCTTGAGAACAGCTTTTTCAAATGAACTGAGGTGGAGTCTCTGAGCACTTTTATTCTCCAGCACCTTGGAGAAAACAATACAACTAAGCAATGGAGAAAAAAAGGTATTAGAAATAAGACGACACTCGGTTCAAGAGCAACTTGGACTTCTCCTTCCCGAAGAGACACACTAGCAAGTGTTGTCCGTGGTGACAGTGAGGGGATATGAAAATGAAACTTTTTCATGTATACATTTTGAGAAAGTATTCAGCATCCAAATTTCATACAGAATATATTTATCTCTTTGTTTAGCTAGAACTAACACAAATGACCAGTTTAGCTTCATGAGGCATGAATATGGCACTTTCTTCAATGATTTTAAAAGGGCAGGAAATTGATGCTGATTTTTAAAAGTTTTTAAAGAAATACTTTTAGACACTCAATTACTCCCGTTCTTTTCAACATGTTATTATTGTTGAAAATCATTCATATGTTTCCAAGAAAATTAATTACCACTTGGGTCTCAAAATCTATCTTTCAGATGTTGCATGTGTTAAAAATGGCTGTTTGCTTACCTTAGATTTGTGATCTGATGTTAGTGTCTGAATTTTAATTTCCGTTTCTTTCTTCATTTCAAGACAATTACCTCCTCTAAAACAAAGGAAAATTGAAAATGTGTGCCACAAGTTAAACATCTTCCCATTCAGTCAGCTCTTACTAATTAAAATGTTAATCAAAGTTGAAGTGCTGCAGCGTATTGGAATGAAATAATTTCTTCTGGCAATTTATTCACAACTTACAAAATATTGTTGGATTAATGATCACTCAATTCAAACACCACACGATTAATTCTAGATTGGCCCAGCAATTATTCTATTGCTGAGGATATATCAAGTATCTCCATTTATGGTACTTGGTTCCTTTTCCAGGCTTAAAATACCTTGCCAAGAGAAAACAGTTTCTGCCTGAATACTAACAGGCATATTCATTGCATTGCCATGAGTATACCCTCCATTTTAAAAGTAATTTTTGCTACTTTTTTTCATTTTGAGGCTGAGAAAAAGAAGTCATTTGAACAACTACCTCACAGGGCAATTTGGGCATACTAAATTTGAATGCCTATTGAAAGTGTAAGCGCCCCTCTGTGAGAAAACAGAAGTGAATGGGTTGCAAAGAAGAGGACCTCATTACCCTGGCAGACCACACCAACCCACGTGGATGAATCCAAGCCATTAGATACCTCATATGACATGGAAAGCAACAAATCCTGAATACAGCATGGCCTTTGTTCTGGGTAACATTAATGGGGTTGAATGCAAGCTGCAAAGCTTGTTTAAGGCAGGAGTGCATGATTCTAAGGAACAGGCTGGTAAAATACCTGCGGGGGCCCATGCTGAAGCTCCCCTGATGTGCCTGTGGGTTAGGAGACAGATGACTTCTACCTCTCACCCACAGAATTTCCTTCACCAAGCCCAACTACTTGGGTCGTGAACCAACTCGGACGGATGTCCAGAAAAACTACTCCATTGCAGCTACAACAGGAATTTCAATTACTGTCTCACCAAAGTCAATAAATTTTTGAAGGCTGACAAGCTCCACCTTTACCAATCTTCTTGTTCCCTTTTCTGCAGTGAAGGGCTTTTACAACAGAATACAAATTCACACACTGGAAATCTCTGATTTTTTGTCTGGAATAATACAATATATTGAGAGGAGTCTATTTTAACATCACTGCAGTATTTCTGTGTTGGATCATCCACTGATGTAAAATGGTGTAACTCCACTGAGCGGATGGAGCCACATTCATTTTATCGTCAGAAGCTGGCCCTAGTAAGAATGGTTATTGCTTGACTGCAGTAACATTAATCCATGTTTGCTCTAGAAAACAGTATTTATGAAACTCTTAGAAAGTTTAAATCCCATTTTAATATCAAAGTACTGCTAAACTTATGGAAATTAGCAGAAAATTTTATCATCAAACAGTACCACGAAAGCCCTTACTGAAAATAGCAGTGTGATGTGCCTTGTGTTCCCAAGGGCCACCAGAAGGACTAGTAATTTATTTTCTAGTCATGGCAAGGAAATCCTTATAGAGATTTCTAGCACTCATTTGACACTTTGGAAGTAATACAAAGGCATAGAGACAGGTTCTGACCACTGTTACCTCTGCCTGAAAAATAAACAGCTGGAAAGAAAGTGTCTTGATTACGCATGTGGGTAGTGATTCGAAGATGAGAGTCTGCCTATAAGTCATATATGATTTGTCATACACTATCAAAGAGACTGCTTCTTAGGTGAGTCAAACATATTTTATCCTAAATTAGTCTAATTGGTTCAATCACTAAACTTTTCAGAATCCCAGACATCAAAACCACCAGCCAATCCCTTTTCTGGAAATCCAGCTTTCATTATATCTCATGGCAGCTTCCAGTCAGGCTGGACATAATGAGAATTGTCGCCAACTGCAGAGGCATGATCCATGGGTAAACCATCAAGTCACAGCTGAGAACAAATACCCAGGGAACAGCCCAACCCAATGTCACATGTTCATGCTCAGGCACACATATATACTTGAATTTCTGGATAGTCCCAATAAATCAGAAGGATCTTTATGTGCCCTCCATTTCTGAGTGGGAACATGAGCATATGTATCCCCACAAGCCTCTCCAAGAGTTGTAAGCATTTGAAGCATACAGCAGAAATAGCACAGGGAGTAAAATCTTGTCCATCTGTCAGTGAATTAGCATGTGATTAAAAAATTCTACTTTGCTGAACAATATGCAGTTGACATTTGTCACACCATGTGGCAGAAATGGACCACGAAAAACTGCACAACAAAATCAAAAGGAAGGTCTTCTATATACCTATTAAAAAGTCTTTTTTTTCAGGAAGTATCTGACAAATTCAATACAAATGCCTTGAAAACACATTTTACATGTTCTTTTACAACTTTTATTGCTTGTAAAAGTTCCAAAATGGTAGCCAAGGAAATGGAGCATGTCCTGTACTCACTGAACCCAGGACCTCTTATTCATCAGATCATTTCTCAGATCATTTCAGCCCAAGAAAGTCTTTAAGTCTCAGCCAATGTGTTCAGTTTTAAGCATGTCCTTAAATATACTGTGCAGTTGGGGTGAAAAGAAGTGTATGCAGAAGTACCTTGCTGAATGGACTTTCAGGGCTGCATACACAATGACCCTGAAGCCCTTAAAACACTTTGATACAGAATTAAAAAGTGTTTTCACAGAAAGTCTGTGCTGATACAGGATTTGACTTTGCTATTAATTACATACCAATAGTTATTCTTGTAACACTGAAGAGTCATCAGATCACTGCGAGCTCTGGAGTCCATGGAAAGTATGGAGTCATGGCAAGGAACAGTGTTTGGCTGTGTACTGGACCTGCTTCTGGAGTAGTCATTTCCAACTTTTTTGTTTTCCAACTTTTTATGATAATTTAGAACTATCATAAAGGCTTTGGCATTATTATTAAGTTATAAAATTAAAAAAGACACTGCAAGTAGCCCCTGAAGTGATCTCAAACTGGGAAATCAAATTATCAACCACTTTTATACTTGTCCCATTTGGGGTTACTCTGGAAAGCAGTGTTACCCAGCACTTTCCACTGTTTACTGTACAGAGACAGCCATTACCACCTTTAACTTTCTGAAACACTTTCATTTGCTGTTTTGCCTAGACAGGCAGAGGCACTGGCTTCTTCTCAAGGCAACAGGAATACTGATTCATGACTCTTCTGATACGAGATTCTTAATTACCAGAGCACAGGGAAAGCCTTTCTTTCCCCACGATAATTATGGTGCAACGTCCAGGACTTAGTTCACTGCCACTGTAGTAAATACCCTGACCGTAATTATAGATCCAGATACATCAATAACCTTCTACTGTGTTATATTCAACAGAAATTGAATCAAAGGCACATTAAATCAATTAGTCCTGCAGTTGTTCCCTCTCTGTTTTGAGAAGTAGTAATTTTCTTGAAAGAACTGCTTGGAATAGAAGTATTTGGGTGCTTACAGTTCTCCTTTCTTGGAGAAAACAACCCCAACATGAGCGTTTAAAAGAGTTTGTGAGCTTTTAATAGTTTAGTAAGGAGAATTCTCCTTACCTTGGTTATTTCTGACAGTTTTATTTCTGTTTCATTGCAAGTTTATGACATGCACACTCAAAAACCATGGCCATTGCAAATAATTTATAAACCAAAAAGTATTTGTGGAAGAATCCAGTGCCAAAGAGGCATCTACGTTCAGTATTCCATAAGTCAGCTGGTTGCCAGTGGTTGTTGCCAGATGTCAAAAATATGAAATTAAGGCTAACTATCACCATAGCTTGATATAGAACTAAATAAGGTAATTCCTCCTTTAGGTAAGAGCATTATAGTATAAACCCCTGTCTCAATGTCAGTCATAGGGTGAAAGTTGGAAAGGAGAAACTGCTGCCAGATTACACGATAGCAACAAGGCAATAGCAGGTCCTGCTACATAATTCCAGATGGGACAGTAAGAAGGACATTTTATTAAAGTCACCAGTATCTTCCAGGAACTTTTCTGGGACAATTAAGGATTCACACAGATAATGTCCCAAGCCATCAGCTAGTGCAAACCAAAACAGCTTCACTCAAGTCAAAGGAGTAATATTGATTTATCCCAGCTGAGGATCTGAAGGGTTTCTTTGTTAAAAAGAAACTTCAACTTGACAGCACAGAAAAACTCTGTTATTCTAAAAGGTTCAGGATTTAGAAGCTATTTTCCCAAAATCAAATAACTGCTGTTTTCTGGTCTTTAGAACTATTGAGGACCTTAGTCTGCTGTCACTGAACACAACAGTGACATTCCCTGGGGAATGCAGTGAGACCAGATCAGACCACAGAAATAAAAATTTGAGGCAACTCCTTCGCTTGTACTCTTAAAACTCTGATAGTAGAAGACTAGAGAAAGGCAAGGTAAAACATTTATGGCCCATTGCTAAAGCCTTCAAGCAGCTCACACTCAGTTTAATGTAGGATGCTGGTTCAAGCTGCAACTCATTCAATTAAATGACCTTTTTATGAATATTTCATTCCAGACCACAAAAGCATAAAATCTATTTTAAGTTTAAAAAAAATTTAAAGTAATATCTTACCCTTTCTTCTTGATTGCCTTCTCTAACATTTTCTCGTATGATACCTTTTCTTTATCATATTGTGCCACTATTTTGTCAATTTGTGTGCAGTGCAACTTCTGCATAGCGCTGTGCTCCTGGAAAACAGTAGGACCTCACAATTAGGTTGCTGGATTTTTAATGTTTCACTTTCTTACAGTGTAAAAATATTAGTGTATGAACAGATAACTTTAACAATGGAATTTAATCTGGTTTAGCCATCTGATAATAAAGGTTCCAGATAGTCCACTACAAGCATGAAAACATTTCTCCTGTGTTTGGAAAATGAAAATCTGTAGTGGACAATTGATCTTTTCGAATAAATGTCCATTTAAGTGCAATGTAAAAAATCAGTTTTACAAGCTCAGATCATATCATTCAAAGTTTCTGAATGCAGAGGAGAACAAAACTTAGCCCAGTCCCCCCTTCCTGTATATATCTCATACTGAATACAGTGCTAGTCCCTTGGCCACTGCAAATCAAATAGCTTCAAGTCCAAACATGAGATAGAGATCAAACCATTAACAACCGATGTTTTGAAGATCTGGCCCATGACCCCTAATGACAGTAGCCATCTTATCATGAAGAAATTCCACCTTGTTGCAGAGCGTCTCCCTTTGCAAGCGACAGTAAGCTGTGCAATACGACTTTCAACTACTCACGCAGACCGCAAATAGCCATTGCCCCCTGTTTTTCCCAACCCCCAAACAATACACCACATGCTGATAAACTGGACGTACAGGGCTACCTGTGGAGTATTACGTATCAATGCTAACCTGCTGTCACTACTATAGTTATGCGACTTACATTGGTGAAGTGGCAGAGGAGGTTATCTATGGAAGGGGAAGAAAAAGCTGTTCCTATGGTGAAAAGATGAATCACTAATGCATGCTACACACTAGGGTCTAGCATACAGACACTTCCTTTCCATTACAAGACTGTACCAGAAACAACACACTTCACCTAGTGCTTACATGTAGGCTTCATTATTGAACTTGACTTCATATTGTCCTTTATCAGAACAGCTGCTCATAACGATCCAAATATTTAACTAGCACAGAGAGCACTAAATACTGAATTTACATTACAATAGGAAAAAAAAAAGTTGTTTGTTAATTTAGGCTATTTTATTAATATCCGATTGTGCCACATTTTATCTAATCATGACCAAAAGCCTTGCATTAATTAATATGGCCCCTTCTAGGAATTTATCTCTACTTTGTTTTATACCTCATTGTGCATTTATTCTACCCTCGCTATTCTAGTGCTCTTTGTTATTATTTTCTATACACCTACATATGCCTTATCACTATTTCTTCCTCTAAAAATACTAATTAAAGACTTTTACATTCACTTGTACCAAAACATTAATACAAATGTTGTGATGCTTTTAAAAGTCTAGCCCTGCGCTGTACTGAGCACTCCCAACACCTGCCAAGCACTTCCCCAGGGAACGCGTACAGCTTCCAAATTTTGTATTTAGAGTGGGGGACTCAATCTTCTGTTTTACAGAGGATTTAAAGGGAAACAAATAAGACTCCATCAACATTAAAACATGCCAGCTTCACCAGAAAGTACTTACACTGACTAATCAGGTAGAAAAAATATGGACAGTGAAAAGAATGACATAAGCTTGACAGCACCAGCCAACCACAGGTGAGTGGCTGAAAGCATCTCCCAAACTACCCACTCTCCCCTAGATTCTCCTCTAGATGAACAGAACAATACAATTCTTGCTACAAAAGACTAAGCACAAATATTGCAAAGCATGAGACACCTGCCCACTCATGTGACACTCCTCCATAATCTGAGAGGGCACATCACGTAGAGCTAGAATCTCTGCTTTTCCCTCACAGCAACCATGAGTTAACCCTTCTCTCTCTATCACAAATGCACTGTAATCTTTTGCAGACTCCTCTCTGCTGCTACTTACTGCTCATGCACAACTCTATCTTGTATCTGCAACAGATATACTGTGGACCCCTCACTATTATATCCCCCCTCATTTCCTTCCCTGGCTCTCTTCCCCATCCAGTTCATGGAACATGCGTTTGTTTATGCACAATATAAACAGAGCCAGAAGAGGAAGATGGGCTACTAACAACCTCCACATGCAAGGCACAAGGAGTACTAGAAGTCAAGTCCCTGACAGAGGTCTCTTGAATTATATGACCTTTGACTTCCGGAACCCTGTTGAAAACGGGTTAGCTGATGACAGTTTGATTTTCTGTCTGTGCTCAAAGGAAAATTCATCACAGCTAGATGCTCAAGGAAAATTGATCACAACTAGATGCTGCATCCCAAACTTCTGTCAAGATTCTAAGAAATACAAGTGGTTTTGTAGCATCTTAAAACACCCTCAGTATATTTTATTTTCAGATGCAAACAAAGTTACAGGTGGTAACGTTCTAGATTGACTCAGAATATGTTTGCAGATAAAAGTCTCCTCAGCTAGGTCTCTCCTCGGTTCCTCAAGTCCATTGAATTTTCAGTTTGAATTCATACGCCTTTTACACGAATATATTCACAAATTACATTTAACGATTATATTACAAACTGAAGCCACAGTTCAGCCAGGGTTCTGAGAGGTCACCTAACTGATATAAAAAGACTCAAATCACAGCAAGACCATCCATCGAGAAAAAAGTGAAGAATCACATATAGTTCCCCACTAAGGGGAGGGGCGGAAGGGAGGCAGAAATCACAGTTCAGTCTGTTGAACAGAAGAGGAAGTAAGTTCCTATGATACAACTGTTACTCCTGCGTGGGATCTCTCTAAAGCCACATAAATACTCCTGTGTACAACTAAAAAGTGAAGTCTGGAGGATTCTCATTACAGAATACAAAAGTGAGGAAACAAAGAAAAGAGAATCTACCGTTTCCAAATCAACAAATCATTCTGCAGAACTTTATTAATCTAGAGTCCCATAGTCTTTTGTACTATCGCTTTTGCATTGTGAAGACTTTTTTTTTTTTACTAGGCTTTATTTCAAACAGTACATATATACAATGTCAATATAAATGTGCAAGAGATGAATTCTGGGATTTATATTTTTGGGTGGCAATTACACAATTCTGGTTACTGTCTATGGTCATATTAAATTCCTTAAGGGGGCACTTGTGGCTATCACTGTCTTGTCTGAAACGTGAACAATTCCCTTCTGTTTACTTATACCTTCAGCTCTCTGGAGTGTCTATGGTTAAACGAGAGCCAACCTATTTCTGGAAGTTCAGTCTGCTTAATACACAGGTTTCCTCAAGCTGATCATGGGTAACTAATTGCATAGCTCTCATGCTCCATCCCAGCTGATAAAATACATTAAAACCAGTGATAAGCACACCAAGCATTTCTCTAAGGTCATCTGTGAGCCAATATGGCCATAATTTTCTTCTCAGACTCTCCTCTCCAAATTCAAGAAGATGCCCTTGCTGGAGCCCTTTAGCAAGGCATGCTCTAGACAGGCACTTTCTTGTTAGGACAGACTCTGTACTTAAGACCAGCAGGACACAGGCTGGCTCAGACCTAAAATAGCTGTGCTTGAGCTAATGCTGAAAGCCCTTCTGAGTGCACTGCATTTTCAGACTGGCTGGCAATTTCTTCCTCAGATCAGAGAAAGCAAGTGCAAGCCTGAACAGATGGATCAATTTTTTTAACATTAGCAAGCGTGGTCTTGGCTAAGATATCCTTACACTACCGTGGGTCATATACATCAGGGACATAATTCATTGAGTATGATTGTTTTCTACGTAACCATGGTACCATTTTCATTTGCAAAAAGCTGCTACAGCAAACTGCTGGATGTTGTCCAGCGAATGAGAAAGTGGTATTTAAAAACAAGAAGCCTCCTAAAAGATCAATCCTATGAAGGTCCAGAAACTCTCCATGCCCAGAAATGTGGATGACAGACATTTTTTTCTTGAGGATAGGCTTTACACACAACACTAAAATGGAGAGATCGCTCATTTCCCTTCTGCATAGAGTCAGTAAGGAGTCTGAAATGTAACTATTTAATTTTCTTGTACTACTTTTAATACTAAGAGCCCCACCAAAGTGCCAATTATTGAAAGTAATTTCTTCGTACTTTATTGTAGAGACATAGAGTTCCATGGCCAAACAAGTCATGAAAACAAACACAAAGACTGATACTAAAAATGCCCAGGCAACTAATTACGTCAGATCTGCAATGAAATCTGCAATCAAAGAGAGCAGGGGAATAACTGCCCCAAAAGCCCAGAATGGATTTGTATGTGTTGCCAAAATTCAGAACTTCACATACTTTCTTCACTTGTTATGCCTCTTTCTGTAACAAGAGTAAGGGTTTTCTAATGATAAAGGGTGGGAGAAAATTGGCTGTGACTTTCTAATGTAAAGTATACTTGTGATAATGTTGTATATATTCGGGACATCACTGCCAACAGTACCAAGCAAGAAGCTGACTATAAAGTGGTTAACACAGATGTAAGTGAGGAGGATTAGGGCATTTCATTTTTCAGTTACAAATGCCCGTTCTCTTTGGTGATTTTGCAGTTTCTCCAGTGCCTGTCTTCAGCAGCACACTCTTACGTCATTACTGCCTTTTCTTCCAAGGCACCTGTCAATACATCACGCAAGAGGGAGCTAGATAAAATCACTACCTGAAAAGGGTGAGCTTTGGATGCTTATATGGATCAAATAAACGTACCCCAAAACTCAGGAAGACATACAAAGGGTTGCTAAAGGAAAAATTTGCTCACTGGAACATATTTCAGTACATTTACAACACATATGCATTTCCTGGTCATCCAACTACTGTTCCTTAGTTTCTCCCTACAGTTTAATTAGGAGCTGTCTGTGCTAGTGACCACTGCAACTTTTTTTCAATTACAGTGTGTTGCTCAGGGAGCTCTTAATGATCATACCTTCGCATGCTTCTTCTTTAAGGCATTCAGCTCTTTCTGCTGTTTCTTTAAATGCTTTATATAAGCCTACAAAAAGAGAAGTTGGATCAATTTTTCTGTGGTCACATTAACTTTAACCAGACAAAATCCTGGCTACTTAAAACAAATAATTAGGAACACATCTTGAAAAGCTTGTATC